>ERZ773065.998-NODE-998-length-14920-cov-6.018971_pt1 | contig 14920 bp, 17 predicted proteins | sample MGYA00580623_ERZ773065 | MGnify/ENA primary metagenome ERZ773065 (study PRJEB29015, sample SAMEA2738017) | human oral metagenome | biome: human oral; feature: human-associated habitat; material: dental | place: China | collected 2047 ...
TTTTCAAGTTCCAGTATTTAAAATGGATAACTTTTATTTTGTTTTTTATTTTTTCTTGAAATTCTAAAATTTTATTATCAAGTTTTTCAATTTCTTTTTTTAGACTCTTAATTTTCTGTTCCTTCTGAGAAATTTCATATCTTTTTAATTTGGCAAGCGCCTTTATACGTCCTTGCACTTCCTTTAATATAGAGCTAGCCGTTCTTTTACTGATTTTATAATCTATCATAAATTTCTTTTGAAGGCTATTATAGTCAATTTTATTCCCTTTAATATCTTCGTTCTTGAATATATGAAATGCTTTTCTCTGCAGCTTGCAGAAATATACAGAAGCATTTTCAAAATATTCAATTATGTCCTTGTTATTAACTTCATGCAGCTGAGTAACAGCTGTATATTTCTGCTTTAGCATTTCATTCTCCTTTATTTCATTATATCTTCAATATCAAAATCAGGTTCAGGCAAATCCTCTTTCTCCACAAAAATTGAACCCTTCCTTTTTTACTACATTAATATATCATAAATATATTTTTATATCAATATTTTTCTTAACATTCAAAGAAAAATATGATAAAATCTATAAAAAAGAAAGGAAATTCAGAAGATGAAAAGAACAGCTTTAATAATAGCCGGACTTGCAGTGCTGTCGTGCGAACAGAAGAAGATTGACCCCACGGCTGAATGCATGAGCTCACAGGCTCCGGCGGACTTTGTACAGCCTGACAGGAGCAGGGCTGAAATCCTTCCTCTGACTTCATTCTCCTACCTTGAGGGTAGAAAGCTGAAGGACGTGTGCCAGATATACAAGGTGGCAAGAAATGACGAAGGGTTTGCCCTTGGGAAGATGAGTAAGGGAGACTTTATAAAACTTGCAGGAAAAAGGATTGCCCTTATTGAAAGCGAAAGGAAGAGCTTCCTTAAGAAGATATATCAGCTTGAAAAGGACAGCGGCATAAACCTTACGGAATTTGAGCGTGAACTTCTGTCACATTTTTATGTTATTGGGAAGTACAGGCTCAAGATATATGCCAAGGGGAAATATGTCTATGCGGACCCCCTTACTCCAGAGAAGCTCAACTTTGCCGCAAGGGAGCTTGGAATTGGAAACCTGACTTCAAACATGGAATACTTTTCAAGGGTAAATGGAAAGGCGTGGAGAAGGGATACTGCACAGCTTGAAAGAATGAACACGCCATACGCATATCCAAACTCCAGGTACGTTACAGTGTTCAAGGGGTATGGAAAGGATACGCTCCCTCAGGCTCAGCAGGGGCAGGCAAAGCCGGCAGAAAATGCGGCGGCAGCCCAGCAGACACAGACAGTGCAGGAAACTCCGCAGGCAATATATACGCCTCCAGCCTATGTTCCACAGACATCCCCATCTGAAATAGGGATACAGGACCAGGGTACATCACAGGTTCAGGAGACAAGTGAAATACCTGTCCCTGAAAAGCCTGAATATACTCCTAAAAAACCGGAGAAGCCAAGCTACAATGGGATAAGGACTCAGGACAGTTACCCTAAAAGGCCTTCAAGGGAAAAAAATGAAAGTCAGGGGGACTGAATATGGAAGGATATTTAAAAGGAACGCACCGGAAGCTTCTTAAAATAAGAGAAAAATATACCTTAATGAAAACCGCAAAGGAGATAGCCCCGGTTTTTGCCTGGGCAGCTGCCACGATTGGATTTTCATTAATCACGTTCTGGGGATATGCAGAAAACAGGCTCAGCAAAGTAGGAATTTTGTTGCTTGCACTTTCCCCTGTGTGCTGGGCCTTCTCATTGTTCCTCAAGAAGTCGGTTGAAAGGAAGAACAGGGAGATTATGAAGGAAATTTCAGCTTTTGCTGGAGAGGACGCAACCGAGGAATTCTTTGTACGGAAATTTTCAATCCTTATGCATTTTATGGACAATTTTGAGACAGAAGTTGAAAAACAACTTCCAAAAATCTACAAGGACGAAGCTTTCTTTAAAAGGATGAAACACTTCTGGGAAATAGAAGCCCCGGAAATAGCTGAGACTGATATTTTGGAAAGAAAAAAGAGTTTGGAAAAATGGAAACTGAGGCAGGAAATGCTTATAAAAAATTTCAACGACAAATATCCAGGAAGCTTTCTTGAAATCGGAAAGGATGAGCAATGAAAAAATTTGACAAAAATGAAATAGAGGATATTCTTGCAATTTTAGAAAAATCGTCTGTAACGGACAGATGCTGGTCAAAACCCAAAAAAATTTTTTGCTTTTCAGGAGTGACGTTTCTTTTATCGTTGATAGTTTTAAATTTCTGGTTGAAAAATCCAAACAGTTTTTTTATAATTCTGTTAGCCATATTGGGCTGCAGTTCATTATTTTCTTTTTTAGAAGGAATATTTGTATATAAAAATCCAATAGTGAGATTTAAAAGAAAATATGGAAAATATTTTACAGAAGATGAAAATAATTTTCTTTTTAAAAATTTTATAATTCCGCTATACCAAACCTGGTTTGGAAGCAAAATAAAAGAGCTGGAGGAAGATGTGGATAAAGAAGGCTTCGATGGTCCAATGAAAAGGGAAGCCTTTTTCCAGAGAGTTAAATTCTTCCTTGAAAATGAGGTTCCAGAAGAATTTGCAAAATATAGGAAAAGGAAAATGAAACTTCAAGAAGTAAAAAGAGAAGAAGACGAAAAAACAGAAGCAAGATTTAAGAAATATATGGAACATTACAGCACCGGGCTTGACATTGAAAAGAAATAATTAATAAATTAAAGAAAGGACAAATAATGAAAAAGCTTAATAAGAAAGAAATTGAAAACATTATAGACATCAAAAACAAATCCCTGGCAAATGATCCGATTTCTAAAAGTAACGGAATATTATTGCTATGGATTTCAGGACTTATGATTTTTACTGCGATAGCGAGTGTGTATTTATTTGTGAAGTATGAACTTGGCGTTTTTTTCCTTTTGTCTATTTTAACATTTTTGGGTGCAATCATTTCAAGCCTGAAGGGATTTACGGAATATTTGAGCGCTACAGGAAGAGTCAGAAGGAAATATGGCAAGTATTTTGATGAAACCGAAACAAAGTTCCTTTTTGAAAATTTTGAAATTCCGTTATGTGAAACAGCTTTTGGGAAAAAGATAGAGGAGTTTCAGGAAAAAATATGGGAAAATGACTTCAGTTATGAAATGCGTCTGGAAGCGCTGTGCCAAAGAGTGAAATTCTACCTTGAAAGAGAACTTCCTGAAGAAATTAGGAAATATGAGGAAAGCGAGAAAAAAAGGAAAGCGGACAAATATGAAAAAAAAAGAAAGTACGAAAGAGAGCAGAAAAAAAAAAAACAAAATTGAAAAGCAGTTCAGAAAATATATGGATCAGTACAGCACTGAACTTGATACTGAAAAGAATTAAAGATGGAAGGCCAAAGCCTTCTTTTCTTTTTTAAATTGTTTCTTGACATATAAAAATCTAAATGGTAATATATATTAAAGAAGAAAGGAAAGTAAAATTATGAAAGAAAAATGTTATAGCGAAGAAATGCATAAAAAGCTGGTAAATCTTGTGGACTGGAACTTCTACTACGAAACTTCAGATCTTGTCACAAAAGTTCTTCTAGCTTTTTCAGCAGGGACATTAATTTATCTTACTTTCCTGCTTTACAAGGGGAATATAAAATTTATGGAAAAAATTCTGGAGCTTTCTGGACTGCTTATATTGACAATTCTTTCAGGAATGGCTAAAAAAATTTCGGCCACAAAGATAGATAAGGTGAAAAGGCTTATAACAGAGGTTTCCGGAAGAGATGTTGCAGAAAATCTTATTCCGGGAAAAAAAGCGTGGATCCTCTGCCACAGGATGGAAAGAATATGGAAGGACGAAATAATGGATTTCGAAAAAAAGCGAAGAGACGAAGCATTTTTTATCAGAATGAAGCACCTGATTGAAAAAGAAGTGTCAGAAGAGCTTAGCAGTAAGCAGGATAAAGAAGATAAAAATTGGAAATTATTTAATGATAAATATTCATCTGAAAATTTGCATCTTGAAAAGTTTTAAATAAAAAAAAGAAGGTTAAAACCTTCTTTTTATTTTTCAATAGTCAGCTGTTCAGGGGCATCTTGAACTCCATATTTTTTTAAGACTTCTGAAAACTTATTTTTCTTTTCTCTTTCCTGAAACTTTTTGTACAGATCCAAGTAATATCCGCCAAGCTTTCCTGTCTGCTCTTCATTAAGCCCATATTTTTCCATATCTTTTTTAATCTTTCTTCCAGCTCTTGCTTTCATTTTGAATGAAAGTCCTGGCAGCTTCAGGTATGCCGCTGGAAAAAGGTTCCAGATTAAAACGTTCTTTAACGAAAACAATCCCAAAGGTATCCAGACAATCCAGTCCAGACCTTTAAATTTTGCCATATCTGCCGCAGTGAAGAAAACAAAAAGCGGAAGCAATGAATAAGGAATATAGAATGTAAGCAAATATTCCAGGTCCGATATGTTCCTTGCCTTCCAAAGCTTTCCAGCATCAATTCCCAACATCTTCAGGGAAGATTTTTCAATCCGTCTTCTTATAGTATAAGGAATTTCCTTTTCAGGCTTTCCGTTCTCAAGAAGTCTTCTGAGAAGCTCTCTTTTTTCGTTCTTACCTATCCTCTCTTCAAGAGCCTCGCTGTGCCTTTCAGAAATTTTCTGTGCTTCATGCCTGTCAAATCCAAGCTTTCTTGCCTTCCTGTAGCTTGAACTGTCCGTGAGTTTAGGAATTCCAAATTCCAGGAACAGCAGAAGCATGAAATATTGTAGTGGAACTACACTCCAGTATTTCCATACCACTAGGCCCAGCAGGGCCTTCTTTAAAATGTTTATTGATGTCAGCTTCCATTTTGGTATGGAGCTGGTGTCAAAATTTAAGAGTTCATTTTTCTTCATAAGTCACTTCCTTTCCTTTTAAGATTTTATCATTTTCATTCTTAAAGTTCAAGTTTTTTATTTTCTGTTTTCTTCAAAAAATAAAAAAACTCCGATAAAAATTCAAAATAATAAAAATAGTCCGTCTAATTTTAAACAAAGATAATTTAATCTCAAATAAATTTTTGAATAACCTAAATTTCATAAAAATATCCAGTTTTCCGGTAAAGAAAAAATCCATTTTTTACCACACTTGAAATTTTTCTGGATTAATTTTACCAAACTTAGGATAATTTTTACCAGGCTGGATTTTCTTTACCAAACTTTGGATAGTTTTTACCATGCTTCTGGATAACTAACTAGAAGCTTTATTTTTAGGGGTTTTACTGCAAATGGATAGTTTTTACCAGACTTGGGATTAATTTTACCAAAGTTAGGATAGTTTTTATCGGATTGAATTTTCTTTACCAAACTTTGGATAATTTTTACCGGCTGAACTGACAGCTAAAAATCTAAAAAATGAACTCGATTATGAAATGGATTTTTTTTACTGCCTTTAGGATACTTCTATTTAGCTCCATTTTAAAAGGCTTTGCCGCATTTGGATAGTTTTTACCAAAGTCTGGATTTTCTTTACCGAACTTAGGATAGTTTTTACCATGCTGCTGGATAGCTGAAAAGCAGAAATCAAATGCAGGACAGAATTCTTTACCGCACTTTTGAAATGATGGATACCTTGCTTTATATGGCATCTGAAGTGCATTTTCTTTACCGAATTTTACATCCTTCTGAAAAAGTGGATTAATTTTACCAAAGTTCGGATAGTTTTTACCAAATTTTGGATAATCAACAGGAAACCTTGTTTTTATGGGCTTTACTGTAAGTGGATTTTCTTTACCAAACTTTGTTAAGGATTGGATTAATTTTACCAGAGTTTGGATAGTTTTTACTGGAACTTATTTTCGAGGAAAAGTATTATAAAAATAGATTTCTGACTTATGAAAATGATATATAAAAAATTACCGTTTCCTTGGCAAGAGCCTGGAAAACGGTAAAGTGTAAAAAAATTTAATACTCATTTTTTAGAAAGGTTATTTTTCCTTTGTATGTTATTACAAGCAAAAATCACAATCAGAATTATACAGGAAAACAGATTTAAAGTCAACTGTATATTTTTACAGAAATACACAGAAAAGTATAAAAACGGGCTTAATCTACACTACAGTATCACAAATTGTCGAAAAAAATTCCAGCCTGGAACAAAAAGATACTAAAAATCAGGAAATTTACCTTACGAATTTCGTGAAATTCGTAAAAGAGACATTTCCTGAAAGCACCGAAAACACTGACGAAAATACCACCGCCGAAAATCCCCCTAAAAAGAGAAGTCTCTTTTTTACTTAAATTTCGGCAGGGATTTTTCATAACAGAACTGCCTGAAAATTCTTTACCATGCTTCAGGATTAATTTTACCAGACTTTGGATACTTAAAACAAATCCCTTATTTTTGGGCTTTACCGTGTAATAATTGAAACTGGATTTTCTTTACCGGATTTAGGATAATTTTTACCACAGGGATATGAAGAAAATAAAAAACGCCTGACAGCCGGAGCTGAAAGGCGATAAAAATAACATGAAAGTGCAAATAAAAGCCTGGATATTTTTCCAGATTTTCTTTTCACATCTGAATATTACAGCAATTTTGAGAAAAAGTCAAGCACTTTACCACAGCATTGGATTAATTTTACCAAAGTTAGGATAGTTTTTACCTGAACTTGTTTTCAAGGGAAAATGTTATAAAAACAGGTTTCTTGACTTATGAAAACAATATATATGAAAAATGCCGCACTTTTACAAAAACACGGCAAGGAAAAAATATATTATATTTTTTTTGAAAGATTAGGTGATTTCTCATTCAGGAATTATTATACACTAAAAATTCTTTTAAGTCAATATTTTAGCAATTATGTAGTATTTTATTTTCTTTCAGCTGAAAATTTATAAAAAATTACAAAGCGTTTTTAGTCAGTATGTAAGCATCTAGGAAACGCAGGGAAGGCTCATGGGAGCCGTCAGAAGCATTTCAAAAGCTCAGACGAAATATAAGTTGCTTTTGCCTTCAAAACGATACTGGGGGGCTTTTATGGCTCTCCATGGCGACGTCCCGTTCCCAACGTTTCCGTCGGGCCTTTATTTATTTTTATTATGCCTTGCGGCTTTGTTATTCAATTCAATGTGATTAGATTTCATATGCCTTTTTAATTAACTTCATTTCTTTTTTTAAATTCCAGATATTTCTTATTTATTTTCAGTTTTTTTATTTTATAAATATTTCTATGGAATTGATTTTTCCATGTAGGTAAAATTGTTTCTATAAACTTTTTTTTCATGGAACAACCTTTATAATTAAATAAATTTAAGAAGACAGCCTTTAACCATGAAACCAGATAATCCCTTTCAGCTGTCCCCTTAACCTTGAAATTGGATCAGCTTTTGTGTGGGAATGGATTAATTTTTGTATCTGGCTTTATTATACAGGAATTATTGAAATCAATTATTAAATAGATTATTCTCTTCTGTTATTACAAAGATTATTACATACATTATTAGGTGCTTCACCAAAAGGGAAAAGGCGGGGGGTTGGGGTATGCGGATTTTACCGTACCTTGGATAGTTTTTACTGGACTTTGGATTAATTTTACCGAACTTAGGATTTTTTTTACCAGAGTTAGGATTTTTTTTACCACACTTTGGATTAATTTTACCGAACTTAGGATTTTTTTTACCGGTAAAATTGGATACTTATATGGGTTTTTGATTAGTTGGATTATTATTAGATTAAAAATATAAAAATGTTGTTTTATGTGTCAAGAAATATATTTTATAAAATAAAAAAAGATAAGTTCATCACTTATCTTAATAATTTATCTTAGTTTTTTTCTTTTTCAAGGTCAAGTTCAAGAAATCCATGCCTTGCCTTGAACTCTTCAAATTTTTTCTTTCTAAATTTCCTGTTCCTGCTAATGATTTCAGGAACTTCAATCTCAACCCATTTCTTCATCCGGAGATACAGGGCTTCCTTCCTGTATTCCGGGGCGAGCTCTTCACATTCCTCTGTAAATTCGTCCAGGCTTCTTCCCTTAAGCCTTGTTCTTCTGTAGCTCAAGATTTCGCCGTTTCGGGATTTTTTTCCGCTTAGAATATGTTTCCTGATTTCCGGATCAAATTCCCTTATGATTATTCCTTTCCCAAAAAGGATGGTGCAGATGTTCTTGTAATTGCTTCCTGCTGCAATGGCAAGAAAGCCCAGTATCGCAACCGGTAATGCTTTGGGAGTTCCCCATACCATCAGGAGTAAAATGATGTATATTAATAAAGTTAATGCTCCTGCCGTCATCAGAAAGCCTGACCGGTTTCCTTCAGGATCGTGTATTTTCATAATTTTTTTGTGAATATCTTCAGTATATGTCATTTTTTAATTCCTTTCTTCAATTCCAGTTTTCTTATTTTTTCAATATTCTTTTCTAAAACAAATATCCAGGCGGCAAATTCAGAAGATGAATAATAAATGCAAATGAAATTCCGAAGAATATTAAGCTTGAGACAAGCCAAAGAATTTTCATTCCATATTTCAAGCTTGATATTAAATTTATAAAGTTTTTAAATGTTATAATGACAGTATTTAGTATCATCACAATGCTAGAAATATATTTTAATGCCGGCTGATGCCAATGCGGAGTCGTAAAATACAGCAAAGGCACAACGAATATTCCAGCTGCGCTTACAGCCAGTGTCAGTTCAACCTTTGAATTGAATATTTCCTCGTCCGAGGTAATTTTATCAAGATTTTTGGTTATGCTGTTCTGTTCCATGTTTTGTCCTTTCTTTATTTTTTTAACATTATTTTGTTTTTCATATAACTTTCCTTATTCATGAACTTCCTTTTTTTTCAGAAAATTGCTATAATTATACATAAAGAATAAAAGAGGGGGAAAATTGAATATGAAAAGCATTTTTAAAAGCCCGGCGTTCAGAAGGGCGTCCGGAATGCTGAGCCTTGTGTGGCTGTTGCTTCTTATGAGCAGTCAGTCGTTCGCTGCGGGGGCTATCCAGGGGGACGACCCGCTCAACAGGGTGAACAATTTTGTAGGGAGCCTTATTTTCTGGTTCAGGATCCTTGCGGTTGTGGCGGCCATAGTCGTGCTCATAGCGAGGCAGATTGGAAACTTTGACGGAAGGAACTTCTCAGATCCTTCAAAGGCTGTCCAGGACGTGATGGCTGCTTCAGGAATAATTGCATTCCTTTATGCCATAACTGAAGCCCTTGGAAAAATCTATGGGGGTCTATAATAAACAAAGGCCGAAAGGCCCTTTTTTATTGTTTCTTCTTTTTCCTGTAAGCTTTCCTTGCAATCCTTTCACAGTAGTTCATGATGTCCTCGCCGTCCCTTCTCCTGTCCTTTTCAGCAAGCCTTGCCGCATCTTCTGTGAAAATGTATTTCAAAGCCTCTTCCCATTTAGTTTTTCCGGATGCTATCTCCATGCACTTCCTGTATGCGTCCATGTACTCTCCTGATGTTTTTCCTGTTGCCCTGAATATCTTCATCGCCTTTACGCATGACAGCGACGTTGTGAACCCGAAGCATGCCGTGAAGGCCGACTCGGATATTGCGTCTTCAATCCCGGCCTTCCTCCTGAGCGTTACAGGCCCTTTCATTCCGTGCCTTTCATAAAGCATTTTCCTTACAAGCAGGCTCATGAGGAACATTGTGGTCCTTTCCAGCCTGTTTATGTTTTCCCCTTCGGACAGTATCCTGCCGTCAGGATTTTTCTTTCTCAGCTCTTCACCAAGCCTTACTGCGTCTTCCTTGAGAAACAGGCTTCCGAGCCTTGGCATCCTCTCCATTGCCGGACGTATCTTCCCTTCCCTGACAAGGTTTATTGAGTGTCCCACGCTGCACGGCTCAAGGTACATTCCTGTCACCGGGTCCTTTTCAGATCCGCCGTGTATCATCTTGCCTATGTAGCCCCTCATCTCGTCGTATGTAACAAGGTCCCTTTTTTCAACAGGGAACTCCTTCTCAATCCTCTTCTTGGAAAGGCCTGAATATTCTTTTCTTTCTATTATGTCTTTCATTATTTTTGCCCTTTCTTTTTTTGATTTATTTTAACATATTGGACGTCAGAAGTAAAGAGTTTTTAAAGGCTTTTATATATTCCTGCAATCAAGGGACAAATTTTAATTTTATTATTTCAGCTTTTATTTTTTGGGGGGTATTAAAATTTTTATGACCGTATGCTAAAATAAAATGAAAAATAAAATGGAGGTGAAATAATGAAAGTAAAAAGAACGGGAAGATTTAAAGTGAAAGCATCGCATCCTGACTATGAAATGATAAAGCTTCACACAATTGAGGCAAAAGAGATATATAACTATGCTAACTATATAATAAGGCAGCTATTTTTTAAGAAATCAGGGAAAGAAAATTTTTCCTTGGATTTTATCAATGAATATCCCGAACTTGCTGAAGATTTTAACATCTATATTTCAGAAAAATTACAGTTCACTTCAACTTTTTACAGGATTATATGTAAATTTTCAAGAATTAAGAAATATTCAATTAATTCAAAGATGGTACAGAATATAGTTGATATTCTTAAAAGGGACTGGAAATCATATTGGAAACTTTTAAAATTAAAACTGGAAAGTAAATACACCAAGAATATAAATATTCCCAGATATAAGAAAAAATATTCAGCAGTTGAATATAATCCTCAAGTTATTTCTAAGAACAAATTAAAAAAGGGATATATCGGAACTTCAAAAATGAATGAAGGATTTAAAATCCCAAAATTCTATAAGGAATACACCTTTAAAAGTTCAAGGGCTATATGGAAGAATGGTTTTCTTTATATGGAAACTGTTTACGAAAAGGAAGTTCCTAAAAAAAGAAAAATCAAAAAGGTTGCAGCGGTAGATTTAGGAGGAAAAATATTAATGTCTATAGCTTACAATTTCAACAGGAGAGGGATTTCTATTTCGGCAAACATGCTCAGAAGTCTTAATCATTATTATAATAAAATGATTGGAACTATGACTTCGCTGCTTCCTAAAGGGATAAGAATATCAAAAGCAATTCAGAACCTGTGGAGAAAAAGAGATGAGCAGGTAAGAAATCTCCTGGGATATTATGCCAATAAGCTTATTAAAGAATTCAAATTGATTGGAATTGACAAATTTGTAATAGGAAAGAATAAGGAACAGAAACAGGAAATAGACCTTCATTCCAAACTAGAAAATAGGAATTTTTGCATGATCCCTTTCAATAAACTGGTTGAAATATTAAAATACAAATGTGAGGAAAATGGAATTGAATGTGTTGAGCAGGAAGAAAGCTATACATCCAAGGCAAGTTTTCTTGACAATGATTTTATTCCAGTTTATGGAACCGAAGACAGGGAATATGAATTTTCAGGCTGGAGAAATGGAAGAACATATAAGATTAAAGGAAAAAATCAAAAAATCCATGCCGATTATAATGGAGCTTTAAACATTATGAGAAAGGCGGGGCATGGATTAATTGAGAAAGTTTGTTTCTTAAATAATGATTGGATTTTTCCCGTTAGGAAATTCAAGGTAAGAAATCTTAATTATATTTAAAATCAAGTTAAAGTAAACAATGAAAACTTTAATGTCCTGGCTGCGTAGTACAGCCTGCGTGAATAAAATCCGCAAACTTAATCATTGCCATATTTATTCAATGATTTTGATACTATAATGCCTTAAAAGAAGACATTAAATAAAAATATGAAAGGAAAAGAGAATATGACAAGATCAAAGCTCATCAAGGAGTACAAGAAAATCATGGGGAGGGAGTCAGTTGCCGCCGCAAGGAAGGAAGTGCGGTGCATGCTTTCACTTATTGAGCAGGGCCTTCTCGATGACGGCGAAGTGAAGCTTTCAAGGCTGTTCACCCTTACGCTGAAAAGAAGAAGGCCCAGGACCGCTCTCAACCCGAGGACACAGGAAGCTGTCAATGTCCCTGCCAAGACAGTTGTAGGAATTATTCCGTCAAGGGATCTCAGGAGGAAGGTTGAAGGCATGGAACTGTAGCCGGAAACCAGGCTGACATTTCACTATGAATGATATAGAATATATGCGTCAGCAGTCAATCAAAAACATAAATTAAGAAGGCTCTTACGGGCCTTTTTTTGACTTTTTCTCCGCAAGGTGATATAATTAACTAACTTCTATTACCCAGGGGGCTCACAGCCCCCTTTTTTTATTGAAAAATTTTCAGAAAATGATATAATATTGTAAAAAGAAAACGGAAAGGGGAAATATAATATGGAAACGCTTGAATTTCTTTCGCAAGTTAAGAAACTTCGGTTCGGCAGGAACGAAGGGAAGGGGACTAAAATATTCTTCAGGTTCCTTAAGTACACTTCCCTTGCAATGTTCATTTTGGCAATCTTCACGTTCTCAATGAAGGCTCTTCTGTTCTCCTTCGCTTCGGCTTTCTTGATGGCAATTCTGACGGTTTCAGGTGCAGTTAAAGAGGCGGACAGGCTGTCCAGCCTTACAAATCATCTGAGGTCGCTGGGCCTAGGTCTCAAGGAGTCGGCAAAGGCTATCTCAAGAATATCATTTAATGACATAGAGATGCTGGAGAAAGCCGAGGTGTCCGAAGAGGCAAGGGACAGGCTCCTTGAATTAGCTGCAAGGGCTCTCGCCCACGACAGACTGAATGAAAGGACACGGGCACTCAGAAGGATGAGAAGCATTGTAGAGAACGCCAGAGTTGATGGCTGGGGAAAATTTGAAGTTGACATCAAGACTGAAAGCTGATATAATTCTCAGTGAGTTAGAACATAATTCTTCAAAATGATAATAAGTTTTTTTTCATTTTATCCCGGAGCAGATCCGGGATTTTTTTATAGCCAGAAAATTCTGCTTCTTCCGAAAGTTTAAAGGGAATATTTTCCAGATTATTCTCTTCTTTTATTACAGTGATTATTTTGGCCGTCATTTTTTCACGAAGGAACCTCCTGACGCTTTCAGGTGCATTCTGAAAAATTTCTACAATATTAAAAGTCAATTAATTTATGTATCCGAAATTTCGGGGTCATAAGTATGATTTCCGAGAAAAAGACTTGGGTTCAAAATCACCAAAAATTAAGTGAACATTAAATCGTAATTTTGGAAACCGGGCATAAAATTTCTTGACATATAATTTTACAAAATGCTATCATATTAACGAAAGGAAGTGGACAGAATGAAGACTTATGATGTAAAGGAGATAAAGGAAAAAGGAGATATAGTTGAAATATGCGAAGCCCTGGGAATAAGGCTGAAAAAAGCAGGTAAGGAGTACAGGGGATTTTCCCCTTTCAACAGCGAGAGGACACCTTCGTTCTTTGTCAACAGGAACGAGGGAGTATTCAAGGACTTCTCTTCCGGAAAAGGGGGAGACATGATAGAGCTTGTGGAGCAGGTAATGAATATCAGCTTTGTACAGGCCATGGAATGGCTAGGAAAACATCTTGGAATAGAAGTTAAGGAAGGCAGGTTCCGTAGAAGGGCGAGCCATCCCGCGCTCAAGGAATATAAAAAAATTATGTCTGAAGCCCTGACGGAAGAAGCAATAAAATATCTTAACGGCAGAGGCCTTTCGTACGACGAGATAAAAAAATATGGGATAGGGTACTGCGGATCCTCGGCGAGTTCCATTATGGAGAAGTTTGGCAGGGACGAGCTTGTGTCCCTGGGCATAATAAATGAGGAAGGCAAGTTTCCCCTTTATGGCAGGGCGGCGGTTCCGCTTATGGACCACGAGGGGGTCATAAGGGGGTTTACCGGAATATCGGTTGACGGAAGGAAGCCGAAGTACCTTCACAGTCCTGGGCTTGACAAGGGGAGCTTTGTCTACGGGGCAGGCCCGTTCATCCGTGAACAGGGGTACTTCATAGTTTGCGAGGGGCATTTTGACATGTACTCTCTGAGAAGGTGTGGACTTCCAGGTGTGGCTCTCTTGGGAACGTCTGTAGGCAGGGAGCAGTGTGAAATCCTTAAAAGGTATTCCCTTAATGCTGTCGTGATGATGGATGGAGACAGGGCTGGACGTGAAGCCGCCCTGAAGGTGTGCGAGGTTCTTCATTCCGGGGGCTTTGCCGTTGTGGTGTGCGAACTTCCGTACGGCTATGATCCTGACAGGTATATAATGGACTTTGGGGAGAAGGGCATGAAGGAGCTTCTGAAGTCTTCCGGGACTTACCTTGACTGGCTTGTTAAGCCTTATGGGGATGCAAGGTCTAACGGAGTTTCTTTTGCAAGGCTTTCGGATGTCCTGAAGGAATATCTGAGGCACTGCCCTGAAGGGATAGGGGCATGGTGCTGTGAAAGGGTCTCCGACCTTACGGGAGTTTCGGGGGAAGTTCTTGAAAAGGCTCTGAACTTCAAGGAAAAGAATGAAGGAATTCCTGATCCCGGCATTAAAATTTCTGACAGGATATGGGACGACGAGATAGGAATTCTTTCATGGATGGCACATAACAGGAGCATGGATCCTGAAGTGTTCACCTGCCCCGATATATCAAGGGCGTGCAGGGAGCAGATGTCGGGGGATATGTCTTCAAGGACGCTTGAGGTTATGGAAGAGATGTTCATGTGGTCTGAGGCGGAACATGACAGGGAGATGCTTGCCGGCCTTCTGCTGGACAGGGCTGTGGCTCTTAAGGAGCAGGAGCTGTCAAGGGCTGTGGCTATGGAAGACAGGATAAGGATAGGGAAGGAGCTTCGTGCCATTAAGGGATATAGTTTAAAAGAATATATGAAGCAAATTAACAGTTAAACAAAATGTAAAATTATATATTAATTCTATTAATAAGAAAAAATCTATTTTGAATCTAACATCCATGCAGTTGTGACACCCGCTTTTTTTGAAACAATATAGTACTTTTTAGATAGAAATAACGTAGCTAGTTTACCTATCCCCTTGCGTCCTTTAATTTTATCTGACAATTCATTTTCAGACAAACGCT
>ERZ773065.1000-NODE-1000-length-14909-cov-23.985526_pt1 | contig 14909 bp, 11 predicted proteins | sample MGYA00580623_ERZ773065 | MGnify/ENA primary metagenome ERZ773065 (study PRJEB29015, sample SAMEA2738017) | human oral metagenome | biome: human oral; feature: human-associated habitat; material: dental | place: China | collected 2047 ...
AGAAAATTTCTAGCGTGCAAGAATTCTTGCCGATGCTGGAGAAATTGGCACAAAGTGGTAAGAAGGATGTGGTGCTGATCGCTGATGAAGTTGAGGGTGAAGCGCTGAGTATTTTGGTGCTGAACAAGCTCAAGGGTGTATTTAACACCGTAGCGGTTAAAGCACCAAGCTTTGGCGACCGTCGTAAGGAGATTTTGCGGGATATCGCTATTTTGACTGGGGCGACAGTTATCTCAGAAGATCACGGTTTGACTTTTGAAAATGCTGGTCTGGAAGTGCTCGGTTCGGCACGTAAGGTGATTGTCGGTAAAGATGAGACGACAATAATTGAGGGTGCGGGCAAACCATCAGCAGTGAAAGAGCAGATCGCTCAGATCAAGGCGCTGTCTGACAACGCTTCAAGTGAATATGAAAAAGAACAATTCGACAAGCGAGCAGCCGCTTTGGCGGGTAAAGTGGCGGTTATTAAGGTTGGTGGCGCCACTGAGACGGAAATTGATGAAAAGAAATTCCGGGTTGATGATGCAGTGGCAGCGACTAAAGCCGCTTTGGCAGAGGGAATTGTGGCTGGCGGTGGTGTCAGCTTGGTGAATCTGTCAGCTGAATTAAAGGTGAGTGGCGCAACCAGTGCCTCAGCTGGTCGTCAAATTCTAAAAGATGCCTTGAAACAGCCATTCCTGCAGATTATGCGTAACGCTGGTTTGAATGCTGATGCCTTATTGGCGCAAGTTGAAACTGGTAAAGCTGGTTACGGTGTTAACGTTATGACCCCAGAGAAAGGACTAATTGACGTTAAGAAAGCTGGTGTGATTGATCCAGCTCGGGTGACTAAAGAAGCAGTGCAAAATGCCGTATCAATTGCCGCTACTGCCGCTACGATGGGCGCCTTGGTCGTCGACGTACCAGAGCCGGAAGCCCCAGCTGCCCCTGGTGGTATGCCAGGTATGGGAATGATGTAAAAATCATAAAAAACTATTGACAAAATATCGCCTCAAAAACGGGGCGATATTTTTATGAAAAAACACCATGTAGTATTTACAACAAAAGTCATGTTTTTTGCTTTGACCTCAGTTAACGAAGTGAATTTTGTCAAGACATTTCTGGAAAATATGATATAAGAGTTGACTTTTTATGCAACTTGTGCTAATAATAAGGGTATAAATCAAAAAGTAAAAACACAATAATTGTTTACGAAAGGATTATAAGCAAATGTCAGAATCTAGATCTAATAAAAGATACACACCCGATATATCGGCTAGTAGGCACTCTAGAGAGGATTACGAAAAATCTCAAGTCAACGCTCTGAATAGTTGGTTTGCTGAGGCTGCTAATAGAGATGGATATAAGAATGCTGAAGATATGGTGAAAGCTGCTGAAGATACCCGTGAAGATGAAAGGCTTCGTAAAACAGAAGAGTATGTCATGAGTGTGACTGAACTACGTTTTGCTTATATGATCGCACAGGAAATTAATAAATTGTCGGCAACTAATGTAGATGACATTATTAAAGAAATTGAAGAAAATAATAAAGACGGTAATAAATCTGATGTAGATATTCAAAGAGAGGTTGAAGACAAGATCCAAAGCATTAGTATGCAGATTGATCATAAGAGGGATAATCTTATAGATAGACTACATAAATACCGTGACTCGCTTGATTTGATTGACGATCCAATCAGGCGTCAACGGGCTGTTGAGTCTTATGATTCCGCTGAAGCTTTTATTATTAATGCAACAGAAGATTATATTGATTCACCAGCCAGTGAACCAGACTCTCAGTCTGCATCACAAGAACCTAACCCTACTGGCAGTCAAGGTCAAGGTAAGCAACCAGTCGGCGGAAGTGGCACTAAAGAACCAGTTACGGCTCGTGGAGTTGCTGAAGAATTAAGAGCAGCAGGAAAAGACTTTTCTCTTGACGCATATGAGCAGGCTTTGGACGATGAGGGTGGTAACCTGTCTCCTCGGGAAGAGACCTTATTAAAGGAATTAGACAAAGCTCAACAAGAAAATCAGGCTTTACAAGATACGATTAAGACATTGCAAGAGGAGCTAAATGATATTAAAAGTCGTTTAGATCAACAGTCAGATAATAGCTTGAAGACGAAATTTGCTAATATACTTGAAAGCACTAAACGATCTAAAGAGCGGTTGAAATCTAAATGGGTAAAAATCGGTGCAGGAGTGTTGGCGACGGTATCACTGCTTGGCTTAGGAGGCGGACTTTTTGCGTGGAACAATTCGGTTGAATCAGATCCAATGCAGTCATCGGCTGCTGCTGAGTCGGGTGGCTCGGAAGAGGATACACCGATTTTTGAGCAGTCTGGTACCAACAAGCAGAATAATGTTACTGAGAAGACCAATAAGCCGACGGAGATACAGGGCTATAGTCCTGAAGACGTAAAAGCCTTCCGTGATAACTATGGGATTGGCGACGGTGTATTGCCATTTACCTCAGAAGCTGACGCAATGATGCGTGATGGTCAAGGTGCGTTTAGTTTAGAAAATGAGTATGCAGTTGGTGAAGCACTGTGTAGTATTGAAGTGAACGAAGGTATGAATGCTCGTGGTTGCTATAATCAATTAGGCTTGGCGGCTGCACATAACGCTCAGGTGATGGCCCAGTTGATCGGTCAAGAGCGTGGTTTAGATATGACGGCTGAAGGTTACACCCAGGAAGTAAATGCAATTTTGGATCAGCTTTTGAACGACCCAGAATTCTGGTCTAGCGAATATAGTAAATACTTTGGTCAAGAACGCCAAGTTGAATTACGAATCGACACTGATAGTTCCAGAACTAGCCATTATAATATAGATGGTAGACTAGAAGTCTCTTATGGCGTACCGCCAGAAGGTGCCTTCTTGATTGTCAATAATCCAGATGGTTCTCAGACTATGATACGTGTCAACTGTGGTGGTCAGGTGACAGTACAGGAGAGGGTCTATGAAATTGGTGAAAATGGTAAAGTTACTAAGGTGCAACATACACCAGTGCCTTGGGGTTCAACTCCTCAAAAACCAATACCTGGTCAACCTGGAGAACAAGGTACACCACCTGCACAACCTGGAACTCCTGAAGAGCAAACACCACAAGAACCAAATTCTAAAGATCCTACGGTAGGTGCTAACGTAAATTCGGACCTGTCTGGGCAAGTACAAATGGGTGATCAAGCAGGTACTGGAGAAGTGAATTCAGCAACTGGTGGTGATACAGAACCGTCAGAGAAGCCAGGTAAGACATATGTTCCACTAGTACAAGAGCAGGCAGAAGGTACCGGACAAGTGGTACCTGGATCACAGGCACCACAATCATAACAGCGTCAAGCACAGGCTGATCAAGGTGTTGATACTGGCGACGGTAATCAATCAAATAGTGGAACAGTGAGTACAAACTAACCAGGTAATTAGAAAGGAAAGGGTAGTGAATAATGCGTAATATACTAAATCGTCTAAAATCCAACATGGAAAGAATCTCCATGGCAGTAATGCTACTGGCTATCGTAACTGCGATTACCGGTACGGCAGTCATGGCATGGGGTCCATCATCACGTCAAACGTTTACCATTGAGAAGCCGGCGTCATATATCACATTTAATTCAATTACCAACAACCCTAATTATGGAGATGAACGTAACTTTGTGATTGCTAAAGATGCTGCCAATACTCAAGCGGGTGGCTGGAGTGACAATGTGACGGTTCAGGACGGTAAAGAGTATTTGGTGCGTATGTACGTGCATAACAACGCCGGTGCCAACCTGAATTTGGTGGCAAACAACACCCGAGTAATGGCTAATGTTCCAAATAATACTGCCAAGAATATCCGCATTGATGGTTATATTAGTGCCAATAACGCTAATCCACAAAAAATTTGGGATGAAGTGAATTTTACTAGTGATAAAGAGTTTAATTTAACATACATTACAGGTTCAACAAGGTACTATAACAACGTCAATCCTAATCCGGGCTTTACTCTTAGCGACAGTATAGTTACAAATTCTGGTGCGCACATTGGTTACGATAAAATGGATGGTAATCTGCCTGGTTGTTTCCAATATTCGGGTATAGTTACTTTCAAGGTTAAAGCTACTACCAAAAAGGCGCCAAATTTCACCATTAACAAGCAAGTTCGGGTGTCTGGTACTAATGAAGCATGGAAAGAAAATACCACCGCTAAACCTGGTGAAACTGTAGAATATCGTGTGATTTATACCAATACTGGTGAGACTCGTCAAAATAATGTTGCCGTTCGAGATAAAATGGATGCTAAATTAAAGTACGTCAACGGTTCATCATCACTGAAAAATGCCACCAACCCAAATGGTGTCAAGGTATCTGATAAGATTATCGAGAAGAATGGCATTAATATCGGACACTACGAGAGTAAAAGTAATGCGATCGTTTACTATAGAGCGACTGTACCTCAGGCAAAAGATTTGACATGTGGGGTTAATACCTTCAAAAACGTTGCCACAATTGATACTGACAATGGTTCTAAGAGTGATGAGGCTAGTGTGACGGTCAAGCGTGACTGCGGTAAAATTACAGTCTGTGAGCTTTCTACTAAAAAGATTATTTCAATCAAAGACAATGAATTTGACAAAACTAAGCACTCAAAAGATATGAAAGATTGTGCTGAGTCAAAGGTTAAGGTCTGTGAGCTTTCTACTAAAAAGATTATTGAGATCAAGGGTAAAGAGTTTGACGGTTCTAAACACTCTACCAACATGGATGATTGTCAGCAAACACCAGTTACTCCGGTAGGCGAATTGCCACATACTGGTCCAACTGCGATGATAGCTGTGATGAGTGTGTTGGTGGCTGCTGGTATGGGTGTAGCTTATTACTGGCAACATCGTCAAGCACAACGCAACAAGATGGTTGAAGAGTTCGGCGCCCATATTGCCGCACCAAAGACCAAATTGCTGGAAGCACACTTAACTAAAAAAGCTAAGAAATAATATAAAGAGAAAGTAGGAATACCCGCCTGGATTTGGGCGGGTATTTTGGTGGGCTTTGATTTTGGTAGAATTATTTTTCTGGGTTTGATAGATAATCAATCTCTTTAATGATATCAAGTAGGGCTTGAGCGCGGCGAGCTTCATCCACGATTGATACGGCTGCTTCATGAGCTGGTGCGATTAGGTCTTTGTCATCAGTGGAGCGCAATAGTAATAGATAAGTATCAAATTTTTCCTCTGGTGAGACATTTAATTTACCAATTAATGGACGCAGTTCATTAAGCGCAGTTTGCTTAATGGTGTCCAAATCTGGGTCGATGATAGTTGTTGATCCTACTGGGGTAACTGGCGCATCCGGCGCTGGCAAGTCTGTTGGTGCTGTTGCGTCTGCTACTGGCGTAGTTGTTGGATCCGGTGCTGTAGCAGGGTTAACCGCTGGCGCACTGGCAGCAGTAGCGGTGTTGGTTTCCTCAAATTTCATACCATCTGGTTCCACCGACACACCAGCTAAAACCTTGGCCAATTCTTGGTCGTCACTGATTGTTTGATTAGTTTGTAAATCCATTTTACCCACCTTTAGATTACATTACTTATGCTTATATGGTATACTGTAGCATGATTAAGTAGGTAAAAGCAAGATGTTGGATGATAAAAATGTTATAAAACAGCGGGATACCAGCGATTCATTAGCAGGTGTCTTAAATGTGCCAAGTCAAGCTTATTTTGAACCAGAAATTCATGGTGAGTTTTCTGTATGTAATTTTCACAACGTTATTGTCGCTGGCATGGGTGGTTCAGCGCTGGCAGCAGATATGGTTAAGGTGCTAACAGCTGGCTGGCTACATATCCCGTTTGAGGTGGTTAAGAGTTATGATTTACCAGGTTTTGTGAACGAAAATAGTTTAGTTATTGCGATTAGTCATTCTGGTAATACTGAGGAAACGATTAGTTGTTATCATGAGGCACGGCAAAAAAGGGCTACCGTGGCGGTGGTGGCAACTGGTGGTGAGCTGTTAGCCATGGCACGTCAAGACGGAGCGATTTATACGGAAATTCCCGCTGGTGCACAGCCTAGAATGTCGACAATCTATCACCTGAGAGCTTTGCTGAAGTTATTAGAGAAATTTTGTGTGGTTGATGGTGATTTATATCAACAAGTGGCGTCTGCTAGTGAGTGGTTGAGCCAAGAAGTAAAAAAATGGTCAGTTGATGTGCCAGAGGTTGATAATTACGCTAAACAATTAGCCAAATTAACAATTGGCAAAACTCCGGTGTTTTTTGCTGGTGAATTGACTTGGCCGTTGGCGTATAAATGGAAAATTAGCTGGAATGAATCTGCCAAGAACGTCGCTTTTTGGAATCAATATCCAGAGTTTAACCATAATGAATTTATCGGTTGGTCATCTCATCCAGTAGAGAAACCGTTTGCAATTATTGATCTGCGTAGCAGTTTGGAGCGTCAACGTATTAGAGAACGGATGGAGCTGAGTGATCGGTTACTGAGCGGTAAACGACCAAAAGCTATCGTGGTTGAACTGAAAGGTAAGACTTTAATGCAACAATTACTGTGGGGCTTGACCTTGGGTGACTCAGCCAGTATCTACACAGCGATCTTGAATGGTGTTGATCCAGCACCGGTGGTGTTGGTTGAGAAATTGAAAAAAGAACTTAACCTTAGTAGCGTAGCGAATCGATCGGATTACGCTTGACGGCACGAATAGCTGGATAGATACCCGCCGTCACACCGATGATGATTGACAGGCTAATGACTAAGATAGCGGTCTGCCAATAAATAAATGGTGTAAATGGTAAGTAAAAGCTAGCGACATACACACCGATTAGACCAATTAGATAACCCAAAACACCGCCCAATAAACCAATAATTGCCGATTCAATTAAGAATTGGTTGATAACATGAATGCCAGTGGCGCCAACTGCTCGTCGAATACTAATTTCTCTTTGGCGTTCAGCGACGTTGGCGATCATAATATTCATAATGCTAACACTGCCGACTAGTAAGGAGATGCTCCCTACCATAATCAATAAAATAGATAAAAAGTTTAATAAATTAGTTATTGGCTCGTCAATCTCATTACCTGTCAAAATGCGCCAATCTTTGTTGGAATAGTGATTTTTTTCCAGAATTTTATCAGCTTCAGCCAGAGAGGTTTTTAGTTGGTTGTGACTCTTGCTAGCTAAAACTATTTGCTGGATTTGGGGCGCATCTTGAGTGAATTTTTTGCTGACAGCAAGTGGCATGATAATTGTTGAATTGAAATCAATATCAAGATGCTTGATCGGCTGTTTAATCCTTTTCAGTACACCAACGACAATCACCGATTCGCCTCTGATGGTTATAACATTACCGATGGAATTTTCTGTAGCAAACAGATCGATTGACAGTTGTTCACCGATAACTACTCCACCAGTGTCGCTAATAAATTGTCCATCACGCAATTGGAGTTGAGCGATATCTTGCAGCTCTTTGGTGCTGCCGATTATTTTGGCGTCATTTACTTGATGGTATTTGGATTTCAAATTGCTATTCATAAAAGCAATTGGCGCTGCTTTGGTGTCGGTAATTTTATTGATGTCGTGGACGTCTTGGCTGGTTAAAGTGTTAACGTGAGTGAGCTGGGTGGTTTCAGTTAATGGGTTATTAATCTTTTCATGGCCAGACCTGATGACAGCTAGCGGTAAATCATTGTGGGTGGTTGGCTGGCTAAAGAGTTTACTAAAACCGCCCGCAATGGACAATGTGGCGGTGATGCTGGCTACGCCGATTGCCATACCAATGATTGTCAGCAGAGTTCGTCCTCGATTGGCACGCATGGCTTCAAAGGCATTTTCAAAATGATTTTTTAGGAGAATTTTCATGATTTTACCTTCTTATTTTTCCGCCGTTTGATTTTCTTGAAAATAGGTTTTTTCGGCTTTGGTCCGCTAGACTTTTTCGGTTTATTATCAGGAGTTTTTGGCTCTTTATCGTCATCAGCTATAATTAACTTTTGACTAAAAATCTCTCGATTCTTAATCTTTTCATCAGTGTCAATCTTACCGTCAAGCATGGTAATTACCCGGCTGGCGTATGAAGTTATTTCTGGGTTGTGAGTCACCATAATGATAGTATTGCCACGACGATGAATGTCAGCCAACTCTTCCATAATTAAGCGACTGGATTTGCTATCCAAGTTACCAGTTGGCTCGTCAGCTAAAATAATTGATGGATTATTAACCAAGGCTCGGGCGATTGCCACCCGTTGCACTTGACCACCAGATAATTGATGAGGCATATAATATTCACGTTCACTGAGATGGAAGGTTTTTAAGATTCGGCTGGCTTCCTGAATGCGTTTTAATTTCCGCATACCTTTGTAGGTTAAGGGTAAGGCAACATTATCCAAAACACTCAGTCGTGGTACAAGATTGAAATTTTGAAATACAAAACCGATATTGCTGGAGCGAACTTTGGCGCATTGACGGGAAGAAAGGTTATTAACAGATTTATCATCTAGATAATATTCACCGCTGGATGGCTGATCCAATAAGCCGATGATGTTCAGTAGGGTAGTTTTACCGCAGCCACTGGGTCCCATGATGGCAATAAATTCACCTTTTTTGACAGTCAAATCAACACCGTCAAGCGCATTAAACTCAGCGTCACCAAAACCAAACTTTTTAGTGACACCAACTAGTTTAATTCGTGGTGGCATAGTTTCATTCATTTAGACCTATTATAGATGTGATTAGACTGTTTTTGCAATCATAAACGAGATAAGCTTCATGTAAAAAATACATCAGTTGCGATTGGTGGCGGTATTGCTCAAATTTTTGTATAATATAAGTAAGGAAGGATGCAGGAGTGGTTGAACTGGCACGCCTGGAAAGTGTGTAGGCTCTTCACGGGGTCTCCGGGGTTCGAATCCCCGTCCTTCCGCCAGGAATTAGCTTTATTGTAATTTTTACCAAACCTATTGCCAAACACCATATATAGCGTTTATGATAAGATATAGACGCTAGATGTATAGTGTTTAGTAAAATAGACAGAATATCAAATAAATTGTCTCGTCAATATTAGAGTATTTAATGAGGTGGTTTTTTGTGTGTCAAAAATTAGCAAAATAACTAAAAGGAGAGGGTTATGGCGGATATTACGGTAGTCAAGCGTGATGGTACAAAAGAGCCGTTTGATGCCAATAAAATTAATGAAGCTATTCTGAAAGCTTGTGAGGGCTTGCCAGATCAGATTTCTAAGGTGGTACAGGTGGCGACCGAGTTGCAGCTGACGCTATTTGACGGGATTACCACCGAGCAGCTGGACGAGGCGGTGATTCAGACGGTTTTACAGAATGTTAAGGATGATCCAGATTATGATAAAATCGCCGCTCGCTTGCTACTAAAGACTATTTATAAGAGTATTTTGGGCGATTATGAGACGGCAGACGAGTTAAAGAAATTGCATGCCCGGGAGTTTCCGAAGTTTGTTAAAGCGGCGGTCAAAGATGGTTTGCTTGATGAGCGGATGAGCGACGGGCGATTTGATTTGAAAAAATTGGGCGAAGCATTACAACCAGAGCGTGACGATCTCAGTAAATACCTAGGTGTAATGACCAATAAAAACCGCTACGCCTTGCGCAAACAAAGCGGCGACCCGCTGGAAACGCCGCAATTTACTCATATGCGCATCGCTATGGGTCTCAGCTACAATGAGCCAGATCCAACTGCGGCAGCGATTGAATTTTATGAACATATGAGTAAGTTAGAATATCTGCCGGGCGGTTCGACACGAGTCAATGCTGGCGGCTCCTTCCCGCAGCTCAGTAACTGCTTTTTGATGAATGTTGACGATGATATGGAGTCAATTGCTAAAAGTGTGCGCGACACCATGTTTATCGCCAAGGGTACTGGCGGCATCGGCATCGGTTTTACTAAATTGCGGGCAGCCGGTAGCCCAGTTAAAACCACTAATACTGAATCAACTGGTCCAATTCCTTTCATGAAGATGATTGATACAGCGCTGTTTGCGGTTAGCCGTAAGGGTAAAAAAGCGGGTGCAGCGGCCATTTATATGGAAAACTGGCATCTTAATTTTGGGCAGTTTATTGATCTGCGTTCTAACTCTGGCGACCCGTATATGCGCACGCGTTTTGCCAACACCGCGGTATTTATCTCTGATGAATTTATGAAGCGGGTGCAGAAAGACCAAGATTGGTATCTGTTCGACCCAGCGGAAACGCCAGATTTGCCAGAGTTGTACGGTGAGGAGTTTTCGGCGCGTTACAAGGAGTATATTAAGCTAGCCGAATCTGGTAAACTGCGGGTCTTTGAAAAGACATCAGCTCGCCAGCAATTTAAGCAGATTTTGACTAGCCTGCAGGCCACTAGCCATCCGTGGCTCACCTGGAAGGACACTATCAATGTGCGGGCGCTAAATAATAACACCGGTACAATTCATCTGAGCAATCTCTGTACAGAAATTACCCTGCCTCAAGACAAGGATAATATCGCCACTTGTAACTTGGTTAGTATCAATTTGTCAGCGTTTTTGCGTGAGGACAAGACGTGGGACTGGGACCGTTTGCAAGAGGCGTCACGGGCGGCGATTCGACAACTGGATAATCTGATTGACATTACTGAGACGCCAGTTAAAGAGGCAATGCACGCCAATCAGCAAACGAGAGCTGTCGGCCTGGGCATGATGGGTTTTTCGGACGTATTGGAAAAACTCGGTTATTGCTATGAATCGAGCGAAGCCTATGAGTTGATCGACCAATTGACCGAGTTTATCAGTTATCACGCCATCGACCAGTCAGCGGACTTGGCGGCCAAGCTAGGCAGTTATCCGACATATAAAGGCAGTGGCTGGAGTAAGGGTATTTTGCCGATTGATACGGTGGCGGAATTGTCGAATAACCGCAAGGTTAAGGTGAAAATTGACAGCAAAACTCGTCTAGATTGGGATAAACTACGTAAGAAAGTTAAAAAAGGTATGCGTAATGCCACGTTGATGGCTATTGCACCGACCGCTAACATCGGTCATGTGGCAGGGACGACCCCTGGAATTGATCCGCAATTTGCCCAGATTTTTAGCCGCTCGACGCTGAATGGTAAGTTTTTGGAGGTAAATAATAACCTGGTGCGCGACCTCAAGGCACTGAACCTGTGGGATGACATTAAAGAAGAGGTTTTTGCTAATCAGGGTGATATTCAACATATTGATGCTATTCCGCAGAAATTGAAAGATGTTTATAAAACCAGCTTCCAGCTTAGTCCATATGCTTTTATCGAAGTAGCAGCCCGGGCGCAGAAGTGGGTGGATCAGGCAATTAGCCGCAATATGTATCTTGAAACTCGTGATATTGATGAATACGTGGAGATTTATTCTGAAGCCTGGCGACGTGGTTTGAAAACAACTTACTACTTGCACGTTAAGCCACGTCATCAATCAGAGCAGACCACGGTTTCAGTAGAAAAATTAGCAGAACAGAAGATTCGAACTGGCGCTAAAACGCGCGGGTTTGGCTTTGCCAAGGTTAAAAAAGGAGAATAATATGGCAGATTATCAACATCCTAAACAGGGAATTTTAGGCTCAGGACTGCGCGATGGGCTCAGCTTGCACCCAATCCGCTACCCATGGGCATACGATTTATACAACCAAGCGGTGGCTAACACCTGGTTCCCCAACGAGGTGCAGTTGGTCCAGGATTTGGCAGATTTTGAAAAACTCAGCGACGAAGAAAAGCATGCGCTGAAAACTGTTATTAGTTATCTTAACCCGAACGAGCTATTGATTAACAAATCGCTGGCATTTGGTATTTATCCGTACGTCAATGCCGCTGAAGCACAGCTATATCTGTCAAAACAGATGTGGGAAGAGGCCAACCACTTTATGACCTTTGAATACATTATCGAGACGTTTCCGTTTGATCGCGAGGAGATTTATGCGGCGGGCTTTGGCAAAAAATCGCTGGCCGACAAGGCGGATTTCCAGAATAAACACCTTGACGTGATGCTCGATCCAAACTTGGATATTTACTCCTTGGAGGGCAAGAAAGATTTTGTCCGTAGCTTGGTGGCATATAACATTGTACTGGAGGGCATTTGGTTCTACTCAGGCTTTATGGTTGGCATGAGCTTCCGTCAGCGTAACTTATTGCGTAATGTCGGCACGCTACTGGATTGGATCACTAAAGATGAGAACTTGCACTTAACCTTTGGTATCAATTTGCTACTCACCATCCTGGACGAAAACCCAGAACTGCAAACCCAGGAATTTGCCGAGGAGATTCGCAACCTCATTTTGCAGGCAGTTGAGCTGGAGAAAGAATACAACAAGGATATGTTGCCAAAGGGAATCCTCGGCTTGAATGCTGATTATGTCAATCAATACGTCATGCACATGACTGACCGTCGCTTGGTCGAGCTTGGCTTTGAGCCAGAGTACAACGTCGCCAACCCGGCCAAATGGATGGCTACGGCAAACGATACCCTGGAATTGGTTAATTTCTTTGAAAGCACCAACACCAGTTACGAGGTGAATACCACGAAATAGGATTAAGAAGATGAATAAGATAGCACAAGAGATTTTAGATAATGTACGAGTCGGTGCGATGGCGACGGTTAATCGTGATCGCACGCCAGCTATTGCCGCAATTCACTTTGCTCGCATGGGTGATAAAATTATTTGGATATCAGATAAAAATTCACAGCATTCAAAAAATGCTTTCCGAACGGGTAAAATGGAGTTTGCGGTGTGGGATGATCAAGTCCGAGGGGTGTTCTTGAAAACTATCGTTTCTGAGGTATCGGAGTCTGATAAGACCGAAGCAATGAAAGCTTATCAAGAAAAGTTGAAAGATTTTATACCAAGATGTGAAAACCCCCAGCTCTATATGGCATCAATCGGTGAAATTGATGAAAAAACTACAACGGGAAATTGGCTACACTATATTGCATAAGCGCTATATATAGCGTAATATAAACAATAGTACTACTAAATATAGAGAAGGACAGAAAAATGAACGCAAGTCAAATTATTTCTGACGATATGACGTTGGAGGAAAAATTAAGTGCCATTGACGCAGCAATGAAAGCAGCACAAGAGGCAGCAGATGACCAAGCACGAGCCACTGGTAGCGTAGCAGCACCAATTGATCCAGCCAGCTTGACTGTCTGTGATGGCTGTGAATAAATATCAAACGAGGCGCATTTAGCGTCTCTATTATTTTGGAAGGGCTGTGATGACTAAATATATTTTTGTGACGGGTGGAGTATTATCTGGTGTAGGTAAAGGAATTACGTCGGCTAGTATCGGTGCGGTGTTGCAAGCGAAAGGCTTAAAAGTATCGGTACAAAAGTGTGATCCATATCTAAATGTGGATGCTGGACTATTAAATCCACGTGAGCATGGTGAATGTTTTGTGACGAAAGATGGTGCAGAAACCGATCTTGATTTGGGACATTACGAGCGCTTTTTAGATTTGGAATTGACACAGAAAAACGCCACTCTGAGCGGACGACTGTTCCGTGATTTAATCAATGACGAGCGAGCAGGTAAGTTTGGCGGACAAACGGTGCAGTTAGTGCCACATCTGACAAACGCTATCAAACGAGCAATTCATCAAGCGGTAGAGGGTGACGTTCATCTGGTGGAGATTGGTGGAACGGTTGGTGATTATGAAGGTCTGAGTTTTATTGAGGCAATCCGTGGTTTTGCGTTGGATGTGGGGCGGGAAAATTGCCTGTTTGTGCATGTGGTATATGTGCCATTTTTGGAGGCCTCGCATGAGTATAAAACGAAACCAGCTCAGAATGCGCTGGCGGATTTACGAGGTTTTGGTATTATGCCAGATGTGGTGGCAGTGCGGACTGAGGGTCATGATAAACAACCACGTAGTATTGGTGAAAAGATTGCCATTTCTTCAGGTGTGCGTAAAGAAGGCATAATTATGATGCCAAATGTTGACACAGTGTATGAAGTGCCGTTGACGGTGAACCGTGATTTAGGCAAGCTATTGAGTGAATTTACTGGTAATACTACCGAGCCAGATCTCAAACGTTGGAGAAGCTTGGCGGAACGTGATACGACAGAATATAAAAAGCGAGTCACGATTGGTTTGGTAGCAAAATATATTGATAATTCTGACACTTATTTGTCGGTAACGGAGGCGTTGAAATCGGCAGCTTGGGCCAATAAAAGTGAAATTACCATCCGTTGGATTAATGCTGAGACAGCGAGTGAAGAAGATTTTGCTAAGGTTGATGCAGTGCTGGTACCAGGTGGTTTTGGTGAGCGTGGTGTTGAGGGGAAAATTGCGGCAGCCAAGTATTGTTTGGAGCATAATAAGCCGTATTTGGGAATTTGCTTAGGATTACAGACGGCGGTAATTGCGGCAGCACGACTAGGTGGAGTGAAACAGGCTAATAGTGAAGAGTTCGGCGCTAAAAATGGTGAAAATGTGATTTATATCATGAATGACCAAGCTGGTAAGGAGTCAACTGGTGGTACGATGCGTCTTGGCGATTATCCAGCAGTACTGAAAGATGGTTCGCTAGTGGCGAAGACTTATGGCACAACAGAGGTGGTTGAGCGTCATCGCCACCGTTATGAGGTGAATCAAGCCTTCATATCAACCATTCAGGCTGGCGGTTTGGAGATTACTGGCACCTCGCCCGATGGTAAATTGGTAGAATTTGTCGAAGCGCCAACCAACGATTATTTCATAGCTACTCAGGCGCATCCTGAATTTAAATCTCGCCCCTTCCGACCACACCCGCTGTTTGACGGGCTGATTCGGGCCACATTGACAAAATAGAACTAATTAATTATAATATAGAGTATGGAGTTATTTTCACAAAGTAAAGATTTTTTGAAGGCGGCTACTATTGGAGAATGGAATGGTAAAGATCCAGCTGATGAACGCTTTACAGATTTACTAAAAGTTAGTAAT
>ERZ773065.1001-NODE-1001-length-14902-cov-2.982084_pt1 | contig 14902 bp, 14 predicted proteins | sample MGYA00580623_ERZ773065 | MGnify/ENA primary metagenome ERZ773065 (study PRJEB29015, sample SAMEA2738017) | human oral metagenome | biome: human oral; feature: human-associated habitat; material: dental | place: China | collected 2047 ...
TAACTGGATTTATATATTCGATGTGCGATCGCGCCGCTATCTCAGGAATTACACCACCAAATTGAGCATGAATATCTATCTGTGAATGAACTACACTTGAAAGTAATTTCACATGATTATTACTCACGCGTGAAACTTCTCTAGTTTGAAGTTCCACCACTGCAGCTGCAGTTTCATCACACGTACTCTCAATTCCCAAAATCTTCATAGAGCCATTTTAACACTTTTCAGGTTAAATTTCAACTGGAAGCTAAATTAGTATTTTAGTATATAGGTATGGATATATATTTTGCTTGGTAGTTTAAACATCATCAACGTTATGATGGATGGGGCTGTGTGAATTATTATTTCGTGATATTAAAAATCCGCTCAAGCTTGAAGTAAAATCGTCGCTTTCGATGAGTGACTCAAATTGGTAAATAATTTTCAAAAAATATTAGAAATAAAATAACCCGCAAATTTCTGCGGGTTTTGTTTTTTTGATGATTTAGGGTTGAAGCTGTTCAATTTCAAAATCATCAAAATGTTTAAGGAAGATGTCAGTTGGACCAAATACCATGAAGCCCAAATGTAATGAGCGAGAACCCAATAATACCAAAAATATTATTGTGGATGTATGTGGCAATTGATTTTGTCATGACAAATCCTTTCTAAAGAAAAACACGAATACCTTGGAAAATATATTTAGTATCTGTATAGTTAGGGATGGTGCAATCCTTATTAGGGTCGAAATAATTTTGTATCTGAACCTGTCGTGAGTCATAAATCTTTTTGAATTTGATGTCTTCATTTTCAAGGAAATGTTCGATGACACGCACCTTGTAACCATATTCGTCCGTAAGAGGTAGGAAAACACTAGATTCGCCACTTTTTGCAGCTGCTAGCAAAGTTTCTTTTACCTTTGCTGTGATAGTGTCGCAATCGCACCCTTCTTGTTTGGTTTCTTCCAATTCGTCTTTAAATGACATAATTCACTCTCCCTTCACTAAAGAAAAACACGAATACCTTTGAATCGATAGTTAGTTACAGTGACTGGTTTATTAGGGTCGACACCCTCATAACAACCCGTACCCATATGTGTATCGATATAAGGGAATCGAGTTGTTTGATATGAGTCGTACTCCCTTTTGAAGCTGATTTCTTCCTGTGTTAGGAAATGACACACAAATTGGGTTTTGCAATCATTCTCATTGTCAAGGTAGATGAGCACGCTTGATCTACCATCCTTGGCGGCCTCGACAAGGATGCCTTCAACTTGCTTGGCAATATTTTCATAGGTTAAAGCAGCTTCTTTTTCTGCAGCTAGTCGTTCTTTCAAAGATGTCATAGCTAAGTCCTCCAAATCCAAATGTTCTATTTTTACCAAAAGGTAAATCTTTTAAATTATAGCATTTTTGAGTAGAATTGTCAAGTTTTTTGAAAAATAAAAACAAAAAACCGCCCAATTTTGAGCGATTTCTGAAAAAGTATCAAATTAAGCAAGTTTTACGCCAGCTTTTTTTGCAGCAGCGGCAAGAGAAGCTTTGCGGCGAGCAGCTGTATTTTTCTTGATGAGACCTTTTTTAACAGCTTTGTCTAATTCGCTTTGTGCTTTTGAAAGGCTTTTTGCGCTTGGTTCAGCAACAAAAGCTTTAACTGCACCTTTGATATCTTTTTTAATTCCAACGTTGCGTTCGCGTCGTTTTGCGGTTTGTCGCATTCGCTTTACAGCAGATTTAATAATTGGCATTTAATTCCTTCTTTTAGGTTGTTATTTACAATTCAACATCAATTATATATTATTTCGAAATAAAAAGCAAGTATTTCAAATAAACTGTTGACATTTTATTGTGATTATGCTAATATAGAGCTATAAATTATAAAAATAAACAATAGGATTCAATAAATGTCAAAAAATAATGCTCAAGAGCAGATTATCGCAAAATTGAAAGAATCAGAAAGTATTTTGATTGCGGTAAATGATAGCCCAAGTGTTGATGAACTTTCTTCAGCATTAGCTTTAACGCTCGCAATTAATAATTCTGGCAAGCATGCAACGGCGGTTTCAAGCGGAAAAATGCCAGATGCATTAACTTTCTTGCGCCCAGAAAAAACTTTCGAAAATTCGGTAGATTCTTTGCGCGATTTTATTATTGCTTTAAATAAAGAAAAAGCTGATCACCTTCGTTATAAGCTTGTTGGCGATCACGTTAAGATTTTCATTACACCGTATCGTTCGGTAATTTCTGAAAAAGACCTCGAATTCGAACAAGGTGATTTTAACATTGATTTTGTATTGGCTTTAAATGTTGAAAGTCAAGATCGACTCGATGGCGCTTTGGCAGCGCACGGGCGAATTTTTCATGATGCTTCAGTTGGAATTTTAACAATTGGTGAAAACCAAACAAATCTTAACGGAACTCACTGGCACGCTGAAAACGCCAGTTCTTTGAGCGAAATTTCTGTTCAAATTATTGAATCCCTTGGAAAGAAAAATCTTACTCAACCAGTTGCAACTGCTCTTTTGACTGGAATTGTTGCTGAAACTGATCGCTTTTCGAATGCAAAAGCTACGGCTGAAGTTATGAGCCTTGCGGCAAAACTTATTTCATCTGGTGCCGACCAACAACTTGTGGTTTCGAAAATTCGTGAAGCTGAAGAGAAAGCGGGTGAATTTGCCGTGCAAAAAAATGCTAAAATGGAAGAAGCTTTAGAAGAAATTTCGAGCGAAAAAGAAGAATTGAACGAAAAATCTCCTTCGAAAAAAGAGCAGAAGCGTGACGGTGCTTTTGTGATTGCGCATGAAGAAGCTAAAAATGAAGCAGAAAAAGATAATCTTGAAAACTCACAGAATCAAGCTGAAGACGAACTTGAAAAATCTTTAAATGAACTAAAAAATATTAATAATTCAGAAAATGCTTTTTCTGAACTTGAAGAAGCCGAAGCTCCCGAGCAAAATCAAGAAATCGCGCAAGAAAGTTCGAACGAAGATATTTTTGAAAATTCAAGCGAAAATCTTGAAAATACACAATCTCGAAATGAGAATTTAGTTGAAGAAGAATCGGCGCAAAATATATTGGAAAGCCAAGAAACTCCAGCTGAACAAAATATTTCAGTCCCAACTCCTGAAAACACTCAACCACAGACTTTCGAAACTGTTGAGCCTCAAATTTCTCAACCAGAAGTTGCGCCAGTTTTCGAACAACAAAATCCAGCTGAGACTTCTGCTAGTTCAGAATTTGACCAGCCTGTTCAGCTTGAAAGTGCGCAAGGATTGGTTGAGGCGCCAGTTCAAAATTATGCGCCAGAAATTCCAGCGCCAAGTGTGCCTTTCGAAAATCCAAATGCATTTATTGCAGAAACTCCAGTTAAGGAGCAGGTTTTTGAGCCGGCTCGCCAGGTTGATATTTCAGTCCCAACTCCTGAAAACACTCAACCACAGACTTTCGAAACTGTTGAGCCTCAAATTTCTCAACCAGAAGTTGCGCCAGTTTTCGAACAACAAAATCCAGCTGAGACTTCTGCCACTCAAGAAATTCAAACTCAAAATATTCAGCCAGCGCAAAATCAGGGCGATGAATATTATCACCCAACCGAAAACGCTCAAATTGCAAGTGGTTTGATGGGTGCTCAGCCTTATGAGCCAAGCAGAATCTCTCGTGAAGAAAACTCTGTAGCAACTTCAGACCCACAAAATAATGATTATGTTTTAAGCCATGGTAAAGTTCAGAATGCGGTTTATGAAGAGTCGCACGCGAATGATAATTTCATCCCTGAAACTCAGCCTTACACTCAAGCTGCACCAATCCAACCGCTTTCGAATTTTGAATCAAGTAATCCAATTTCGAATGAACAATATGCGCAGACTTTGCCGCAAAATAATTTTGAAAATCAGCAGGCTTACTCAACTGAAGGTCCTGCGCAAAATTCGAATGGTTTTGTAATGCCGATGCCGCCAGCTATGCCAGATTTTAGCTCAATGCCGATGCCGCCAGAAGTTCCAGCTTTTGATTTCATTCCAAATCCAGCGGAGCAACCTGCGATGGGCACTGAAAATAGTAAAAACAAAGTTATGACCGACCAAATTTACCCTAACGATCCTTCGCAATTTAGAATTCCAGGAATGTAAAATGGTATTTTTCGAAAATGAAAGTGGGCGAATCTTAATTGATAAGCCCGCTGGAATTACTAGCTTTGGCGTGGTCGCTAGAATCCGCCGCGTTCTTAAAGATGAATTTGGTAAAAAAGTTAAAGTTGGCCACACTGGCACGCTCGATCCTTTTGCTACTGGGCTTTTAGTTTTGCTTTATGGCAAGGAGACTAAAAATGCAATGAGTCTTACTAAGCTTGATAAAGTTTATGAAGCAGAATTTACACTCGGGCAAATTTCCAGCACAGGAGATCCCGAAGGTGAGATTTCGAAATGTGAGAATTTTGAAATTCCAACTTTTGAACAGATTGAAAAAGAAATTAAAACTAACTTTTTAGGAAAAATTGAACAAACACCGCCAGCTTTTAGTGCGATTAAAATTGAGGGCAAGCGTGCCTATGATTTGGCGCGAAAGGGTGAGGATTTTGAAATTCCTAAACGCACGGTTGAAATTTTTGATTTCGAAATTTTAAGTTATGATTTTCCAAAACTAAAAGTTCGCACACATGTTTCAAGTGGAACTTACATTCGTTCGCTGGCGGAAGATTTGGGTGAAAATTTGGATTGCGGTGCGTTTTGCTCGCAACTTCGGCGCACAAAAATTGCTGATTTCAACATTTCGAAAGCTAAAAAGCTTGAAGATTTTGGAATTTTAGATTAGTTTTTGCTTATTCTGCTAAAAAATGATATAATTTAAATAATGAAAAACGCAAAAATTCTTTGGATTGATTTAGAAATGACAGGCCTTGAGCCTGAAAAAGACCGAATTTTAGAAGTTGCCGCGATTGCAACAGATTGGGATTTTAATGAAATTGCCACTTTCGAAAGTGCCGTAAAAGTTGAAAATGAAATTCTTAAAAGCCGAATGATTGGTGATTTTTGGGATACTTTTAGTGAAACGCGCGATGTTTTAAAATTACAAAATTCTCGTGCCACAAAAAATTCACAAGAAGTTGAAGCGGACCTAATTAAATTTATAGAAGAAAATTTTGCTGAAGAACTTTCGAAAGGTGAAAAAATTCTTTTGGGCGGAAATTCAATTCACCAAGATCGCCGATTTATTCGTGCAGAATGGAAAAACCTTGAAAAAATGTTGCATTATCGAATGTTAGATGTTTCGGCGTGGAAGGTTGTGATGAGTGCCAAATTTAAACGTGTTTTTACGAAACCTGAAAATCACCGCGCACTAGATGATATTCGCGGTTCAATTGAGGAATTAAAATTTTATTTAAAAAAGGTGAAAAAATAGTGAATCAAAGTGAAATTAGAGATTTTTTGCTAACTTTTAATGCTGCAGAAGTTCGAAAAGATGAAGAAAATAAACTTGAAATTTTTGAGGTTAACTTTGAGAAGTTAAAGAAAATTTGGCAAGATAAAATGGCTGGTGAGCTTGGCGACTTTGAGCGTGAAACTGGCAATAAAATACTTGCAAAAATTGCAGAAAGTGAAGAGCCGAAAGCAATTTTTGCAATTATTCACGATAGTTCAAAACCTTTAAAAGTTGAAATGAAAACAGGTGCACAGCTTGCTCGAATTTTGCGTGAAAAAGAAAGTGTAGTGCCTTCAAAGTTGATGAGCGAGCGTGAGTGGAATTTAATTATTGGCCAAGGACAAGTTTCGGCCGAAGAATTGCGAGATCTGTTTCGCTTAAGTTATCACTTGGTTTGTGAGTAAAATATATTCTGCAGTTTCTCTTTTAGATAGAAAATAACCTTGCTAAAAGCAGGGTTTTTCTTTGCGAAAAAAACTTTTTTGTGATATAATCATAAGTAATATGAAACCGAATGAAGATTGGAATCAGGGCGGCCAAAATCAAAATTTTGGTGCACCAAATAATTATCCTCAAAATCCTTATCCACCACAACAAAATTACGGTGGTTTTTCGAATAATTTTGCTCAAAATGGTCAATTCCCAAGCAATCAATTTTCGAATGGCCAAAATCCACAGCAACAATTTGGCAGCCAAAATCAAAATTTTAGTGCACAACAGAATTTTCCGCAATATCCAAATAATTACCAAAATCAACAACAATTTCCAGTTCAGCCAAATCAACCTGTTCAAAATCCGCAAGTTGCTCCAAATTTAATGCCAGATCAAAATTATTCGCAAGATACTACAACTGAAAACCCTTACACGGTTGAATATCTTAATAAGATTGCGCCTAAAAAAGCCGCTCCATTTTGGACTAAAGGTAAAATTTTAGGTGCTTCGGCATTATTGATTTCGCTATTTTTCTCGATTTTTATTATTGTAACTAGCAATAAGGGCGATGATAATGCTCAAGCGGTGATTCGTGCTTATTATAATATTTCGAAATTAAAGGAGACTACAAAATCTTTTCAGAATAAGATTAAAAGCTCAGATCTAGCGGCCGTAAATGCGGGAATTAACACTTCACTTAGTTCGAATGAGCAGGATTTGAAAGAATTTATGAAGAGCAGAAAGATTGAAGTTCCTCGTGGAGATTCGAAAAAGAATTCACAAGCGATAAAACAAACTGATGTGATTTTCGATAAGCTTAGTGCGACGCTTGATGACGCTTTCTTGAACGCGACGATTGATGAAGTTTATTCCCGTGAAATGGCGTATCAGTTGATTCGTGTAAAAGATTTAATTGTACGACGCAAAAAAGCTTCACCTTCTTCACAAAAGTCGGTATATGAAAAAATCGAAAAAAATCTTACAGAATCTTCAAAACAGCTTGAAAACTACCACAAAGCAAAATAATTTTCTGAAACGCAGCCCATTTTTTGATTGATGAGGGCTGCTTTTTATGTTAAAATATAGATATGAATGATGCCAGAGATGAAATTAAAGCAAGAATAAGCATTGAAGATTTGGCTGGCGAATATCTTGAGCTCAAGCGAACTGGGCGTAATTTTAAAGCACTTAGCCCCTGGACAAATGAGCGAACTCCAAGCTTTATAATTAGCCCTGATAAACAAATTTGGCATGATTTTTCATCTGGTAAGGGTGGTGATATCTTTGGTTTTATTATGGAAGTTGAAGGAATGACTTTTCGCGAAGCCCTGGAATTTTTAGCACGAAAAGCTGGCGTCGAAATCGAAACTTTTGATTCAAAGCGTTCAAGAGAAATTTCTGAAAAAAAAGAGCGACTTCGAAAAATTTTGCAAATTAGTGCAAATTTTTATCAGCATATGTTGGTTCGTAATAAAGAAGCTTTGAATTATGTTTTTAAAAATCGCAAACTTTCGAAAGAAATTGTACAGGAGTTCAAAATCGGTTTTGCTCCAAATACTCAAAAAATACTCACGAATTTTTTGCTAAAAAGAGGTTTTGCAATGAGTGATATCCGTGATGCTGGGTTACTAAACAGATTTGGCGGCGATATTTTTCGAAATCGAATGGTGATTACCTTACAAGATTCGGGTGGATCACCAGTTGGTTTTACTGGTCGAATTATTAAAGATGAACCAAATGCGCCAAAATATTTAAACACGCCTCAAACTTTGCTTTATGACAAATCCTCAAACATTTTTGGCCTTTCGCAAGCAAAAAATGAAATTCGAAAAGCTGGTTTTGTGGTTGTGGTTGAAGGAAATATGGATGTAATTTCAAGCCATCAAGCTGGTATAAAAAATGTGGTTGCGACAGCTGGTACGGCAATGACGGTTCACCACTTAAAGGCTCTTAGTCGATTTTCGAATGATGTTCGCCTCTGTTTCGATAGCGATCAGGCTGGAATTAGTGCCACCGAGCGAGCAATCTCATTGGGACAGCAAGCTGGTGTGGAGCTTTCGATTATCACTTTAGACCAATCGGCGGGTGAAGCTAAAGATCCAGATGAATTAATTCAAAAAGATTTGGAACTTTGGAAGGATTCAATTTCAAAACCACAACCGGCAATAGAATGGATTTTTGATCAATATGAAAAACGGCTAAATATTGCAACTGCTGTAGGGAAAAAGGAGTTTTCCACAATGGCATTGAAACTTGTGGAAAACTTGAATGACCCTGTGGAAAAAGATTTTTATATTGAACAAATTTCGAAAAGAATTGATATTTCGAAAACAACATTACTTGGAAAATTTGATGAAAAACCTAAGCAAGCTAAGCCAAAAAGGCGAATAAAAATTAAAAAAACTGATGAGAAGTTTATTGATGAGTATATTTATGAAGATGATTTGCTGGCTCTTGCTATTAAAGAACAAAAGCTTGCCAAAATGTTGAGCGAGTTGCAAGATGATATTTTGCACGATAAGCAACGAAATCAAATTCTACAAATTTTAAAGTCAAATAATCTTGATTTCTTGAAAAACTTCGATGATTATGTTAAAATACTTCTATTGAAGGCTGACGAACGACTCGGAAATATAAAAGGCAGTGCCACCGACGAAATGAAGCGTTTGATTCATAAAATTAAAACCCAAAATTTACAAGAGCGAAAAGTAAATCTTCAAGAGCAACTCGAAGATGCTGAAATTCAAGGTGATGAAAATTTAAAAATGAAGATTTTGATGGAAATTATGCAATTAAATAAGGAGCTGAATAGTGGTAAAAGGTAAGAGTAAAAAAGAACTACCAGAAGAAATTCTAAATGAAGACAGCATTGTGGATGCAACTCTTTCACTTGATGATTTTGAACCAGATTTAAATGACCTTGCGGTTGAAGATGAAGAAGATATCAGTGAAGAAGATTTATTGAATGGCGCTTATAACGATGACATAACAGATGATAGCGTTCGAATGTATCTTCGTGAGATTGGTAAGATTCCACTTCTTTCGCTCGAAAAAGAAACTGAACTTGCTGAAAAGGCAATGCAGGGTGATCAGCGCGCAAAAGATAAAATGGCTGAAGCAAATATGCGTTTGGTTGTTTCAATTGCTAAAAGATATTCTGGTCGTGGGCTAGAACTACTTGATCTAATCCAAGAGGGAAACACGGGGCTTCTTCGTGCAGTTGATAAATTTGATCCAAGTAAAGGATTCAAATTTTCAACTTATGCAACTTGGTGGATTCGACAGGCGATTACGCGTGCAATTGCCGACCAAGCTCGGACTATTCGAATTCCTGTTCACATGGTTGAAACGATTAACAAACTTATGCGAACTTCTCGTCGATTGACGCAAGAGTTAAACCGCGAGCCAACCAACCAAGAACTCGCTAAAGAAATGGACATGGATGTTGAAAAAATTGAATATATTCAAAAAATTAAGCAAGATATTACTTCTTTAGATGCTGGAATTGGTCGTGATGGCGAGGAGGGCGAAGAATCAACACTTGGTGATTTTATCGAAGATGAAGATACCGCTAGCCCAGAAGAATCCGCAACGGTTCAGCTTTTGAAAGAACAAGTTCGCGAAATTCTTTCAACACTTTCTGATCGTGAGCGGAAAATTCTTGAAATGCGTTTTGGTTTAAATGGCACAAAAAGTCATACGCTTGAAGAAGTTGGTCTTGAATTCGCAGTGACTCGTGAGCGGATTCGCCAGATTGAAGCTAAAGCTTTAATGAAACTCAAAAAGCATAAAGATTCGAAAAAGCTTCATGAATATTTGGACTAAACGTGGTGGGGAAAGGTTAAGATGAAAGAAAAAATTATACGAATTGCACCAATTTTATTGATTATTGCGATTGCAATTCTTTCAATCATTACAGTTGTAACAATTGTTAATGCATTTATGAATGGTGGAAATGGTTCAGATCAAGCCCAACAGGCGAATAATGAAACTTCGAAAGAAGATAATTCGCCTTCAAGTAAAGAATTGTTAAGCGTTGATCAAAACCGTAGTGTTAAAATGGTTGTTCGTGGGCCAATTGTTGCACAAGAGAATTTTCGTTCTTACACGGTTGAGGTTTCACCAAAATTTCGAAAACTTACAACTTATAAGGGCTATCTTGGCGAAGTAATTAAAGAAGTTAAGCTTGATAACAATACAGAATCTTATACACAATTCGTGAATGCTTTAAATAAAGCCAATATGATGAAGGGAACTCCTTTTAGTGGTGAGGCAGATGATTTAGCTGGTGTTTGTGCTACTGGTCACCTTTATGATTTTTCAATGCTAAAAGATGATAAAACTGAAAAACACCTCTGGACTTCAACTTGTTCGGGTTCGAAAGGCTCACTTATTGCAAATACTAAACAATTGCAAAATTTGTTCATTGCGCAAGTTCCTGGAAATGAACAAATTGTTCGCGATCTTGGAATAAATGAAATTAAACGCTAAAGTTTTGATTTTTGATTGCTTCGGGGTGCTGGTTTCTCGCCAGCCTTCTTCGGAGCATCTTTTTGAGTATATTTGGCAGAAAGATCAAAATTTGTTGAATTTTATTCGAAAAAACAAAGCTAAGGGTTCGAAAATTGGTGTTTTATCTAATGTCGCACAATATCAATTTAATCAGCTTTTCTCAAAAGAAGAGCAGGAGGAACTCTTTGATTTCTTGGTACTCTCGGGTGAAGTTGGTGTTTCGAAACCTTCAAAAGAGATTTTTGAAATTGCAATTGATAAAAGTGAGGCTTGTTTAAATGAAATTTATTTTTTTGATGATTCTTGGCGAAATGTTGAAGCTGCTAAGAAACTTGGAATAAACGCATTTTTATATCAAAATTGGAATGAATTTTCGAAAGAATTTAAGGAGGAATAATGCCAGAATTACCAGAAGTTGAAACAGTCGTAAGAGGCTTGAATCGACTAATTTTAAAAAAGAAAATTGCGAAAGTTAAACACGATTGGCCTAAAAGTTTTCCGAATGCTGAAAGAGATGTTCAGGATTTTATGATTGGTGCTGAAATTTTGAATGTTCGCCGCCGCGGAAAAGCTATAATCATTGAGCTAGAGAATGGTTGGTCGCTTGTAACGCACCTTCGAATGACGGGGCAAATGGTTTATCGTGGCGAAGAAAACTGGGGCGCAGGGCATCCAAATGAGGATTTTTTGAATGACCTTCCAAATAAATCGACACGAGTTGAGATTGATTTTGAAGATAAAACTAAATTATTTTTTAATGACCAGCGAAAATTTGGCTATATGAAATTATTACCAATACCAGAAATTGAAAATTTACCATTTTTTCGAAAGCTTGGTCCCGAGCCACTTGAAGATAATTTTACGGTTGAAATTTTAAAAAATCGTCTTTCAAAAAAACAAAATAGTATGATAAAACCTGCGATTTTGGAGCAAAGTGTTATTGCGGGTGTTGGAAATATCTATGCTGACGAGGCTTTGTGGCGAGCAAAAATTCACCCTGAAACCAGAATTAAAGATTTTTCGAACGAAGATTTTGTGAATTTGCATGAGGCAATTCGTTTTGTGATGAATGAATCAATCAAAAGAGGTGGCTCAACTGATCGGAATTATGTTAATGCAGATGGCTCACGTGGAAATTATTTGAATTATGCCGCTGTTTATCATAAAGATGGCGAGCCTTGCAAACGTTGTGGAACAGAAATCTCAAAAATTCGTGTTGGTGGTAGAGGGACACATTTTTGTGCAAATTGCCAAAGAATTAAAGGTAGTGAAGACTGATGATTGGTGGAAAAATAACGATTCTTTATGGAGATAACTCTTATGAACGCACCGCTCAACTCGCTAAAATGAAGATCGATGCTGAAAAATCTGGTTTTGAAATTCAAAAAAATAACTCCGATAATCTTTCGAAGAGTGATTTTGTGAGTTTAATTTGTGGTGTTAGTTTATTATCTGAAAAACGTTTTGTCTATATCCGAAATTTGAGCGAAAATTCAGAAATTTGGCAGAATTTAGCTGAAATTCTACCAAGAATCTCAACCGATGTTCATCTTTGTTTGATTGAAGATAAGATCGATAAGCGCTCAGTTGTTTATAAGGCAATTTCGAAAATTGTTGAACTATATGAATTTAAAAATTTAACCACAAAAGATTCGAAAAATTTGGCAGAATTTGCACGACTTTTTGCAAAAAAACAAGGTTTATCGCTTGATAATAAAACAGCGAATTTTTTGATTTCTTGGGTTGGTGTTGATGAGTGGCGAATACGTGATGCAATTGAAAAAATATCGTTAATTGGTGAGGCTAATGAGCAAAATATTCGTGAATTTGTTCCGCAGAATATTGAGAGTAATGCGTTCGCTATTATTGAAATGATGTTTTTGGGCGATATTTTAAGATTACGAGAAGAATTTTCGAAATTAAAAATTACAGATGGTGAAGACGGAGCTTTTCGCTTTTTAGGAATGATTTCAACACAAATTTTTAATTTTTCAGCTTTAAAAATTGGCAAAAATATTGGAAAAACTACGGCGGAAATTTCTAAAGAAATTGGTGCGAGTGCTTGGGCTTTAGGAAAAATGGAGAATTTTGCGCAAAATTTGAACGAAAGCCAGCTTGCTGAGATTGTTTCAAAAATTACAGAGGTAGATGAAACTATTAAAACTGAAAGTATTGATCCTTGGAATTTAATTGAATCTACAATTCTTGAAATTGCTAGCGACTTAAAGAGTTAAAAATAGTTTTCGAAAAGACATTTTTGTGATATAATATAAATTGATTATGGCTAAAAAACAAGTAAAATCAACAAAAGGTAAATCTAAAAAAAATCTAGCTCCAAAACAAAGTGTTTTGCCAGCTGGTTTTTGGGCGCAGGTTGGTGCAGTTATCTTGGTTGCTTTTTCACTTTTTCTTGTTTTAAGCTGGTTTGGTGCTGGCGGTTCAGCATTGGTTGCAATCCATAAAGCGCTTCTTGGGCTTATGGGTTGGTCAACTTTCTTCTTGCCGGCGGTTTTGATCTTTATTGCTGTCGAAATATTTCGTGACGAACAAAATCGATTTCCAATTTTAAACACTTTTGGTCTAATTCTAATTTTAATTTGGCTAAGTGGATTTTTTGGTTTATTTAAAACTTCAGCTGGTGTTCATTATGGAGGTTGGAGCGGAGAGATTTCGAATAAAATTATGCTAGCAATGGTTAACTCAATGGTGGCAGCAATTATTTATCTTTTGCTAATTTCTATTACGCTTCTTTCGATTCTACGAGTTTCACCAATTGTGGTTATTAAAAAGATTGGTGAAATGCTTAAAACTAGTGATTTTGCAAATGAATCTAAAAATGCCAAGGTTTTTGAAAAAGCTAAAGAATCGATGCTGTTGAAAAAAGTTAACGATTCTGCTGAAGAAAAACCAGAAATTAAGCTAAACGCTGGCGTTGCGGTATTAGATAAAAAAACGCAAGAAAAAGATGAATCAAGAGAGAAAAAAGGCTTGATACGAATTTCGAAGAAGCTGGAAAAGGTTTCGAAAGAAGAAACCAAAAAACTAGAAAATGCTGGGAATATTTTTGATGACTCAAAATGGAAAGCACCAGATTTTAGTTTGCTTGAGCAATCGCAAGCTCCTGCTGATGCGGGTGATGTTGAACAAAATGCGCGTACGATCAAGAATACCTTAAGTGAATTTAATATTGAAGTTGAAATGGAGGCTGCAAATATTGGCCCAAGAGTAACTCAATATACTTTAGTTCCGCAGAGTGGTATTAAGTTAAGTCGAATTGAGAATTTGAGCGATAATATTGCTCTAAACTTGGCAGCTGAATCAATTCGCGTTGAGGCTCCAATTCCAGGAAAGCGCGCAGTTGGTATTGAAATTCCAAATTTAAAGTCGGCTGATGTGCGGCTTTATGGTGTTTTAGATTCAAAGGAATGGAAAAACTCACACGACCCATTAACTTTTGCAATAGGTAAAGATATTTCTGGCCATCCAGTTGTTGGAAATTTGGCGAAAATGCCGCATCTTTTAATTGCTGGTCAAACTGGTTCAGGAAAATCTGTAATGATGAATGCACTTTTAACAAGTTTGCTTTATCGCCATTCACCAAGTGAATTAAAGCTAATTATGGTTGATCCAAAAGTTGTAGAAATGACCGCATACGAGGATATTCCACATCTTTTAACACCAATTATCAATGACTCCGAAAAAGCACTTTCAGCTCTTCGTTGGGCTGTTAATGAAATGGAACGGCGCTACCGTGTTTTAGCTGATGAAAAAATTAAAGAAATCAAGAGTTATAATAAGCATGTGATTTCGAAAAACGAAAAAATTAAGAAAAATACTCTAGAAGGAGAAGAACCGGAACTTCTTAAGCCTTTGCCATATATTGTGATTGTAGTTGATGAGCTCGCTGACTTGATGATGGCGGCTTCGAAAGATGTTGAAGCTATGATTGTTCGAATTGCTCAAAAAGCGCGTGCAGTTGGAATTCATCTTGTTCTTGCAACTCAAAAACCAGTTGTTAGTGTTGTGACAGGCTTGATTAAAGGTAATGTTCCAAGCCGGATTGCTTTTAAAGTTGCCGCAAATGGTGATTCTCGGACAATTCTTGATCGTGGTGGTGCCGAGAAACTCCTTGGTTACGGTGATATGCTCTTCTATATGAATGGAGCTTCTAATTTGAAGCGTGTTCAGGGGGCTTGGGTAACCGATGAGGAAGTTCTGCGAGTAACTAATTTTATCCGCTCGCAAGGGCCACCACAATATAATGACGAAGTTATTTCGCAACCAGTCCAAGCGCCAAGTTCAATGGGTGGTGTCGTTATGAATGGCGGCGTCAGTTCTTCGGTTGATGAAACTTTCGAAACAGCCGTAAAAATTGTAATTGAAGCACGAAAAGCCTCAACTAGCTATTTGCAACGTAGGCTCGGAATTGGCTATAGTCGTGCCGCAAAATTGATCGATGATATCCGTCCCGCATCGAAGCCCTTCGAACCAGGAGAGGAATTTTTTGACGTTCTCCCGTCCCTGGATTACGGCTCCGTGCTGGGGGGCGATCGTCTCGA
>ERZ773065.1002-NODE-1002-length-14853-cov-27.750304_pt1 | contig 14853 bp, 9 predicted proteins | sample MGYA00580623_ERZ773065 | MGnify/ENA primary metagenome ERZ773065 (study PRJEB29015, sample SAMEA2738017) | human oral metagenome | biome: human oral; feature: human-associated habitat; material: dental | place: China | collected 2047 ...
GAAGGAGGAAGTGCTCCCCCGGATGTGGGAACCCGGGGTTGAGCCCCTCGACGACAAAGGCCCGCGGGCTGGGAGAGACAACCCAGGACGCGGGCCGAGTCATGTCCGGACCGCATTGCCGCTGCCGGCGCGGTAGCCGCATCTTCTCACCGCTCCCGCCGCACCCGCCCGTCACCTTGTCGGTGGCCCCGGGATCAGCCCAGGACCGGGCCGGCGGACGGCGACCGCTGATCAGGGGAACGACCTGCTGTCGTAGAGAGGTCTGACGCAGGCACGAGTGCGGGGCCCGCCCGGACGGCGAGCCCGCCTATCACGGTGCTCCTGTCAGCGGTGCTCGGCCTCGTCGTCATCGCGGGGACGACGCCGATCGGCCGGGCGCCGCGGCTCATGCTCGTGCACGACGTGGGCGGCGCGGGCAGCGTGGTCGGCGTGGGCGGCGTGGTCGGCGTGGGCGCGCACTCCTCGGCCTGACGCTCGCCCGGCACCAGCGCCACATCACGCGCCCGATGGCGAGCAGCCCGGAGGAGACCCGGCTCCCATGCCGCGCCGTTCCGCCTCGCGAGTGTCGGCCTCATGCTCGACAGCACGCGCCACGCCTATCGGCTTCCTCCGTCCTCGCCCTCGGCTTCCTCAAGTGCTTGCACAATGAGGCGCACGGCGTCCTCGGGAGGGACGTGCTCCCAGATGCGCAGCACGTTCCAGCCCTCGGCCTCGGCCATGGCGGTCGTCTCCCTGTCGCGCTCAATGTTCTTCGCGAGCTTGGGCCGCCAGTAGTCGGCGTGCGTCACCGGCATCGTCCCGTGCTCGGGGCAGCCGTGCCAGAAGCATCCGTCGATGAAGACGGCGAGGCGCCGGCGGGTGAAGACGATGTCCGCCCGGCGGCGCTTGTTACTCCAGGGCGCGAAATCGACGCGGTAGCGGTAGCCGCACGCGTGCAGGAGCCGCCGGATGGACAACTCGGGGTTCGTGTCCCGGCGCCGGTTCGATCTCATCGACCTGGCAGCGCCGGGACTGCTCGCCCAGGAGCCGTCCGATCCAGCGGCATTCGTCATTCAGACACCCGCACTACTCGACGTCGACAACAGGCTCGTCGCCCCGATCGGGCCGCCTCACCGAGAAGGCAATGCGGCCCTTCGGCGCCGCCCTGTACGGAAGTGCCAGGGAGAAGATGGTGGCGGTATCGGCGGCGGGCATGGAATCGGACAGGAGCCCGGGCGAGCGCTCCTGCCCCGGCCTCGTGTCCGCGGCGAACGTCAGCAGCATCGCGCCCCTTCTGCCGGTGCAGTAGGCCCGGGCGGAGTCCCCTCCTCGAGCACTCGGCCGCCCTGCAATGGTCTCAATGGCATCGCGCTGGCGGAAGGAGCTCCCGGAGAAGCCTCCGCGCGTTCCGTCGCGCCGGGTCCTCTTCAGCATGGGGACGTCGATGCCGTCAACGGTCTTCACCGTGCTTCCGCTCAGTTCCGGGAGAAGAACGGCCCAGTCCTCCAGCTTCCCCTCGGCCTCGGCCTGGCCGATCATTCTGAGCATCGGCCCGAAGTCGAACTTCTCCACCCAGTGGAACCCCTGGACGACCCGCCTCATCTCATCCGCCGTAACAATCGCGACCCGGCCCTTGAATGAACCTGCTCTTCCCGTTCTGTCATCCCAGTACCCGAAGTTCTCCACTGGCCCGAATCTCCCCGTCTCGAGCCAGGGACGCACGAGGCCGAAGTGCTCGGTGTTGACAGAACCGTTGCCCCGCTCCGGCTGCCGCGGGAAGTCCTGGAGCTGTCCGCCGATCCCGGAGTAGTCGAGCCTGGCATTATACATCTTGTTCCTACTGGTCGGGCGCAGCCAGGGCAGCTGCTGGAAGACGAGCGGCGGAACGTCGATCGGCCTCATCGCGGGCGCGCCGTCCTCCTCCAGCTGCGCGAAGGTCTCCAGCTGGGCGCGGAAATCCTCCTCGTCCTTCATGATCGCTCCGAAGGCCTCATAGAGGTCGTAGACCTGCCGTCCGCGCCCCCTGACCTCGCGCGCCATGAAGAGGCGGACGAGGTCGGGGTAGCCGTGCCTGTATCCGAACCAGCGGCCCATCTGCATGAGGCTGTCGGCCTGCATCGCCTTCCGCTTGAAATAGGTGATGGTCAGGCCCTCGAGGGTGAATCCGCGGCTGAGCTTCGCCCCACCGACCATGATCCGCCACACGCGGTCCCGCTGGAAGTCGACCTGGTTGTACTGCTGATCCTTGTCGCCGTTGACGACGACGACGGGATCGCCGTCGCTCACGAGAACTCGGTCGAGCACCTCTCCGATGAAGGGCGAGACCTCGTCGAAGGTCACGGCCCTCGGCAGACCGCTCTCCCACTGCCTGGATGCTGTGACCACCTTGAAGTCCTCGTCGAACAGCCTTCGCAGGCGAGCACTGGCCTGGGGAGACCCGAATCCCGCCGCTCGCCACAGGCGCCTGATTCTGTCGGCGAGATCCGCGTGCTCCTTCTGCGCGACAGACTCGTGGACGAGCATTGTGTGGTGCCGGAAGGCCCCAGACAGACCTGGGGCGACCGAGGCCCGCCAGAGCTTGATGGCCCCGGTGAGGACGAAGGACTCCAGCGCGCCCTGCAGTTCATCGTCGATCGCATCGGAGTCGTCAGCGGAGGCCCTCAGGTCGCGTACGAAGGCCCGCTCATTGGACACAGCCGGGTCATTCCTCTCCTCATCAGTGAGCTCTTCGAAGTCGTGGTAGGCCCGTCCACCCCGGTACCCGGAGGGAGCGCTGAGGCTGAGGATGAAGTCCCGAGGAAATATGTCCTCCGCGTCCTCGGGGGACACGAAGACATTGGCGAAGGGTGTCGCCGTGTAGCCGACGTACTGAGCCCGGTCGAGGTGCCCGAGAAGCTCAGCGATGAGCTTATTGATCGCCGTGCGCTTACGATCCGTGGCTGCCCTTTCCGGGTTGATCGTGTTCACCGAGGCCTGGTCGGCCTCGTCGTCGATAATGAGCGCAGGGATCTCGCTCAGGGGCGCCCTGATGCGTCGAAGATCATTGACGAGCTTCGTGAGCACGGCCTTGTTCTTCTTGACGACGGCGATCCTGGCGTCGGTGCTGTGGATGTTGTCAGGGTGCCAGACCGGCTTCTCAGGATATTTCAATTCGTTGCCGGAGCGCGGATCAAGCGTATCCAGGCCCGCCCTGAGCAGCTTGTAGTCGTCCTTCGCGCGGGTGAGCCGCCTGATGGTGGGGACACCTGCGGCCGTGAAGTCCCCGTGGGAGACGAACCTCCCGTCCTTCCAGTCGACGTCGTCCGTACCGGCGTAGTCGACGTCGGCCAGGAGGTCCTCGTCACCCGGGTTAATTCCGCCGAGGATATTCTCGGTTCCGATCAGCTCCATGTCGAGGCGCCGCTGGGTCTGGGCCCTCAGGAGCTCGACCGTACCGGTGAGGACAATGACCAGCCTGTAGCCGGCGTCAATGGCCTTGGCGATGACGCCGGTGAAGTTGGCGGTCTTCCCGCTCTGGACGTGCCCGACCACCAGTCCCTTGGACTGGTAGGGAATGCTGCTGGAGGGATCGGCCAGTCGTGAGACGATGTCGGTCGTCGCCGAGTCGATGGAGGCGACGGCCTCGGGGCTCAGTTTTCGCTCCAAGATCTTGCGGTAGTCGTCCCAGTAGAAGTGGTGCCCGCGACGGCGATCCTCGTCGTACCAGGGCTCCCAGTTCGGGCGGACGATCATGGCCGTCCTGTCGGGGACGGGCGGCCAGGCGGAGTTGATCCTGTCCGCGGCGCCGCTCAGGCCCAGAAGCTCCAGGACCAGGCTCCGGCGCTCGCTGGTCCCGGGAGCCGTGCCCTCGGCCCAGCTCACGTCCTTCTCCGCGTCCCACTCACTGATCCGGATATGGAACCGAATGCGCTCAGGGGCGTTGGTATCGGCGTCGAGGACGAGGTCAGGGATCTCCTCCGATGCGATCGTCCCTCCGGACGAAGCGAGGAAGGCGGAGACGATGGGATGCAGCAGCGCGGGCCCGCGGGTCATTCCAAGCAGGGTCTGCTCGAGCGCCTGGCCGTAGGCGTCGGTAGACATGTGTCAGTTCTCCTTCTCATCATCTGCGGAGTCGTCCACGAGGGAAGCGGGCGGACCGCAGGGGTCGAGTGTCGTCACGTCGATGCGGTAGTCCACGAGGCGAACGAGATCGGGATGGGCGAGGATCCGTGCCAGCCCGTCGGTGGTGATGGCGGGGAATGAGTCATCCACCGTGTAGAAGGCGGGTTCGCTGCGCAGGAGGAATCGCGCCGTGTAGAGGCTCTCCGCCCTGTGGTCGCTCCACCCCAGCGATTCGAGCCTGTCGTCGAAAGCGGTTCTTCCTCTCTGCAGTCGGCCTCGGAGCGTTCCGATGGCTTCCGGCAGAGTGCGCCCCTCGGCCGAGGCCCCTGCGCGCGTGACCTGGATGGACATGAGCCGAAGAGTACGGCCGGGCGCGGGAGCGAGCTGGTCGGCGCCGTGAATGACGTGGATCCGCCGCTCGGTCCTCGTGGTCTTGACCTCGACGTCCCCCTCGGGCAGGACGAAGTCGTGCTCCTCGGACTGCGGTCCGAGCCATGCGGCCAGGGCGGCGGTTTCGCCAAGGTTTCCGATGGCCCGTTCAAGGGCGATGAGCTCGCCGAACAGCCCGATCTCCTGGTCCTCGCTAAGACGGGGTGCCCGAGCGAGAAGGTCGTGGTAACTCTCCAGGGCGACGTGGAGCGCGCGCTCCATGTCGTCGCCCCGCTGAAGCTGGTCCGCCACTGACTGCAGGAGCGAGTAGGCCTCGTACTCAATGCCGCCGGCATCAATGGTCAGACGGAACCAGACGGTCTCCTCGCCCAGCTCCTCGAAGAGGTCCGCATGGATGATCCGGTAGGGGGAGACATCGACGTCCGAATCTGTAGCGGGGGTCCGCAGGGTCAACTCTTCACGGGCAGGATCAATGCCGAGGATGCAGGGCGGGGCGTCGCCGACCCGCCGCTCGCTGGGGACTCCGGAGGAGATGTAGGCGGCGAGCGTCTCAGGGGTGAAGGCGGTCGAGTACCCGCCGGTGTGATCATCCATGGGTCCGTCCTTCCTCGGCTGTGCGGCGTTCGAGCTCCTCGTCGAGCGCCGCGCGAATAATGGAGTCCCACGCCCTCAGCTCGCGCTTCCCGCGCTCGCCGAGGTAGAAGCCCTCGAAAAGATGAGAATGAAGGAGCAGGAGCAGGGTCTTGAGCAGGGGCGCGTCCTCGGGGTGCGAGGACCCGGAGAGGACCGGCCGGTAGAGGTCGTTGAGCCAGAGCGTGCGCTGCTCGACATCGACGTCGACGAGGGACGTGCCGGGCAGGCGTCGCCAGCGGATATCGACGGGGTCGGCCTCGGCGAACTCGACGGCGTCGGCGACGGCGTCGTACATCTGGCGGCTCAGGCCCCGGCCGGGCTCCACGAGGGCGATGGGGCGCCTGGTGCGCCTGCGGGCCTCCGACGCCGCCGAGCGGGCCCGGTCGAGGAGGTCGGCGAAGTTCCGCCCGTCCCTGTCGACCGCGGAGTGCACTGCCCGGCGCATGTCCGCGTCGAGGACGACCCCGCTCTTCTCCGGGTTGACCTGGACCACGTCCAGCAGTGCGTCGTCGATGTCGAGGGAGATTCGCAGGTACTCCCAGTCCCGTCCCTCGCGAATGATGGAGTCCCACCCCCCGATCTGAAGGAGGCGGTCCCTGCGGTAGATGTAGAGGCCTTGCCCGTTCGCCGCCGCGGACCCCCGGGCCGATGCCAGGATGGCGGGGTCCTGGAGCGCGCGCTCGGTGAGGACCACGCCGGTCAGTTCGAAGGGCCGGCCGTTCACGGCGCCGTCGAGCGGAATGGGCCGCACCCCGGTGACGCCGCGGGCCAGCGGGTCGAGGACCTGCACTCGCCGCATGGCGCCGGCCTCTCCGATATCGAGGTCGAACTCGTCAACACTGACCTCGACCGCGGACCGCTCGAGGATCCTGTGGAAGACGAGCCCCAGGTGCGCGCGGACCTCCTCAATGCACCCGCTCAGCCACTCCGCGCGCTCATCCGGATCGGGGGAGCTGAGCGCGGTACGCACGTCGTGCCAGCGGACGACGGTGCCGTGGGACGGGGACGCCCCGGGGATCCGGAAGAGGGGCGCGGCCAGGGACTCCCCCACCTGCCGGGGGTCGAGCGTCTCCACACGGGTGGGGCGGTCCTTCGCAATGCGCCGCCCCACGGGCACGCCGCCGACGGCGCGGCTGAGCACGTCCAGGACGTCGGCCTGGCTGAGCGAGGCGGCCTTGAGGCCGAGGCCGTAATGGCCGAGGTCCTGCTCACCGTAGTCGCGTCTGCGAGCGAAGGTCATGGCGGCGTCGATGACCGCTGCGTCCATTCCCCGCCCGTCGTCGATGACGAGCAGGCCTGTCAGGGCCCCGCCGCTGGTGAGGAAGCGCACGTGCACGCGGCTGGCACCGGCATCGATCGCGTTGTCGACCAGGTCCGCCAGCGCCGTGGGCAGATCATGGTGAGTGCCGACGGCGTCCGCGATCGACGGGTCGGGAGGCACGTCCCTGTGGGAGACGGCGGCAATGGGGTCCATCAGCCCTCCGTGAACCGTCCCGGCTTGAGGCCGAGCACGCGCGCGTTCTCGGTGACGGTGCGGACGGTGTCCCGGTCGAACCCCCCGCGGCGGGTCGCGTCAATGCTCACGGCGATCTCGAGGCTGTCCGCCCCGCGCTGGAGGTGCACGAGGATCTCCTCGGCCAGGGCGGTGAGCTGGGCGGCGACGTCGCCGGCCGGGTCCAGCTCGGCGGCGCCCCTGAACCGGGTGCCGTCCGCGCCGGCCCGCCCCGGTCCCGGGCGGGCGGACCGGCCCCCGGGACCGGGACGCGGGGCGCGGGGCCCCTCCGCGTTAGCGGACGCCGCCGGGTCCCGGCCGGTCTGCTCCTGGGGACGCGCCCGCTCGGCCTCCTCCCGCCTGCGCTGGGCGCGGGCCAGGGCGGGGGAGACCAGGACCGTCTGCCCGGTGACCTGCGGGGTCTCGTCCTCCAGGGGGATGCGTAGGTCCGTGAAGTCGCCGTGCTCAGGGTCGTACCCGCCGGCCAGGGCGAACCCGAGCCCGGTGGTCTCCCAGCCTATGTCGTCCATGACGCTCGACACCGCGGCGAGGAAGACCCTCTCGTCACGCAGGCGGGGCATGTAGGGGTAGCGGGTGAAGATGCCCCACAGCTCGGCGGCGGTGATCCTCCCCTCGTTCCACCTCGCCCGCAGGTTGGGGCCGTTGAGCTGGAGGGCGACGGTCGTGGCCGTGGCCGAGGTGAGGACGACGTCCTCCTTGCCGAGCCTGGTCCCGGCGCGCACGGCCGCACGCGGCTCGGAGCCGTCCACGCGCGTCCCCTCAATGGTGAAGGGGCGGGAGCCGTCGGGCTGGACGGGGTAGAGGGCCCAGAGCCACGCGGCGGAGACGGCCCGCTCCGCGGCGGCACGCGCCTCGTCAGCCTTGCCGCGGGCCTGCGCCGCCTGGCTCTGGGTGAGGTCGTGCGCGCGCACGGAGTCGGGGCCGGCCATCTCCGACCACGCCAGGTAGAGGCGCAGGGCGTGGTCGGCGTCGTTCCAGCGCTCCTTGTCCGGGGCGAGCAGGACGAGGGCGTTCGTGTTCACCCTGGGGGCGGAGGCCCGCCGACCGAGGAGCTCACGGGCGAACTCCGTGCCGGGGCCGGTCAGGGCGGTCGCCCTCCCGCCGACCGTGTGCCGCGGGTGGAGGAGGACGAGCCTGGTGCTGGGCGAGTCGGGCACGTCCCCGGTGGAGGTGGGGGCGATGTCCACGGCGCTGAACTCCGGGGCTGTCCCGGCCAGGCCCCGGAGCACCTCGACCCCGGCCTGGGCGACGTCCTCCGCCTCGAGGGCGTCGGCGCGGTCGATGACCATGCGGTTGATCGACGGCTGCCGGTCGTACCAGCTGCGGCTCCCCTCGGTGTAGACGTAGGTCGCCCGGTCGGTGAGGAGCTGGAGCGAGGAGCCGAAGTTCCCCAGCGTGTCACCCGGCATGGCCACGCCGAGGAAGAGCTGCTCCCGCTCGATCCCCTTGTGGGCGGAGTCGAGCGTGGCCGCCGAGCCGAGGAACAGCGCCCGGGCGATACGGCGGGTCAGGGCCCGCTTGCCGAAGAGCGGGCGGTCGCGGTCGATCTGCAGCGGCGTGGCCCTCTCCCCGTCGACGTCCTTCTCGATAATGGTGCGCCAGGCGTCGTCCAGGTAGCCGGCGATCTCGTCGCGGACCGCGGCGTCGTCGAGGGGCACGGAGCCGGGCATAATGAGCGGGGAGTCGTCGCCGGACCGGACCAGGGAGTGGACGACGGCGCTCATGAGGCGCAGGACGCCGCGGGTGCGCTGGAAGCGCTCCAGGGAGGACCAGTCCCCGTAGAGCCTGTCGAAGAGCTCGGGGTGGATCGGGTAGGCGGCGCGCAGGCGCCTCTCGTAGTCGATCTCGAAGGTCTCCCGGGGCAGTTCGCCGCGCTGGTGCCTGTAGTAGGTCATGAAGTGCTTGACAGTGGCGTCGCGCCTGCGGGTGGCCTCGGCGTCGAGATCCGCGAAGAGTCGGCGGCGGACGATCTCGAAGCTCTCCCCGGAGGTGGCCGGGCTCCAGTTGTGGGCGACGCGGGCGACGACGTGCTGGAGGCGCTGGAGCGCCTCGCGCCCGCCCTCCCCGCCGATCTCCAACTCGGAGGCCCGGGTCATGGTGCCGTCGCGGACGTCGGAGGCGGGTATGGACACCAGCAGGAGGGCCCCGGGCGTCCCCTGGACGGCGGCGGTGAGCTCCTGGGCGAAGGTGAACTGGGTGTCGAAGCTCCCCCCGACGAGGTCGTCACGCCGGTACAGGCCCCGCGCGTAGGCGACCCACTCGTCGATGAGGATGAGGGCGGGGGCGTAGCGGGCCAGGAGGGTCCGCAGAGCGCGACCCGGATTGGTGCCGGTGCGGTCGGCCTGGGCGAGGGTCGCGTACGCCTCGGCGCCGCCGAGCTGCCAGGCGAGCTCGCCCCACAGGGTGCTGACGACCGTTCCGTCGGGCTTGGTAGAGGGCTGGCCGGGGGAGATCTCGTTGCCGACCACGGCGACCCGGTTGACGTGGTCGGGCAGCGGATGGCCCTCAAGGAGGTCCTGCACCTCCTGCGGGAGCTCCCTCAGCGGTGTGCCGCCCGCCAGGTGCCAGGCGGCGAGCATGGAGTGGGTCTTGCCGCCCCCGAATGTCGTCTGCAGGTTAATGACCGCCTGGGCGTTGGGGTCCCCGCCCAGGCGCCTGGCGCTCATCCGCAGGAGGGTCTTGAGGCCCTCGGTGAGGTAGGTGCGCTCGTAGAAGCGGGTCGGGGACACGTACTCCTCAGCGCCCTCGCCCTGGGCGACCTGGTGCAGGTCGGCGGCGAACTCGGCCTGCCCGAAGTCCCCGGACACGATGTCGTGGTGGGGGCGGACCACCTCGCCCCAGGGGGCGAGCCCGTCCTCCCCGAGGCCGGGCATGGCGACGGCGGCGGCGCGCGTGTCACGGCGCGCGGCCGCCTCGTAGGTGCTGCGTTGGACGTCGAGGCGCAACTGGCGGATGCGAGCGGCGGCCTGCGGGGCGCTGACGGCCTTGAGGAGCCGCTCCGCGGTGTCCAGGGCGCGGTAGGCGTCGTCGGCGCTGAACTGGGTGGAGTGTGCCCAGGTGTTGCGGACCTCGCGCAGCTCCCCGGCCAGGTTCTGCTCGCCACGGGAGAGGATCCCGTTGAAGAGAAAGCCGAGGCCGCCGACGCGCTCGGTGATGATCCGCAGCTGGCACTGCAGGTCGCCCGCGCTGTACCGCCTGCCGGAGGGGTAGCCGTCCTTGGCCTCCAGGAGCTCCGGCCACGTCGTGCTCGCCGGGATCCGGCCTCGGAGGACCTGGGTGATCCAGGGGCCGAGCGCTTTGGCCAGGATCACGATGGCCTCGCCGACGCGGGCGTGGTTGGAGGGCGCGGGCATGTCAGTACTCCTCGAGGGTGCCGAGGTCGATGGCGGTCTGGCCGCCGGGGGCGGCCGTGGCGGGGCGGGCGGCCACCTCGATCTCCGGCCAGGAGCTGCCGAGCGCGTTGAACAGGACGCCGGACTCCGTCCTGCCTCCCTGCTCCGCCAAGGAGTAGAGGCGGTAGGCCAGCGAGCGCAGCACCTCGCCGTCGAGGCCGCGCTCGCGGGCCGCCGCGAGCAGCCGCCCGGCCCCGTCGAGGCCGGTGGCCTCCAGGGCCCGGGCGAGGTGGAGGACGACCTCCCAGCAGGAGACGCGGTCGTCGGTCCGGGGGTCGTAGTCCGTGGGGAGGGACTGGGGGTCGATGAGGTGGACGCGGCCGCCGCCCGCGGTGAGGACGCCGGCGCGGCGCAGACCGTCGATGGAGGCGTTGCGCGCCGAGGCGAGGGTCTCGGCCTCTCCGTAGGGGCCCGCGTCGAAGCCGTGGTCCTCGTACCAGGCGAGGCACCAGCGGGTGTCGGGGTCGAGGTCGTCGTCCTGGTCGGTGAGGACCTCGTCGAGGACGGCGTTGATCTGGGCGAGGGCGTCGTCGACGCTCATGTCGGTCCCGTCCGGGCTGATGACGCGCGTGTACCCGGAGAAGACCCTCATGCCGGGGCCGATGGCCGCCTGGGCGAGGTCCACGGGGGCGACGCCCCCGGAGCGCAGTGTCTCCACGGCCCCGGGGAGGGTGGAGCGCAGCTCGCGCACCAGGGCGCGCCGGTCGGTGGCCGGGGCGTCCTCGGGGCGGGGCCGCAGGACGAGGACTATGGAGGAGGCCAGGGCGTTGGTGCCCACGCTCGTCATGCGCCCGCCGCGCTCGGAGCGCATGGGCCAGGTGGCGGTAATGGTCCACCCGGAGCGGATAATGGCGCCGAGGATGGTGGCCCAGCCGGTGGAGGTGCGGCCCGCCTTCGAGGTCTCGGACTGCTTGAAGGCGTAGTAGACGGTGACGGGGTAGTCCGGGTTCGCACCCTGGCGCGCGCGGGCGAAGACGTCCTCGAAGCCGTGCTCGAAGAACTCGCGGGCGCCCTCCTTGCCGCCGTGGCGGTAGGGGTTGGCGACGAGCTCCTCCTCCTTGGGCACGAGCACCGTGGAGAGCAGGTGCGGGTGGATATTGCGCAGGGAGCGGCGGAGCCACACGTAGAAGAAGTCGGACAGGTCCGAGTAGCCAATATTGTCGTAGTAGGGAGGGTCGGTCGATATGACGGCGTTCGAGTAGCCGCGGGAGGCGGCATCGGCCTGCTCGACCACATAGCTACCCTTCGCAGGAACTTTCTCGATGGACTGCGACACTGCGCGGACCATAATGGCCAAGCTCCCCGACGACGCGGCGAAGGGGTTCCCTTCCGCAAAATCCCACGCCATGGGCAGCGCCTGGCGTGCGAAGACGTTCCGCAGGATCTCCATCTGCGGGTTGCTCGCCCAGGTATTGAGAGAGGAAGAATAGTCGGAAAGACGGGAGACAATGAAACCCAGGTACGTCGCCACCGCATCCGCGTAGGCGGCGGCGCCCGAGCCGCCCTCCTCCAGGCGCTCCCCCTCGGGGAGCCCGGCGGCGAGCGCGTCGGCGAGCACCCGCTCACGCGCCTCCCCCACCAGGTCGGAGAAGGTGGTGAGCGCCGTCAGCTGACGATTTGTGAATAGTTTATCGAACGTGTCGAGACCGTACGGCACGGTCCAGAAGTTGCGCGGATCATCTGGCAAATCCTGACTAGGAGCATCATCGGGGCGATCCGCCAAGGCCATATTTACATGAGTGCGCGCAGGAGGAATATAAACCCTGCCACGATGCGCATCACATGCCATCGCCAAAAGCGTTGCATTCATGCGACGTGCATTTCCTTCAGTTTTAATGTAGTCCATGGAGACGGGTGTGCCGCAGGCCAGGCAAACAGCTCCGCGACGGCCTGAGATAGTTCCGTCGTTCTCCTTGGTCGGCGCCCTCTCGGGGTTGTGCCCTATGGAGTACTCAATGTGGTCGCCCACGACCGTCGGGACAATGTAGGCCTCCTTACCCTTCTTCTTCCCCAGCCACCAGGAGCGCACGAGCGGCATCTCAATGCCGCAGGCCGGGTTCGGGCAGGTCACCGTCCGGGCCCAGATCCACGCGATAACGGTCGCCTCGCTGCCGTCGGGGAGCTGGGCCCTGGGGTAGAGGTGGCCAATGCGGCGGTAGGCCTCCTGGCGCATCCACTCCCCGTAGCGGCGCACGTCCTCGGCCAGGCCGTGGGCGCCCGGCCAGGGGCGGGTGCCGTCGTCGGCGCCGGGGAACACGGGCGGGCGCCCGGCGAAGCGCGGCGGGATCTCAATGAGCGCCTTGTTAATGAGGACGGCCACGGGGTTGAGGTCGGAGGCCCGGGCCTCGAGGCCGAGGCGCTGCGCCTCCAGGGGGATTGAGCCGCCTCCCGCGAAGGGGTCGAGGATCGCCGGGGGCTCGCCGTCCGTCGAGCGGAGGATCTCCTCCCGGGCCTCCCGCAGCAGGTGCTCGTCCCCGATGCTGTCCCAGTCCACCAGGCGGGTGATGAGGGTGAACAGCCGCTGCCGCTCGGAGAGCACCGTGCTCCGGGCCGCCGCGTCCGGGTCGACCTCGCCGCGGGCGGCCGCCGCCTCGCGGAACTCCTCGTAGCGCCCCGAGGGGTCGTCCACCAGCTGGGAGAAGAGGACCGCCCGCGCCGTGGCCAGGGGCCTCCTCGCCCACCACAGGTGGAGTGTTGACGGGTGGCCCTTGCGGATCGACTTCTCGCGGGCGGACTGCGCGTTAATGGCGTCGAGGGGGAGCGCGACCTCAATGAGCTTCCTCTTCGACACGGGCGTCCTTCCGACCGGGGTGCGAGCTGGCGGGCCGGGCGTCGGCGCCGTCGTGGTCGGCAGTCTACTCACCGCTGCGAGCCGGTAGAACATGTGTCCCGGAGTCCCACCGGGGCGGGGCGCAAGATCCGCCGCAACGTGTTAACGGTCGCACGACCTGTTCGGCATCGCCCGCCGACAGCGCCCCCGCCGCCGTGCACCGTTGAGCCGTCGCCCTCATGCCGGGCCCGCAGCGGCGAAGTCTGAGATCCCATGACCACGGCGTCGTCCCCGTGTCGAGACCGCGCCCCATGCCCTGCGCCCGAGTGCGCCCGCCATCTGATGCGCTCCCCGTCCGGCCCCCTTGCGGCGCCTCCTGGTCGTCCCCGGCTGCGCTCCCGACGGGCTCTCCGCCCGGGGAGCCGCAGCCCGGCAGACTCCCTCACCCGCCGAATCCTGTCGGCAGTGCCGGCTACCCTAGAGTCATGAGCAGCCAGCCCGTCCGCATCCTCGACCTCTTCGCAGGGGCGGGAGGGCTGACCGCGGGCTTCCACCTGGCGTCACCCCGCGTCCGCAGCGTCGCCGCGGTCGAGATGGACCCCCAGGCCGCCGCCTCCTATGCCGCCACCTTCGAGGAGGCGGACGTCTTCGCGGGTCCCATCCAGGAGTGGATCGAACGGTCGGAAATGCCCTCCAATATTGACATTGTCGTCGGCGGGCCGCCGTGTCAGGGCTTCAGCAACCTCGGAAAGCGCGACGCGGAGGACGAGCGCAATCTCCTGTGGAGGCAGTACGCCGAGGTGCTCAGGCGGGTTCAACCCAAGTACTTCGTCGTCGAGAATGTACCCGCGTTCGGCAAGTCGGAGCAGTACCATGATTTCCTCGCGGAAACCCAGACGGGCAGGGCCCTCGAGCAGTACGTCTTCACGCACCAGGTCCTCAACTCCGCCGACTACGGGGCGGCCCAGGCGCGCAAGCGCACCGTCATTATCGGGCACCACCGGGATCTTGAGACCCCAGGCTTCCCCGAGGTGACTCACACGCCGGAGGGATCCGGCGATCTGCCCCCGTACAGGACCGTCCGCGAGGCGCTGCTAGGAGTCCCCCTCAAACCCGATATGGACGAGCGTTTCAACGAGGTCCGCACATTGGTCGGGAACCGGGAGGTGCCGGGCGCCTTCTCCCCCCGCGAGCTCCACTGGAGTAGAAAGTACAGCGAGAAATCAATGGAGCGCTTCAAGAAGATCCCCAAGGGCGGCAACCGAACCAATCTGCCCGACGATCTCAAGGCGCCCTGCTGGCTCAGGCACACGAGGGGTTCCATGGACGTCATGGGGCGCCTCCACTGGGACCGCCCGTCCGTGACCATCCGCACCGAATTCTTCAAGCCGGAGAAGGGGCGCTACCTGCACCCGAGCGAGAATCGGGCCATCACCCACTACGAGGCCGCTCTGCTCCAGGGATTCTCCGAGACCCACCGCTTCGTCGGATCCCGCACCGCCATCGCCAAGCAGATCGGCAACGCCGTCCCCGTCCCGCTGGCCAAGGCAATCGCCGAGCAACTGCTTGTAACATTTTGACAACGATAACCATCACGACCCGCAACAACTCCGCACCGAGTATCCTTCTAGTGCGAGACACCTAACTCGTGTCAGGAAACCCAGCGAATCCAACACCCTCCAACACCTCTTCAAGGTTAACGCGATGACACTCAAGCCACTCACCCTCAAGTTCGATCCGCAAACGGTCGACCATCTCGGCTCTCGCATGTACTCCCACTTGCCCAACGCCATCGCCGAACTCATCGCCAACGCCTACGACGCAGATGCGCATCAGGTCCGTATCGAAGTGGGCAAGGACTCCTCCGTAAGGGTTATCGATGACGGGCATGGCATGTCTCGCGCAGAGGTCGGAGACAAGTACCTTCACATCGGCAGAAATCGTCGAGCCGAAGAGCAGTCTGCGCAGACTGAGAGCGGCAAGCGCCGGGTGTCCGGGAAGAAAGGTCTTGGTAAACTAGGAAGCTTATTCAGAGGGTGGTTTTGAATACGTAGAGTGAGAGGGCGGCGGTGATG
>ERZ773065.1004-NODE-1004-length-14848-cov-2.770567_pt1 | contig 14848 bp, 13 predicted proteins | sample MGYA00580623_ERZ773065 | MGnify/ENA primary metagenome ERZ773065 (study PRJEB29015, sample SAMEA2738017) | human oral metagenome | biome: human oral; feature: human-associated habitat; material: dental | place: China | collected 2047 ...
TGCTAGTGCATCTCTCAGCCTTGAAATAGTCTTTCATTTTGCCTAATAGTTCTTGACCCATACCACCTCCTCTATGGTCCGACCTCACATATATTAGTCCGATCCAGCCTTCTTTTGATGGGGCATGAGATAGATCATAAAATTTGTCATCCCCCCTTTTATGCTCAATAATAACGCCCTGAATAAAACCAACAATGCTGTTGTTCTTTTCAGCAACAAATATTTTACCATCCATATTTTTAGCGTCGTCTATCATTTTTTGCATATAACAATGTGCATCATCAATATTTCGATACGGTAAAGATTCGCGAGTTTGGTCGATCTCAGAAAAATATTTCTGCAACTCAAACTGCATCTTACCTATTTCCTTATAGTCTTTTTCATTTGCTTCTCTAATCATATCCAGTATACCCTTTAAGATAATTATATTATAACAGCCACTTTTTTGTTTTACACAACCCGCGCAAGGCGTGATTTTTGTCTCTATGGTATAATTTTTCTATGCCTGCCTTTGAGTTAAAAAGTAGTTTCGCCCCCACCGGTGATCAGCCTAATGCTATTAAGCAGCTCAGTGATGGTTTAAAAAAAGGAATCAGAGAACAGACCCTACTTGGTGTTACCGGTTCTGGCAAGACTTTTACAATGGCCAATCTTATCCAAAATCTTCAAAAACCAACCCTAATTTTGGCCCATAACAAAACTCTAGCCGCTCAACTTTACTCTGAATTTCGTGATTTTTTCCCACGCAATGAGGTGCATTATTTTGTTTCCTACTTCGATTATTATCAGCCTGAGGCCTATATCGCCAGCACAGACACTTACATTGAAAAGGATTCCGCTATCAACGATGAAATCGACCGCCTTCGCCACGCTGCCACAGTCTCCCTTTTGACTCGCCCTGACACTATCATCGTTGCTTCAGTTTCCTGCATTTATGGTATTGGTTCTCCAGATCACTATGTTGAAATGTCCTTGCCACTTATTAAAAAACAGGGGCGCTGGGAAATCATGTCGCTTGATGTCTTGTCTCAGGCCTCCCTCGGTCGCCTACATAGTCCCCCTCTCGTCAATACGACCACTCAAAATTCCACTTCTCTCAATCAAACCAATTTTATTATCTATCTCATCGCCATGCAGTATCACCGAAATGACCTCGCCTTTGAACGTGGTAATTTTCGAGTCAAAGGGGATACCATTGATCTCTTTCCAGCCTCTGGTGAAGTGGCTTATCGTTTTGAGTTTAACTTTGATGTTCTGGAGACAGTTAAAGTTATCGACCCCCTGACGGCGGAAATCTTAGAAAAACCAGACCAACTACACGTCTTTCCAAATACTCATTACGCCACCCCTCGCGATCAACTTGACCGTGCCATTGAATCCATTCAGATCGAATTTGACAATCGTCTAAAATATTTTGAGGCAGAGCATAAATATCTAGAAGCACAACGTCTCTCTCAGCGTACCAAATACGACCTTGAGATGCTGAAAGAGACAGGCTTTGTTAAAGGTATCGAAAATTACTCCAGGCATCTTGATGGACGCAAGGCTGGGCAGCCACCTGCTACTCTGTTGGATTTTTTCCCGGATGACTTTCTTCTCTTGGTTGATGAGTCTCATATGACCCTTCCTCAAGTCCGCGGTATGTATAATGGCGACCACGCCAGAAAAACCACTCTTGTTGACTACGGTTTTCGTCTACCAAGCGCCTTAGACAACCGCCCACTCACTTTCGAGGAGTTTGAATCTCATATCAGGCGCGCCGTGTACGTCTCGGCCACTCCCGGAAAATACGAGCTTGAGGTTTCTCCAAAGCCAGCCGAACAGGTCATTCGTCCGACTGGGCTGCTTGACCCGAAGATAGAGGTTCGTCCGTCGGCTGGTCAAATTGATGACTTGATCTTAGAAATTGAGGCTCGTATCCAAAAAAATCAGCGAGTCATTGTTACTACTCTAACAAAGCGTATGGCAGAAGATCTTTCAGATCATCTCAAGGATCGGGGTATCAAGACGGCCTATATTCATTCTGAAATTGATACTTTAGAACGAGGCGACATCTTACGGGATCTCAGATCCGGAGTTTATGATGTCCTGGTTGGCATTAATTTGCTTCGAGAAGGATTGGATTTACCGGAGGTCTCACTAGTCGCCATCTTAGATGCCGACAAAGAAGGGTTTCTCCGCTCCGAATCAGCTCTCATTCAGACCATTGGTCGCGCCGCTCGTCACGAAGAAGGCCATGTCATTATGTATGCTGACAATATTACTGAAAGTATGGAGCGGGCAATCTCCGAGACGGATCGTCGTCGCGATCTGCAGGAAGCTTATAACCAGAAACATCACATTACCCCCCATTCAATCAAAAAAGAGATCTCTTTGGGACTCCGTGCTATCATCCCCGAAAAAGCCAAGGAAAATAAGCTTGATCTGAAAAAAGTTCCCAAATCCGAGTTCAAGACTTTAGTGAAGGAATTATCCGAGCAGATGCAGTTAGCGGCGGCTAATTTAGAATTTGAAAAAGCAGCCGAACTTCGTGATATGATTGAAAAAATCCGTATAGAAGAATCCAATCGCAAAACCTAAGCCATGGACGACGGACGCTTAGTTTAAAAGAAGAGGGAATCATGTATAAAATCTTAATCATTGAAGATGACAAAGGTGTTAGGGAGGGACTTTCGGAGCTTCTGCTTACCTCGAATTACCTGCCATTAGTCCTAGATCTGAACCGTATCTCAGTGGAAAGAATTCAGGAATTGTCACCAGACCTTATTTTATTGGACATCAATTTGCCAAACATCAATGGTCGTGATTTTGTACGTGAGATTAGAAAAAACCTAAACACACCGATCATTATGGTTACCAGCCATAATACTGAGATGGACGAAGCTCTTGCTATTAGTTATGGTGCGGATGACTTTATTACTAAACCCTACAACCCCACAATTTTATTGCTCCGTATTGCGGCAATTTTAAGACGCTCCAACCTCGCTTCAGAAATTAAGACTTATCGAAATCTGCAAATCGACCTCAAAAAAGGCACCATCTCCTCAACAAAAAACAACGGCAAGACTATCGAACTTACGAAAAATGAACTCCTAATTTTTCGTACCCTCTTATATAATCAAGAACGCATCGTTTCACGTAATGAACTAATGACCGAGCTTTGGGATAACTGTGAATATATTAACGATAATGCGCTTACCGTGAATATTAGCCGACTCCGCGACAAATTAGAGAAGTTAGGCGAAGCATCAACCATTGAAACTAGAAAGGGTCTAGGTTACGTCATCGCCAAATAGTTATGAAATTCAGGGAATACGTCGCGGACAATCTAACTATTATTCTAGTCAATCTTTTTGCAATTATTTTGATTGAGTATCTTTTTTGTATGTTTTCAATCTCCCTTGAATTCAACATTTTTATCATTTCCATCAATCTCTTTACCTCTATCATCTGCTTCCTCCATGCCTATTCTAGAAAAGCTCGTTTTTACAAAGAACTTCATCAAGGAATTGACGCTCTTGATCAAAAGATTTTGGTACATGAACTAATCGACCCGATCACCAATGAAGAGAAACTTCTCCATCAGGAAATCTCCGAACTGAATCGCTATATGATTGACCAAATTAATCAACATAAATTCAAATTTGAAGATTTCAAAGAATATCTTGAGCTTTGGGTCCACGAGGTAAAATTGCCCATCTCTGCTCTTCGCCTAAATCTCACTCAAACAAAATCCAAAAACAACCAATCACTTCTTTCGGAATTAGATCGGCTAGATGATTACGTTAATCAGATTTTATATTTGGTCAGGTCGGAGCACGTAGAAAAAGATTATCAAATTTCAGAGTCCAGTCTTTCGGAAATTGTTAAACGTGTCGCTCTCAAAAATCAGAGCGCCATCATTGATGGTAGGATTGACTTTCAGGTTGAAAATGTGAACAAAGCTATCGAAACTGATCCAAAGTGGCTGGAATTTATTTTGAACCAAATCATCGCCAACAGCATAAAATATCGCAAAAAGAAATCGCCCCAAATCAAGGTTTATACCGAGGAAACGTCAAAGGCACTTGTTTTACACGTCTATGATAATGGTATTGGTATTCCGACGTCTGATCAATCCCGCATCTTTCAGAAAGCTTTCACCGGGCACAATGGTCGTCTCTATGATTTTGATAAGACGAAATTAAATCTCATGGCAGACACTAGCAGCAGTAAAAGCACGGGTATGGGTCTGTATATCGTTAAAAAGTTGATTGAAAAATTAGGGCATCGTATTTCAATCAGTTCAGCCGAGTATCAATACACCGACATTAAGATCGCTTTTGCCAAAAATGACTATTACAAAAATGTAAGAAACCGTAATATTAAAAGCACGACAAAATAAAGTCAATTATATAAACTTGAGACAACAAGTATTTTTGTTAGAAAGGAAACAATGAAAGAATTACTAAAAATTGAGAAAATTGAGAAATATTATGGCAATCGTTCGAGTATTACAAAGGCGGTTGACAATATTTCTTTTGAGGTGGATAGTGGCGAGTTCGTGGCTATTATGGGGGCGAGTGGTTCCGGTAAGACCACACTCCTAAATCTCATTTCCACCATCGACAAAGTCACTTCTGGACATATCTATGTCGCAGGTACCGATATTACAAAACTCAAGGGTAACGCACTTAATCGCTTTCGAAGGGAAGAACTGGGATTTATTTTTCAGGACTTCAACTTGCTCGATAACCTCACTGCCTATGAAAATATTGCGCTAGCTCTTTCCATTCAAAACATCAAAGCGGCCGAAATTGAATCACGTATCAAAAAGGTTGCCACAGATTTGGATATTCAAAATATCTTGCAAAAATACCCGTATCAGCTGTCTGGTGGGCAGAAACAACGTGTGGCTTCCGCTCGTGCCATCATCACTGATCCAAAATTAGTTCTCGCTGATGAACCGACTGGTGCTCTCGACTCAAAATCCTCTAGGATGTTGCTTGAACGCTTCGATTATCTAAATCAAGAACTTGGCGCAACCATCCTCATGGTCACCCATGACGCCTTTACTGCAAGTTACTCCTCGAGAGTAATTTTCATTAAAGACGGTCAGATTTTTAACGAAATTCATCGTGGTCAGGATTCACGAAAAGAGTTTTTTGATAAAATCATCAATGTCATGACCTTGCTAGGCGGAGATCTTAGTGATGCTCTTTAAATTATCATTCCGAAATATCATTCGTAGTATGAAGGACTATGCCATCTACTTCTTTACTCTCATCCTCGGCGTCGTCATCTTCTACGTCTTTAATGCTATTGGTACGCAAACTTCAATGATGAAGCTAAATAACTCCACTCAGGAGATCGTCAAACTCCTCGTAAATGTTTTGTCAGGCGTAAGCGTGGTTGTTGCTGGAATTCTTGGTTATCTAATTATCTACGCCTCAAGGTTTCTCATCAAGCGACGCAACAAAGAATTCTCTATCTACCTCACTCTTGGCATGAGTAAGCGTAAAATCTCTCTACTACTTTTCTTTGAAACCCTCTTTATCGGCTTACTCTCTCTAGTTGCCGGTCTCGCTCTTGGCGTTGTTTTGTCACAACTAATGAGCGCATTGGTCGCCAATTTATTTGAGGCCGATATGTCAAAATTCCAATTCGTCTTTTCCGGTGAAGCCTGCCTAAAAACCATTGCTTATTTTGGGATAATTTATCTTCTGGTGATTGCCTTTAATACCATTATGATTAATAAACTTAAGATTATTGATCTAATTCAAGCCAATCGCAAATCCGAAAAAGTCCGCCTAAAAAATCCTGTCATCTGCACGATTATCTTCTTCTTCGCAGTTACAATTTTAGGTGTTGCCTATTACCAAGTTACTGTCAACTACCTCAAATTCCTCTCAGAAATCTCAATGTTTTGGCAAGTGATGGGTGCTGGAGTCCTCGCAACTTTCTTACTTTACTGGTCATTTTCTGGTCTCATGATGAAACTGATTGTTACGCGCAAAAAACTCTATTACAAAGGTCTGAATAGCTTTACGTTCAGGCAGATTAGTAGCAAAATTAATACCACTGTTGCTTCAATGAGCGTTATCTGTCTCATGCTCCTCTTTACCATTTGTACTTTGTCTAGCTGTTTATCAATTCGCGAGACCACAAAGAAGCAACTTAAATATGCTACTCCAGTCGACGCAGTTGTCTCATATAGGCATAACGATAATTCGAGATGGGAAGAGCTTGATTCTGAAGAGGAGAATAGTCCTGCCCTCAAGGCCTGGAAGGAAAAAATGGCGGTCAAATATGAGAATGATTCTAAGGCAACTATCGAAGAGATTGTAAAAACTAGTCCAGAACTATGGAATAACCTTAAAGATCAAACCACATTTAATACCTATAATCTCTCCAATAAGCTAGAGGATGGCAATCTTTATCTCAATGCCGTGGTTAATCAAAAATCTCTTCAAAAGATGTCCGAAATGACTAACGGTCATAGCAATGGGATGTATATGCTAAGAATCATTTCTATTTCAGATTATAATAAAATCGCCAAGCTTTATCATTTTGACCAATTTGAGTTAAATTCTGACCAGTACTTTATCCTGTCCGACTTCAAGAAGATGGAAGAGATCTACAATATTTCCCTGAAAGAAGAACATAAAGTTAAAATAAACGAAAAAACTTTGTCGCCAAAATTCGACCATACTAAGCAAGGTTATATTGACCCATCCAACACGAATGGTAATATGGGGGTTCTCGTTGTATCTGACGAAGTGGCTAAGACTTTGACTAAATACGAGAATTATATGTTAGCCAACTATAAGACCAATAAAAAAGATCAAACAGAGCAGCTTGATAAGGATCTACGCCGAGTTATCACTGGGAGTGAAGATCAGTCCGTTAAGCTCACTACTCCACGTTTTTATACGGTACAGACCAAGAATCGGCTAATTGCCATGTCGGTTGGCATCCAGGCGATCGCTACCTTCCTTGGTTTATATCTTGGCATCATCTTCCTCATTTCCAGCGCTGCGATCCTTTCACTTAAAGAGCTATCTGAATCATCCGATAATCGCGAGAAATATATGGTATTAAGGCGCTTAGGTGCAGATGAAAAGATGATTAATCGCGCCCTCTTCCGTCAAATCGCCATATTCTTTGCCGCTCCACTTTTCTTGGCTATCATCCATTCGATTTTTGGTCTAACCTTTGCCATAAAAATTCTTAGCTTTATTGGTACTGATGGACTAGTTCCGTCAGTCATCATGACCGTAATGTTCCTGATTGCCATCTATGGCGGCTACTTCCTCTTAACTTATCTCAGTAGTAAACGTATAATCTCTGAAAGACAATTGTCTCGAGACTAACGAAAGGTGCATGGCTCTAAAAACAACCATGGACGAAATGGATGGTGAGAATCATCTAGCCCCTCGCAAGAGGGGCAATTTTTGTTATACTAATATCATGAATTACAAAATAGTTCTCGCAAAAAATATAAAATATTCTGATATTCAATCAGAAAACAAGATTGCATTTTTGCTGGATAACAACAATCAATTCCCAACTTTTAATTCTCGGAAAGGTGTAAGGCGGCAGTTTGAAGAGCTTTTTAAAACAAAAATCTGTTTCGGCTATATTTTTCTTCAAGCAAAAGGCAAAAATGCTATTTTTGCATCGGCAAAGATAAAAAAACTCCCAAAGAATTGGCACTATGTCCCATATTCGAAATTAACTCAGGATAATTGTAAAGATTTTGATGTAATACATCGTGCGATGCAGAAGCTCGGTTATCTCTCTGATTTTCTGGTATAATTATCTTATGAAAAATACACGCGAGGACATCTTGCACTTAGCAAAACTTTCCAATCTATCCCTTGAAGAATCAGAAATCGAAAGTTTGCAGCGAGATTTAGATAATATTGTCGGCTACATTTCGCAGCTAGACGAACTGAATACTGATGGTATTGAGCCAACCTATCAAGTTTTTGAAATGGAAAATGTTTGGCGCGAGGATGAGATTAAGCCTCAGGATGCTACACGCGAGGAACTCTTGAGCCTGGCTCCCGCCTCTAGGCAAGATATGATTCAGGTCCCAAAAGTACTTTAGGGTTTAGGCTATCTAAAATATAAGAAATTTAATTCATCAAAATACGGAAATTATGAAGGAAAATCAAAATGAAGATTGCAAGTAAAGAACTTTCTGCCGTCAGCTTGGTAAAATCGGCTTTTGAGAGGGCTCGTCAATTTGCTAAGTATAATATCTTCGTCTCACTCGCCGATGAGGAGAAGGCCATCAAAAAAGCCGAAGAAATCGATAAGAAAATCGCCGCTGGGGAAGAGGTCGGACCCCTCGCTGGTGTTCCATATGCCTTGAAAGATAACTTCTTAAGCAAAGAATGCAACACTACTGCTTCTGCAAAAATCCTTGAACCTTTTCACTCTCCAATCGACTCCACTACTGTTAAAAAACTCGAAGATGCCGGCGCGATTATGATTGGTCGCACTAATCTTGATGCTTTTGCCCATGGTTCTTCCACGGAAAACTCCTATTTTGGCCCCAGCCATAATGCAAAAGACTTCGACCGTGTGCCGGGCGGTTCTTCTGGTGGTTCCGCCGTCGCCGTTGCTTTAGATATTGTTGAGTTTGCCACTGGTACCGATACAGGTGGCTCAATTCGCCAACCAGCTTCCTTTAACGGTGTCTATGGTTTCAAACCAACCTATGGCACTATTTCGCGGTATGGTGTTGTAGCTATGGCCTCAAGCACCGACTGTGTTGGTTTTTTCACTAAGACTACCAAAGATATGGATTTACTAATGTCTATTTGTGCTGGCCGTGACGAAAAAGATTTAACCACTCTGCCGAGCTATTACAATTACGAATCACAAAAATATTTTGTGCCAAAAATTAATCCAAAAACCGCCAAGATTGGCATTGTTAAAGATTTTAGAAATGACTCCATCGACCCCGAAATCCAGCGCGTACTTGACGAAGTCGTTGAAAGACTGAAAGTAGCTGGACATAAGGTTGTCGAACTTTCCATGCCAGCCCTGAAGTATGCTCTAGCAGTCTATTATATTGTGGTACCAGCTGAAATTGCCTCAAATCTCTCCCGTTATGATGGTATTCGTTATGGCTATCGTTCCGACCACGCCAAAAACCTTGGCGAGGTGTTTGGGTTCTCTCGCAACGAAGGTTTTATGCCAGAAAACAAACGTCGCATCATGATCGGAAACTTCGTCTTAAGTTCTGGTTTTTATGATGCTTACTTCAAGAAAGCTGAGCAGGCACGTACTTTAATTATTCAAGAGTATCAGAAGGCTTTTGAGCAGTGTGATTTTCTACTCACTCCAGTCTCGCCATCCCCAGCCTTCAAAATGGGTGAAAAAGCTAGTGATCCGGTTGCTATGTACCTCGAAGATGTAATGAGCGTACCAATCAACCTTGCTGGTCTTCCAAGTTTGGCGATCCCGGCCGGTGAAACTGAAAACACGCGACTCCCTATTGGGCTACAGATTATTGGACCAAGACGTAGCGACAAAAGCATTATTAGGTTTGCCAATGAAATCAGTCAGGAGAAGAAATAATGCCTTACTCTACTTTGATTCTTCTAGTCGCCATCTTGATTGTCGGTATTTTCGTATTTATCGCCATTTCATCTACTGGTCGACATGGTCATCATTTCGATGTCGAAGAATATCAAACTCGCTTTCTTAAAATCGAAAATTCACTAACTCGTGAAAATAAGCTTTCCTACAATATTTCGGTTATTGAAGCGGATAAATTATTAGATCGGGCGCTTATGGAGCTTGGCGTGCCAGGCAAGACCATGGGGGAGCGACTTAAGGCTTCCAGTGGTCGTTTCTCGCAACTCAACTCAGTCTGGTATGCACATAAACAACGCAACCAGATTGCTCATGAGCAAGATTTTAATCTGGAATACAATCAAGCAAAGCATGCCTTGGCGACCTTTAAGCAAGCTCTTAAAGATCTTGGAGCAATCTAAGGAGGAAATATGATAGGATCAAAATATGAACTTACAGTCGGTATCGAGTGCCATGTGCAGCTCGCTACTAAAACCAAACTCTTTTCTGAAGTCGACAATGACGCGCGTGGCAAGGAGCCAAACTCTTGCGTTTCGCCAGTTGAGTATGCACTTCCAGGCATGTTGCCTCGCCTCAACCATCAAGCTGTTTTAATGGCCATCCGTGCTGGGATTGCATTGAATTCCGAAATTAATCTATTTTCACGCTTTGACCGTAAACACTATTTTTATCCAGACTCCCCAAAAGGTTATCAGATTACCCAGATGTTCCAACCAATTATCGGTGCAGGCTATGTTGAGTTACCAAGCGGTAAGCAAATCCGCATTGAGCATGCCCATCTTGAAGGTGATGCTGGTAAACTAAATCACTCTGATCATTATTCGTTAGTAGATTTAAACCGTGCTGACACCCCACTAATTGAAATTGTCTCGATGCCAGATCTTCACTCCGCCCGTGACGCGCATGACTATTGTAAGGAGCTTTGGCGCCTCATGACTTTTGCCGGAGTTTGTCTAGGTGATCTTTATAATGGCAATATGCGTTTTGATGTCAATGTTTCCATTGCTGAAAAAGGTAGTAAAATCCTTGGCAAGCGTGCCGAAATCAAGAATCTCAACTCTTTCCGCTCCGTTGAGCGTGCTATTGAGTATGAATACGAACGTCAGAGCAAGATGTTGGATGCTGGCGAAGTAATATATCAAGAGACTCGTGGCTGGAATGATGCTATTGGTAAGACTACTTCTCAGCGTTCCAAGGAAGAAGCCCAAGATTATCGTTACATGCCCGAGCCGGACCTTCCACCAATTCGTTTAACTACAGAAGAAGTCCAATCCGAGCACGATAAGATGCCACTACTGCCAGCCGACTACCGTTCGACCCTAGGTATGATTATTCCTCAGGATATTCTTGAAATTCTTCTAGACTATAAAAATTTGGTCGATAAACTAGCTGAACTTAAAACTGAATACGATCTGCAGGGCGTCGTAAAAGAGATTAGCAAAGCCTCCATTTTGAAAATTTCTAATCTCTTTACTTCTGTTCTTCTAGCTGAAGAAAACGCCAGCCTCCTAAATGACCCCTTGCCAAGCGCTAAGCAGTTAATTGATCTCTGTCAGATGATTGCTAAAAATGAACTCTCAAGCACTAGCACGAAAGAAGTCTTCCTCCGCTTCTTTGATCCAGAGATGCGCTTTAAGGAAACTAAGATAATCGCAAAAGAATTAAACCTTATTCAGGAGAATGATCTAGGGGCGGTTGAACAAATTGTTGACGATGTCCTTGCCGATCCAAACAATGCACAGGCTGTTTCCGACTTTAAGTCGGGTTCGGAAAAAGTTCTCGGTTTCCTAGTCGGTCAAGTAATGAAAGCTTCACGCGGAAAAGCGAATCCAGGTATGGCTCAGGAAATTCTGCGTAGGAAATTGGCTTAAAATAATCCCCAAAAACTAGTCTGAGTCAAACGGTTCATGCTAAAATACCAATACAGAAATTAAGACCACAAGAAAGTATAATATGAAACTATATACTAATGAAATGGTTTTTCGTGGTCATCCCGACAAGGTCTGTGACCAGATTAGTGACGCTTTGCTTGATGTCTTTTATCAAAAGACAAAAGTTCTCTGTTGAATATAAGCCAGTCGCCATGCAACTTCTTCAAGAATTTTCAAAATTTTATGACAAATTACGTCAAAAAGACACCAGGTTCTTGCCAGATGGTAAAACTCAAATCACTGGTACCTATGACGATAATATACATATCCTTGCCATTAAAGACTGGACTATCAATTATCAAAATACTGAGGAAGAACGTGGAGAAACCGACCAGCTTCTCATGGATAAGGCCAGGGAATTAGCAGCTACTTATAATCTGCAGGTCGAGAATTCCTGATTAATCCAACGGGCAAATTCCTCATCGGTGGCTTCCAGGGTGATGCTGGCCTAACCGGTCGCAAAATTGTTGTTGATAGTTATCAATCTTTTGCTCCAGTTGGGGGTGGCGCTTTCTCCGGCAAGGATCCATGTCTACTAAACAAGCATTTTGAAGATACAGCCAAATTTGGCCATTTCTAAAAACACCGTATACCGCATGGCACTCTCTGTTAAATCTGAAATTTTCTAAAAACTAACTTTATTTTTAACAGGGAGCATGTTAGAATAGCACCAACGTCTTTTTGTCGTATTGGACTCAGCTCTAGCTGATTATTAGTCCAAAAAACGTACAAAACACCACAAGGAGACAATATATTACTAATTAAAAAAGGAAATTCATGGCTACTGACAATCATGATTTATCAAAGCTTCGCAACATCGGGATTATTGCGCATATTGACGCAGGTAAGACCACCACTTCGGAAGCGATTCTTTACCGAACAGGCTTGAAACACAAAATTGACCTCGTAAAAGGTGATACTGGTGGCGCAACTACTGACTGGATGGAACAGGAGAAGGAACGTGGTATTACGATTACTTCCGCCGCCGTTACTGCTACCTGGAAAGGCCACAAGATTAATATTATAGATACCCCGGGACATATTGATTTTACGGCTGAAGTCGAGCGTTCTCTTCGTGTTCTAGACGGGGCTGTCACTGTCTTCGATGGTAAGATGGGTGTTGAGGCTCAGTCTGAAACTGTCTGGCGCCAGGCCACCAAATACGGTGTTCCTCGCCTCTGTTTTATTAACAAAATCAATCAGATTGGTGGCGATTTCTATAAGTCTCTTGAGTCTATTCATAAACGTCTTTCCAAGAACGCGGTAGCTATTCACCTTCCAATCGGTTTCGAAAAAGATATTTGTGGTGTTGTCGATCTCATCGATATGAAAGCTTATACTTATAAGGAATATGCAGACCACTCCCTTACCGTCGGCGAAATTCCAGCCGATATGTTAGATAAGGCTAAAAAAGCCCGTGCCATCCTTGTCGAAGAGGCAGTGGCGGCTGATGAAGATTTAATGAATAAATACTTTAACCAAGGCGAAGAGGCTATTACCGAGGCTGAACTCAAAGCTGCCCTTCGTAAGCGTGTGCTTGATGGTGATTTCTTCCTTGTCACTGGTGGTGACGGCCGTGGTGTGATTGTTGAAAAAGTTCTTGATCTCTGTGTCGATTATCTCCCCTCTCCACTGGATCGTGATCTTGGGCAGACTGTTGGCACCGATCCTAAAACTGGTGATAAAGTTATCCGCAAAGCTAACGTTTCCGAGCCACTCACCGCTCTTGCTTTCAAGATTGCTTCCGACCCATTTGTTGGCAAGCTCGTCTTTGTGCGCGTCTATTCTGGCGTTTTGAAATCAGGTTCATATATTTATAACGCCACTACTGGTAATAAGGAGCGCGTTGGTCGTCTAGTTCGTATGTTTGCTGATAAACGGGAGGAGATTACCGAAGTTGGCGCCGGGGATATTGCTGCCATTGTTGGACTCAAGGAAACCACAACCGGGACCACTCTCTGTGACCCAGCCCATCCAATCCTTCTCGAGTCTATCGAATTCCCAGAACCTCCAGTTTCCATCGCTGTCGAGCCAAAAACTAAGGCTGACCAGGAAAAAATGGGCCTCGGCCTCGCCAAGCTTGCGGAGGAAGATCCAACTTTCCGCGTCCATACCGACGAAGAAACTGGACAAACTATTATCTCGGGCATGGGTGAATTACACCTTGAAATCATCATCGACCGTTTGAAACGTGAGCACAATGTCGAAGCAAACACCGGTGCTCCACAGGTTGCCTATCGTGAAACCATTCGTGGTACTGCCGAAGCTCAAGGTAAACATATCAAACAGTCTGGTGGTCGTGGTCAGTACGGTGACGTTTGGATTAAGTTTGAGCCAAATGAATCTGGCAAGGGCTTCGAGTTTATCGATATGATTAAAGGTGGTGTGGTTCCACAGGAATATCGCAAACCAGTCCAGCAGGGTGTTGAAGAAACTCTTAACGGTGGTGTTATCGCCGGCTACCCAGTTGTAGATGTTAAGGCCACTCTCTATGATGGTTCCTACCACGATGTCGACTCTTCCGAGCTTGCCTTTAAACTCGCTGGTAGCCTTGCAACTCGTGAAGGTATTAAGCGTGCTAAACCAGTCCTCCTTGAGCCAGTTATGAAGCTCGAAGTTACTACTCCAGAAGAATTCATGGGCGACGTCATCGGTGACATCAACTCTCGTCGTGGTCGTATTGACTCTATGGAAGATCTTCAGGGCGGTGCAAAGCTCATTACCGCTTTTGCTCCACTAGGTAACCTATTCGGTTATACTTCAGATCTTCGCTCCATGAGCCAAGGTCGTGCTGCCTCTTCTATGGAGCTCGCACAGTACGAGGAAGTTCCACCTAACGTTGCACAAGAGATTATCGAAAAACGCAATAGCTCTAAATAATCTACAAGTAAAAAAAGAGACTAGTTCCGCTAGTCTCTTTTTATTTTAATGATAAGATTTTGATAAAAAAGTATATTGTGGTAGTATTAAACTGCAAGTATATCTAAAATAGAGGATGACGTAAATGTCTTACGCAAAGAAAATATTATTAGGTATAACAACGGTAATTGGCGGGCTATTATTGTCTCCACCAATATATGCCACGGGAGTAGAGCCAATAGGCAAAAATCTCGAGTTTAATAATACTGAACATTGTGATTCTCCACTATTGAAGCAGTTTGGCAAAATTAATCGTGAACAAACTGTGGTAATTGAAGGAAAAATTAATCCATTATATTGTAATACTAGTAACTATAATATGTGGGTCAGTGAAGAGCAAAATCATTGGGAGTTTATTGGGGATAATAATGGACGATATGGAAGGGTCAGGAGGTAGCTAAAATATG
>ERZ773065.1008-NODE-1008-length-14836-cov-4.466274_pt1 | contig 14836 bp, 16 predicted proteins | sample MGYA00580623_ERZ773065 | MGnify/ENA primary metagenome ERZ773065 (study PRJEB29015, sample SAMEA2738017) | human oral metagenome | biome: human oral; feature: human-associated habitat; material: dental | place: China | collected 2047 ...
GGGTCAAGGATGGACATGGTTGGGCCGTACCAATCCGCACTCACCCACGCCGCGCGAATGGCAGGATCGTCGAAGAAGCCCGGCGCGTCAATTCGCCCAATGGCGACCGCCTCCGCAAGCCACGTTTCATAGACGGGTTGACAAAAGTCGCGTGCGAACCACGTCCGGCGCAGTTTGAACTCCTCCCACGCCTGCAGCATCGCCGCGCGAGATGCGCTGTACGAACTCGTGAAATTCTTCATGAGGACTTCATACGGGATGTTGATTGCCGCACCGATGTGCTTGATGAGCTGTGTCACAAACGGATCAAAGGTACTCATGCTCCGTCCTGCATCCACTGCCTTGACATCCACACCTGCGGGAAGCGCGTTCAGCGTGCCCGGTCCCAAGTCGTACTCCGCCACGTCGACGACCGGGCGGCGTGGATCGACTTCCTCCTCCTCGTTGCCGTAGATGGCAGACGGGGCGATTCCCTCAAGACCGTTTGCCCCTGCGGGCGCATTGGTGAAAAACAGGGCAAAGAAACTCTTGATGATTGCCGCTGTCAGCTCTGCGTTTGTGTACCTGCTGACCTGTTTCAGCGTTTCGATGACAGGCGCAAGGTAGGGCACGCCGCGATATTGCTCTGACCGTACGTCATGGCATATCTGCACGATGTTCGGCGTTCCTGAGAGATCGCCAAACGCCTTGACGCGCACCCACGCATCCATCTGCGCCGCCTCTACGAGATCGCCCGGTACTTTGTTAGAGATCCAGTAGGCTTCGATTGCGCCCTCTGCGTCGATCTCCACGCCGCTGACAATCCGATTCCCGTTGCTCTGATTCTTCGCCTCAACGGAAAACACACCGTAGCCACCCGCAAGGCTTCCGCCATACGGATTCGATATGCGATTCCCCTCGATGATCTGTAGGCGCAGGCTATACGGCATAAACTGCGTCGGCGGCTTCCTCCGAAAGAGTGCGAAAGAGTCCCCGTCTACGAGATACGCCACATACGCAAGATCCTGCAAGTCGTAGAAGCTGTTACGGCGATAGAGATCGCAGTGTTTTGATGCTGCCCATAGGTCAAACTCGCGGCGCGTCTTGCGATTCCACGCCCGCGCCTCCTCATGCGTCAGCCCCAAGTCCAAATAGTGAATTTTGGGGAAAACCTTGAGTCCTGCGCCGACGGTGTGCATCGAGCTCGTCTGAATCGCCGCTGCTCCGATTGGCGTATTGATCGCCTGATCCGCCGAGCGATTACGCAGCGTGTAGAGATTCGCGTCGATATCCGACTTTGCAGATGCGCGGACGGGGTGATACGCTTTCAGAATGCCGCTTGTGTGCGACGCGCCGCCTTCTGAATACCCCGTGTTCTTGATCTGTGTCTCCTCGCGTGCCGTCGGCATCCGCGCCTTTGCTGGTCTGTACTTTCGTTTTCTCATGCTGTCTGTCTCCTAATCGTGAAATACAACGCGCTTCGAGAAGCCGCGTGAACGCCCTTTCGTCTGCTCCAATTCGCTCTCAAGCTCCTTAATCGCCTTTCGGATCTCGGCGAGATTCGCCCGTGTCAGCTGTCTGTTCCCGAGTGTGTAGGATTGCCCGCGCAGGACTTTCCGTTCTGCCTCGTAGTAAAGTTCCAGTCGCTCAATCAGGATTGTCTCCGATGTTGCCACGCCGTCACCCTCCCAATCAAAAAGGACGGCTCCCACCGTCCCGTATTGTCAATATAGATTCATGCTGCGCGATTTTGCCTGCGGTGGTCGTTTCGGTCGCTCCGCCGCTTTCGGCTTTACTTTTTTCTTACGTGCCTCCTCCGGCACATTCACGCCGAGCATTTCCGCGATTTTTACCCAGTTGATATGCGGCAGCAGTGATTTCATGCACGCAAGGTTGTAGACGCGCAGATCCAGAGGCTCATTGCGGACATCCTTGCTGATCGGCTCCCATACGACTTGGATCATGCCGCCCTTGCGCGTGACTTTGCGCTGCTCTGCGATAATCCCCTTGAAATAAATCTGGTCATATCCGCGCTGCCCGATGTGGCTGTCATCCACAGGAAAGTGAAAATACTGCTGTCCCTTCTGCTCAAGTCCGAGCCGCGTCATTACTTGCTGTTTGCCGTCGTTGACGCCGAGGATAACGAGCGGGATGCCATACTCTTTTGACGGCTTGCTGTACCGCCATATCAGAGGTAGTCCCGATCCGCCGCGCCCCTTGATTCCGATGCGCTGCTTATGCAGGTTTTTTCGGCAGTAGAGATATACATTCTGTGTCGATAGTCCGCCCGTGTCGATGAACGTCCGCGCAACTTTTAGGCTGTTGCCGTCGGCGAAATGGTAGGGGCGGTCAAGAACGCCGTCGAGTAACTTCCATACGCGCTGTCGGTCAGGGTCACCGGGGATGATTCCTTTCTGGATGCCCCAGCACTCCTCGCCGAATCCCCATCCGCATATCTCATACTCAAGGCGATTTCCCTGTACGTCGACGGCTGCAGTCAAGAGGAGCACGCCGCGCGGCAGCTCTGCCTCGTACTTCTCGCGGCGGCGTAGGAACTGCATCTCGTCGTCATACGCGCCAATCAGGCGATAAGTCTCGCCGAATCGCGTGTTGACGACGACCTGCTCCCGGAGAGGATCGCCTTTCGCCTCATACCACTCTTTCATGATGCCGTTCCACGTTAGCCACGGGGACGAAAAGCCGTTGACGAAAAAAGAGCGCGTTCCGTTTTCAATGGCGATGGGGTTCTGCATCTCGTACCGCTGCGGCGCGTCCTTCATCTGCCGCTCGGAGAATTTGAACCCGCAGTCGGGACACCGCCATTCCACCTTTTTCATGATGTAGGTGACGTTGCCGTCCTTGTCGCGGCTCTCCTCGTGGTCGCATTCCATCTCCGTGTGCCTGAGTACATGATACTCGCCGCAATTCGGGCAGCGATGCCGCCATTCCTCCTGTGTCCCTGCAAGATATTCCGTCTCGATACGGCTCGCGCCCTCGGTCGTCGGCGTAGAGAACAGCCCTGACACATGATTCCAGAACGTCGTCATGCGCTTTGACGCAAGGTCAACAGGATCGCCCTCCGTGCCCGCCGTCTGCGCGAATCGGTCAACCTCATCGGCGAGCAGGACGCGCACGGGGCGCGACGCAAGCCCCGCCGGGGAGTTCGAGCCGCACATGATAAGTCTGCCGCCGGGGAAAATCTTCGAGAGAATCGTATTGTTCCCGTCGCGCGTTTTCGCCGTCCCGAAATCCTCCTTTCCCTTGACGGTGAAAAAGAGATTGTTCAAGACTTTCGTATCGCGCAGCATCGGCGCGATGCGTGTCTTGGAGTAGTCCTGCGCCATCTCGATGGTCGGCTGAATCATCATGATTGCCGCCGGGTCAAGATGCGCGAATCGACCGATGACATTATTCATAATATCGGATTTGCCGATCTGCGCCGCCGATTTCACAACGACGCGATGAATGCCTGTCTGCGTAAACGCATTCATGATTTCCCGCTGATATTCTGCGCGCGACGTCCGCCATCGCCCCGGCTCTGCGTTCCCTTGTGAGATCACGCGGTATTCGTCCGCCCATCCGGAAACGCTCGTTTTCGGCAGTGGCTTGAGTCCCTTGCGGGATATGTACTGCCATAGATCAATCGCTGTCCTCATCGTCTGCCTCGATCTCCTCTTCCGTGAATAGCTCCGGCGTGTATTCAGACAACTCCGAAAGCCGTTCTTCCAGTTCGCGTGTCATAAGCTCATAAATCTGCCCTCTCGGCTTCCCTTCCAGTTGCGGCGCGAGTTTCGACGGCATTCCGAGGAGCTGGGTGCGCAGGTTGGATAACATCTCCGTTAGGACAAGTTCAACGGTTCTTGCAGAATAGGCGCGGTTCTCCATTTTCGCAAGGCGCAGCTCTGCAATCTCGCGCTTTGTCTTTTCGTGCTTTGCACGCTCCCGTGTTAAATCCAGTTCCGCCTCAATGCTGACTTCTTCGTTTTTCTGACCTGACCAATAACGCTTCACGCTCTCATAGAGCAGAACGGCACCGCCCGGATTATCCTCATCTCGGACGACGATCTCATCCTTGATGAGATGATTGACACGCGCAGGTGTTACGCCAAAAGCAGATGCAAGCTGTCGCTGTGTGACCGTGATTTTCTTGACATCCCCTTTGACTTTCATGCGTAATCACCTCCGATTTGGTAAATCTTTTTCTCACTTTTTTCTCGAGTCGCTAGTTAGTTGGTTGTTTTCCGTTCTGGCGGCTCGAAAAAATTTATTAACCCCATGAAAAAATTTGCAGCTAAACAAACGGTGGGCTCGAAAGCGGGAGCGCACAAGTTCAAAACGCCAGAAGTACCTATTGCCTCCGTGGTCGTCGTGCCTTGCGACGCGCCTCTTCCCATCGCATCATCATTCGGCTCTTAGTTTCGATAGCTCTGATCTTGCGTTCCTGCACGCGTGTCAGCGCCTCCTCGATGTTGAGTATCCTGTCGATGAGCGGCTGACGCTTCTCAACCTTGCCGATCATCGTCTTTTGCTCCTGCAAGACTTCAATCTCACTCACTTCTCCTGTGATCTCGTCGTAGACGTTCGCAATCATCGGTTTTGATTGCAGTTCGAAGATGTCCTTTGTCTCGCATAGTTCTTGCGCCGCATTCAGCTCGTTCAGATAGATAAGCATTCGGCGCTCTCGCAGTGTCAGCAGTCGAATCGTCTCATCAATCACGGTAAATGGATTCGTGTCTGCCGATCGCAGTATTGCCTTCTCTTCGTCACTTATGACATCTTCCCATATTGTTTGGTATTCGCCAGTTGAGACGGCGTTTGCGTTCTTTTGCGGCGATGATGATTTATGTCCAACAGAATTTTTATTTCCTAATGGAGCACCCCGCCCCTTGCTTAAAGTTATTCCGTCGGATGTGTTGTTCTCGTATGGGAGCGTTTTCCCAATCATGCTCCACTGGTCGAGTGTTTTCCACTTTCTGACTTTGGAGGCAGTCACGAATAGTTCATTCGCAATGTCTACGAGCTTCATTGTTCCGCCGCTCGCCCTCCATAACTCGTAGGCGCGGTCACGTTCTTCACTGCGCCGACTCGCCATGTACTATCACCGCCTCCTTATTGTTTTTCCTGCAAGGCAAGATCCAGTTCAATAAGCTGCCGCAAGTCTGCAACGGATGAGAATGTAATCTTGCCTGCCTTGAAATCGTTCACCCACTGACCGATGCCCGCCTGTGTTATTTTGCGATAATCCTCACGGGATTGCGTAATTTGCATCTGCTTGTCGGCTTCCCGCCGCGCTTTCAATTCCTCTTGATTCTCAGGAATTACGATCCTTTTCTTTCCCTTCTTCTGCATCGACTACTCCGTCCTTGATCCGCTCTGCCCTTTGTCCCGTGAACTCCTCCCACCGCCGAACAATGACATCGGCGTAGACGGGATCGCACTCCATTGAAAAACACCTGCGCCCCGTCTGCTCGGCGGCGATGAGCGTTGATCCGCTCCCTCCGAATCCGTCAAGTACGATATCGCCCGGGCGGCTGCTGTTCTGAATGGCTCGCGCACAGAGCGCGATTGGTTTCATTGTCGGGTGCTCGCCGTTGCGAATCGGCTTCTCGAATCGCCACGCCGTCATGATGGAATCATCCGCGCGAGATACAACCTCCACGTCCCGCGCACGAATTACGACCTGTTCTAGTCCGACGGCAACGCATATCAACGCATGATCTTCTTGTTCCTGTATGACGATAGGCAAGTCCTCTAACACCGTCCCCTGCTTTCGTCCTCCGAAAAAGCTGTGCCGCCCATCGATACGCCATCCGTACAGGATCGGCTCATGCTGCCACTGATAATCCTGCCGCCCAATGACGAACTGATTCTTCACCCAGATCAAGCACTGTTTTAATGTCCAGTTCGCCGCCGCCATCGCCTCGCGAAATTCATTCCCTGCGCTGTCTGCATGGCAGATATAGATCGCCGCTCCGGGCGAAGCCACGTTGTAAAAATTGCGGAATGTGTCGATAAGGAATGCGCGGAATGTGTCCGTGTCCATCTTGTCGTTTTCGATCTTGAGCTTTTCCTTTGTGTGTCCCTCATAATCGACGTTGTAGGGCGGGTCTGTGAAGATCAGTGCCGCGCTCTGTGTGTCCATGAGTTTTGTCACGTCCGCCGCCATCGTGCTGTCTCCGCACATAAGTCGATGCCGCCCAAGAATCCAAACATCGCCACGCTTTGAAACAGGCTCTTTGATTGATGCGGCTGTGCTCGCTGGGTTAAAATCATCTTCTCTGACTTCCTGTGCGCGAACGTCCGCAAGCAGATTATCCAGTGCTTTCCCGGCGTAGCCTGTCAGCTCTATGTCAATATCAAGCCCACTCAGATCGGATAACAGCCTCGCCATCTCCTCTGTGTCGATTGAGGCAAGTTCTGCGATGCGGTTGTCCGCAACCAGATCCGCCCATTCCTCTGCCTCGCTTGCATAATCCTGCCGCTCAACGGGTACTTTGCACCCAAGAAGCATAGCGGCGGCAAGGCGACCGTGACCACGCACGATAAATCCCGACCGATTCGACACTGTGACTGGTGCTCGCCATCCTTGCGTCTGGATGATTTTCGCCAGTAGCTCAATCTGCCGCTTCGGGTGCTGATTTGGATTCCTCGGATTCGGCACGAGCATTTCAGGATCAACAAGCTCCGTATAGGAGCAATGCACCTTGATATTCTCCATCGCAGAGCCTCCTTTTTGCGCATAGAAAAAGACACCGCCGTTATAGCGATGTCTTTTGGGCGTACTTTTCCCATGCGCATAGTATAGCACTAAAACTTCACCCTGTAAACTTCATCTTTTTTTACCCTAAAATTTCATTGCAGTCCGCCCCGTAGAGGGCGGTATTCATGATGTCGATCAGCCGCCCCTTGTTCCGCCATACCGTTGCATTCGCGCATTTAAGAGCATTGCAGATTTCATCCTCGCTCATTTTCTGGAAGAAGCCCATTTCGATGATTGGATAATATTCATCATCTCGGATGACCGAAAGAGCCGCATCGATTTCTCTGATCTCGTTTTCGTCGCGGGCGATTTTACGCTCCACGATCATGATCTTTGCCTCGCGCAGCTCCTCCAATGTCGGACGCTCCCCGCCTTTGGATGACGGCGAGAACATGACAATGCTCTTTGATTTCCCCATGTCCTCTTTCTTGATGTCCTCAATGTCTGCTTTATATCGCTCAATGTTGATTTTGAGAAGCGGATATGCGTATAGGCGTTTTTTTGTGAGTTTGACGAGATCCTTTGCACGATAACGCGCGAGCGGCTTCAGTTTCTGAATTTCATCGCTGAAAACGCTTCGGATCTCCTGCAAATCCTTTTTACTCAACCCCATGCTTCAACCTCCTCCGTATCCTGCGTCTTTTGTGTGTTGGACGGCGGTGATTCCGTCTGTGATATTGCTTGTAGTATTTCATGCGCCGGATATACTTGATCCATCGTTCCAAATCCCTTCCATGTCTTTCCTTGAATTTAGCGCGAATTATGCTTATTAGCTGTTTTGCAATGTCTCTCGCATTTTCTGTCGCTTTAAGCATACCCTCAACGAAGTCTACGGATTTGTCCGATTCGGACATTGTTTGATTCTCCGCCATGTTTACCCTCCTCACACATACGTCTCAAGAATGACAGGATCATCCTGCGGATGGCGAATCATTTTGACCATATCCGGCGGAATCGCCGCGCGCACTTCGTCAAGCGTCTCTCGTCCGATGTAGATCGTCGGTGATGCATACGCCGATTTTCCGCATCCCATTACGCCGTATCCGTTTTGCGCTACGATATGTGCCCGCGCTGCGTATCCATTTGGAAAATCCTGCGGATGGTCATACACTGTCACAATGACGTTCACTCGGTAGCTCCTGCGCCCGTTGTTTATCAGTCGGCGGAATTCATCATTCGTTAGACCAGCGTTCATGGTTTCAATTCACCTCTTGTGTAATGATCTTCCCTTTGTTCAAGCCCGTGCCTCCTCAGTATCTCTCCCACGGTTGCCGCACCGCAAACGGATCAGTCTCACTCAAATAGTAACGAATTGGTATTCCGAGCGCCCGTGCTTCCTTGAGTTCCCGTATGCACCCATGACTGTCCATGAATTTCCCGCTCATAACGATCGTGTCGGAGTCCCGCAGCGCCTCAAGGCAGTATTCCATTACCTGCTCATATTCCATGTCTCCGATCGGTTCAAACATCGCGAGCGGATTCAGAAACAAGATGTCGGGATATCTCTTCTGCAATATGCGATGGATCTCTGTTGCCTCGGCTCTGTTTCTTTCCTCATTCCCCGTATACGGATGAGAGATATACGCCCAAACAAGTTTTTTCATGATTCCGCCTCCTTATGCGAATAGTGTCTGCTCTGAAAACTGCTGTGCCTCGGCGCGCTGCAAATTCTTCACGCTCTGGGCGTAGTACGAGTCTTTCAGCTCGATCCCGACGGCGCGCCGCCCCATCTTGACTGCCTGATATGCCTCCGAGCCGATGCCCATGAATGGAGTGAATACAACATCCTCGGGATTCGTCCACATCGTGATCGCCCGCTCAATTACTTGCAGTTGGAGCGGTGCGATGTGGCGCTCATCTTCTTCGTCCCGCGCGCTCTCGCGTTGGAGAGTGTTTGACGGGTTGATGTCTGGCCATACGCACTCCGCCCATTGCTGCCACTGTTTGACGGGAAACTCCTCGCTTGTATGATGAACGGGCTTCGGGTTGTCGCCCGGCTTGCGGAATGTCAGCAGGTAGTCCGGAATCGCCATGCGCGAGAGGCAGGAATCTTTCTTGACCTGTTTCCACAAAAGCCCGATTGCCTTTGTGCGCTGCATGGCGGTCACGGGGTCTTTGCGGATGGTGACGCGCGGCGTGTGCATGACGAATCCCGCTCGCTCGAATATGCGTACAAGCGCCCCTGAGAAGTCGCGCAGTCCGATCACACCGTCCCGATTCTTTGTGAGTGGGAGGTCAATGCAGTGGACGCTCATGCAGCGCCCCGGCGTGAGGATGCGGTAAAGCTCTTTTGCTAAAAAGCGGAAATGACGCGCGAACTCCATGCTTGTCCGGCAGTTGCCGATGTCGCGGTTGCTGTTGCTAAATACATACAGGCTTTCAAACGGTGGTGAGAAAATGATGAAGTCCACACTGTTCTCCGGCAATCCTCGTGCGACCTCCACGCAGTCCCCGTGATAGATGTGCCACATATTCCCCGCGTCTTGTCCCAATACTTTGACGTTCTCCATTTTACCCTCCTTACGCCGCCCACGGCTTCAGCCATGCGGGCAGTGTCATGATTTCCTGCGGATTGTATCCCGTGGTTTGCCGCGCGGTCGAACGGATATTGTCCTTCGTGATGTTCTGCGTCACGGCGATCATTCCGCTCAGCATCTCCTCGAATTGTTTTTCTTTGCGCTGAATGTTCTCCACAACTGCGCCCTCCGTGTCCGCCGTGATGATGCGTACGTCGACGGGATGCTCCTGCCCGAATCGCCAGCAGCGGCGCACGGATTGATAATACTGTTCGAAGCTGTCCGAGAGTCCGACGAACGCCATTTTGTGGCAACGCTGAAAATTGAGTCCCATGCCGAAAATAAGCGGCTTACTGATGAGGACGCGAATCCTTCCGGCGGCAAAATCCACCGCCGCCCGCTCTTTTACGTCCGGCCGATCGCTCCCGCTGATTTCGACGGCATCGGGGATGAGTGCTTTCATTGCATCGGCTTCGCTGTTGAGATTGCACCATACGAGCCATTGATCCGTGTCCGCGTTCACAAGTGCGGCGCATTCCCGCGCCCGATCCTGCACGCTGTCTCGCCGTGCCTGTTGACGTTCCTGCAGTGTCAGTGCCTCAATCGCAAAAAGCGCATCGGGCTGTCTCTCCGTGTGTACAGTATGCTGTGATATGCGCAGCGGCGGGAGGTTATAACGCCCGCCATCATATCCGAGGTCGGCAGGGTTCGTGAGCATGACGCTCCAACTTGCTACCCACTGCCAGAAATCATGCACCGCATGACCTTTCAGCCGCCATTTTCGCATCTCTCCGCCATCGTGGACAAAGAACGTCGCGAGCATTTCGCCCGACGACATAACGCCCAAGAACTCGCTATGATTGCATAGCTCCATGAGGTCGTTTGGCGCGGGCGTCGCTGTACACGCGAGGCGGTACGGAATCTGTTGGCAGCACTCGATGAGCTGTGCGCGGATTTTTCCCGTCTGTGCCTTGAGGATGGACGATTCATCCAGTACCACGCCCAGAAATTTAGAGAAGTCGAAGCGATCCATGCGCTCATAGTTCGTGATGTTGATCCCGCTATCTATGACATCTTCCTGCGAGCGGCAATGGTGGACGGTGATCCCGAACTTCCCCCCCTCGGATATGGTCTGCTTACTCACGGCGAGCGGCGCAAGGATGAGAACTGTGCCGCCGATGTGTCGCGCCCATTCAAGTTGCATGAGTGTTTTCCCGAGTCCCGTGCCCGCGAATATCGCCGCTTTCCCCTTTTTCAGTGCCCAGAGCACGATGTCACGCTGAAAGTCAAATAGTTCATCGCTGATCGTGATGTTCTCCACGTCGATTCCTACGCTCGGCACGGTGATTTCTTTCCGGCGCAGAAACTCCTCGTATTTATCCGTCATTGTTTTCTTTCCTCTCTGCTCTCGTACACTCTACAATCCGCCGAATCACATAGTCGGCGCACGTCTGCGCCATGCCGTTGCCGAGTGCCTTATAGCGTGCTGTGTCGCTCCCGCCCTCGGTGTATCCATCTGGGAGTCCCTGAAGTCGCTCACACTCAGTCGGCGTGAGGCGGCGGACTGTGGTCGAGGTCAAGATAATCTGCTGATCGTGCATACAGTTGAGCGTCCCTGCTTTTTCTTGTAGTCGTGCATTATCGGCTTTCCCGTTTCCAACGCACAGTGCGATGTTCTCGCTTCCGCCGCCATAGTTTCCTCCTGCGGCTCTGAGTGTCGCAATCTGCCCTTTTTCGTACTCGCTGAACGACTTTGCGCCGTACACTTCGACGACCGCATGACGGTCAATCGTATTCAGCGTGTAGGATGTTTCCGCGAGAACGCCTTTCCCGTTTCCGCCGTTCTCAATCTTGCGGTCGATTGTATTCCCCGCGATACAGTAGCTGTGCACTACGGGCACTTGATTTCCACCTGTGCCCATGCGGGCGTTGAGTGTCTGTGTTATTCCGCCCTGCACTGGGCGCATCACTTCATCCGCGTGCGTCATATCGTAGATCGCGACGTGCTGTTCTTTTTCTGCAATCAGTGTTGGCGCGATCTCTCTTGTGTATCCGATATTGCCAGCAGTCGGCGCAGCCTTTCCAATAAAGCCTGCCGCCACCATTCCACGCATAACTGACGCTCTAGTGCCTCTTTCAGTTCTTCCGGCAGCTCTTTCCCTCGCTCTCTCGCGCGACGCAGAATGCCCTCGCATGCCGTCGGGCTCAAATAGTATTTCACTGGCACTTCTTCCGTTGACTCTAAAATCCGCGACAAGGAAGATTCGACGTCTGCGTTGGGGGACTCCCCAATGTTGAGCGTCGATGACGCGCCACGCAATTTGACACTCGTCGCATTCAACCATTCCGGCGTTTGCCCATCTGCCATTTTGAGGCATTGGAATTTTGCACGCTCCGATTTCTTCAAGCACGGCTCTAAAATCAGCGCCTTTGTTACTGCTGAATGCTCCGGGGACATTCTCCCAAACGAAATAACGTGGGTATCTCCCCCCGTGGACGTTCGTATTCTCCGAACAATGTCAACTGCTGTGCGGAACAATCCACTTCGTACACCATCCAGCCCCTTTCTTTTTCCTGCTATACTCAAATCTTGACACGGACTTCCTGCACAGACGATATCCACGGGTTCGATCTCGTCAGGATCAATCCGTGTAATATCCCCGAGCTGCTTCACATCGGGGAAATGCCGCGCGGTCACAGAGCATGGAAACGGTTCAATCTCCGATGCCCAAAGCGGCGTAACACCTGCATGGCGTGCCGCGAGAAGCCATCCGCCAATCCCGTCAAACAAACTGCCGAGCGTCATTGTCTATCCATTCCCTCGAAATAGAATTTGATGGGCTTGCCCGTAAACTCGATCAATCCATACGCAATGGCAAGACGGAAAATGAATAGCTTTTCGAGCCGCCCGACGATACGCCCGAGTTCTTCCCGCAGCCTCTCAATGCTCATCGTGGACTTGTAGAAATTGCACGAACGGCACGCGGGGCGGTAGTTCGCAATCTCATCCGCGCCGCCGAGATAGACCGATTGGATGTGATCGACCTGCATATCCTTGATGTCGATCTCCTTGCCGCAATAGGCGCAGTGCCCATCGTGTATCTCATAGACTTTACGACGCATATCCTTCGGTAGTGATTTCCGTCGTCTCGTCCCTGTGATTTTGCACTTGTGTTCCTGCATTTCATTCATCTTCTTCACCCCCTATAATCCTCAAATCGTTCACATGATCGGAATATGATCTTGTTGTTTGCCCACCGCTGCAATCGGCGCGTCTCTCGCGGTGCATTCGGCTTGTCGTAGACCATGACGTACGGGTCATAGTCGTTTTCTCTCAGCCAATACACGCGCCGCACATCCTCCGCGTGCGTGCTCCAATAGTTCGTGAGCAAGTATACACGTCGTTGGCGATAATCCCATATTGATGTTCGCTCTGCGAAAAACTGTAGTTGTCGTGGAATGGATTCGTCGCGCGGATTGTCCCAAGCAAAATGAATCATCTTGACTTTGATCTCGTTGATTGCGGCGATGTTCTCCTCTGTGAGCAGTCGCGCATCCAGCCCCTGTGTGAAGTCTACCCACGCGCCGCTCTCTGCAAGCTGTCCGAGTAGCTCCATGTGCTCCGATGCGGCGAGTAGGTTCGGGTCAAGCAGTTTAATGTGCCGCTCTCCGTCCCAAAAGGATCTCAAGTCCGCCACTTTACGGCTTGTCCTCCCCTCTTTATCTGCCACAATACAGAACGGGCACGCACGCGGGCATCCGCGTGTCAAGAATCCGTATGCTATGTTTCGGATTCCATAGAGTGAATAGTCAGGGCGGATGTTTTCGATCTCTGGTGGCAGTACACGAGCCTCTCCCGATCCTGTTCCTCCGACTTCTACGCCGATGGTGATCAGTCGCCGTGCGATTTCCCTGCTCTCGGAAAACACGCACGCCGCATAGAGCTTGTCATAGCTGCCGAACAGATCGCCGCCGAGGAGGACGTCATCGGGGCGTAGAAGGTGGACGCTATCGCCTTGATGCTTGTGCCATGCAGACAGCTTCATCAAGACGAGATTTGGGAAGTTATGCCCGTCTACGTCAACCGGTCCGACTCTCATCCACTTCCTCTACCAATACGAGCACGAGCGATCCGCGTGTTTTCAGTCGCCGCGTGCCCGCATCCCACGCTTTGCTGCGCTCCTCAATTCTGCGAAGTGCGGCGGGACGGGCGCACCATTGCGCGGTTTTTCTACTCACGCTTGCAAGCGCAGCTATATCGTCCAATGTCCCCTCGCCGATGTAATCATCTCCGCGATAGGCGGCGTAGATGTTGCATTTTCTCTTTTGGTGATAGTTCCCTTTTGCCACATCCGTCACGCTCCAATCCGCTCCGGCTCATCGGCATCATCTCCGCCATCGTCCCCGCCGCCATCGCCGCCATCAAAATCAAGGGTCTGCTGTGCGCGTTCGCCGTCGATGTACCGCCACGCCTCGCTCTCAAGTGCCTTGAGGTCGTCCCCAAGCTCGCGGCTGATGCAGTAATCCTCACTGTCCGCTTCGTTTTGCGGCCACTCCGGGCGTGCGGGCGTGTTGATGATGAGCGGCGCCTTGCTGTATTCGAGTGATTTCTGCGCCGTGATGGTGATGTACCTGTTATCGTCTGTGTGCGATTCGGTGATTCCGCTGACGATGATTCGCTTTTCGTCCCGCTTGTCAAATTCGCAGATGTTGATGACGTGCGCGACCATCGCAAGCATCCGCTCTTTCAGTTCCACGCGCGGCGGGTCTTTGCAGGTCATTGTGTACGCATCCCAGTTTTTAGTGGCTTCCTGATAGACTTCCCACCCAAAGAAATACTCGCCTTTCTTTGCCTTGATCTTCGTGATGCGCTTTTTGCGTTCCGTCATGTTGTCCCCTCCTCTGCTTCAATATCCGCCATCTCCTGCGCGACAATCTCCATGAGTGTCTCCACATATTCAGCGGCGGCGGTGAAATTTTCCGCTCCCTGCGTGTTGTCCGCAACGGCGATGGCGCGCTGTGCCGCTCCTTGATAGCTCTCCCTGAGTGCTTTCAGTTCTCCGTAGACCGCCATAACGGCGTACGCCTCCGGGCTTTGTGTGGCGTATGGGAAATCTGCGTCCTGCTCCTGCGCTTCCGCATTCTCGCGCGGATATTTCGCCGTCTCTGATTCTTCGGGTGGCGGCTGCGCTATTGACAGCGTTTCTGCGGCGGGCTGTGTTGTCCGCTCCTGTTTCGGCGTTTCCCGCTCCTTGACTTCTTCCACGTCGCGGATCGTGACTGCGCCCGCTGCGTGCAGCTTATCCGCGATCTCGGACTGCCCCTCATCGGAGAGGCGCGAGGAATCATAGGCAACGCTCACGCCGATTTTCTCCTGTTCGAATGCCTCTTTGAGCTGCGGATTCGTGAGGTTGTTTGCAATCGCCGCATAGCGGGCAAGCTGTCCCGATGTGGTGTTCAGCATCCGCGCGACGGTCTCGCGAATCGGTGCGTCCATCTTCCCCTCGGCTTTGACTTGCTTTAGGATGTCGGTCGCCCGCTGTGCCTGTCGCATTTTCTCCGCATCCGTGAGCTGCCGCGC
>ERZ773065.1011-NODE-1011-length-14809-cov-5.324251_pt1 | contig 14809 bp, 12 predicted proteins | sample MGYA00580623_ERZ773065 | MGnify/ENA primary metagenome ERZ773065 (study PRJEB29015, sample SAMEA2738017) | human oral metagenome | biome: human oral; feature: human-associated habitat; material: dental | place: China | collected 2047 ...
GGCCCGAGCAACGTTCATCGCCGTTCACCAGCTTTCGACAGGGAACCCTCGCGCCGCTTCATCGGTCCGTCTCCTCCATCGAGTGCACCCTCTGCCCGTCTCGCAGGAAGTGGACGCCGACTGCGACGATCCTGTCCCCCTCGCGCAGGTCCGGACCGGAGACCTCCAGCATCCCGCCGTCGTGGGGGCCCCCCGTCGTCACCGGCACGCGATGCACCTGGCCCTCCTCGAAACGCCACAGGAAACAGCGGTCCCCGCCCTCGTTCAGGATAGCCGTGGCCGGGACGAGGTAACGTTCATCCGAGCTCATTTCGCTGGTGGAAAAGCGCACCGTCACCGTTGCCGCCATGCCGGGCAGAATCCGAACGTCGCCAGGCTGCGGCATGGTGACGGTCACAGGATAGGTTTTCGTGTTCGGGTCGGCCTGGGCCGCAAACTCCTTCAAGCGCACCGGAAACGCCCGCGAAGGGACGGCGTCGAATCGCGCCTCCATGGAGTAGCTTTGGGTGTCCTTCACCAGCTCCTTGAGGTCCGCCGACGCGGGAAGGGGGGCCAGAAGCACGTCGTTGTCGGGAAGGGCGAACACGATCTCCAGTGTCGAGATGTCCTGAAGACGAATCACCGGCTGCTTGGCCGTCACGTCCTGAAAGTTTTCCACCATGCGGTCGGTGATGATGCCGTCAAAGGGCGCGTACAACTCCACGTCCTTCAGGGCGTCCATGGCGGCGGCCGTCTGCGCCTGCGCCGAGCGCAGCGCCGAGCGGGTCACCTCCAGCTGAGCCTTGTACGTGTCGTACGTGGACGCGGCGACGATCTTTTGTTTGTAGAGATTGTCATAGCGCCTGAAGTTGGCGGAGGCGTCGTCGTACTGGGCCTGCGCCTGAGCCTGGGCCCCCTGCGCCTGCTTCAGCCGCGTCCGGAAATCGCGGGGGTCGATGGCGGCCAAAAGCTCTCCTTTCTTGACCGAGGCCCCCTTCTCCACCCGAACCTGCTTCAGCGGACCCGAAACCCGGAACGAGAGCTCAACGCGCCTCGCGCCCTGCACGGTCCCAAAATAGCGTTTGGCCTTCTCGCCGCCAACGCTTTCAAGGGCGACGGTCCTCACCGGGCGATTCACCTCCGGCTCTGCCTCGGAAACCCCTTTCATGCGCAGAGCGCCCAGGCCCGCGCAGACGGCGAGGATGACGCAAAACCCTGCCGCTGCCCTCATCGGAGTGCCCAAAAAAACTCTTTTCATCATTTCACCTTCCTCAACTCTGCAGGACCGGGACGCCGGAGCGGAACGATCCTGAGCATCCGGCCCGTCCTCTTCATGGCGCACTATTCTATCAACAGACCGAACAACCGGATGGACACCTTTAGCGTTCTGTCAAGGAATACCGGCCCACCCTGGGCCGATGAGGTGTGCATGAAATGACGAAGCCTTCGTCGTCGCTTCCGAATTTTTCAAAAACGATCTTTTACGAGGGGTGCAGGCGGTCAGCCCCGTGGTTCCGGACCGAACCGAGCCTCCAGCAGAAGCTTGATCTCTCGAATAATGAATTCTGGTGTGAAATCGCTCTCGCCCGACTTTTTGACAATAATGCCGACGATGCCGTATGCTAAAAAGGAGACCAGCACTTCCCGCCGTTCCGCGTCAAGGTAAGCCGAGCTGACGTAGCGATACAGCAGGGGACGTATGTTTTCCTGTATGGCGTCGATGAGGACGGGCATGAGCCGGTCGCGCAGTTTTGCCGAGTTCAGCACACTCTTCAGGACGCTGCTGTGCTCCTTCATCGTCAAAACCACCGCGACAAGTGGATCCTCCACGGACTTTGCGCGGAGGAGCCGCGCCATCCCCCTCTCAAGCTCCAGGGATATCTTCCACTTGAAGACGTCGGCAATATCCTGAAAGTGGTAATAAAATCCCTGCCGCGAGATGCCGCAGCGTTCGGCCAGCTCGCGAACCGTGACCTTATCCAGTCCCTTGTCCCGAAGGATGTCCTTCAGTGCGTCGTAGACCCGCGCCTTTAAAACGTCCGACATTCTGCACCTCGCCAATCCGCAGACCTGTTTATTCCCCTCGCCCCTGAATTATACCAGCAGTGCGCCTTGCCCATGGCTGCACCCTCGGTGCAAACTCGCAGTGTCTTTTCCCGCTCATCTATGATAAGGTAAATCCAATGGGTAGAGCCCATGGGGGGGTCGATTCCTCCGTCATCGTCCGGCGTCATCGCCCCAGCGAATTTTCCGGCGCCCGTGGGCCGTTTTTTCACCGCCTGCGCAAGGGGCTGCAGGGCCGGGTGTCGATAAAGTTTTTTAGACGGAGCCGCAACGGGAAGGAGACAGCAATGTACCTGAAATGCCGTGTGCTTCAACAGGCGAAGGTCGGCGCGGAGGCCTTCGCACTCGACCTCGACGTACAGGATATGGCCGGGCTCTCCCGCCCGGGGCAGTTCGTCATGCTCCGGTGTTGGGAGGGCGACGATCCCTTCCTGATGCGTCCGTTCAGCATCAACTCGGTGGACAGAAAGAACGGGGTCATGACGTTGCTCTATCAGGTCAGGGGCCGCGGAACCAGCCTCATGTCCGCTCTGAGGCCGGGCGACAGCGTCGCGGTCCTCGGCCCGCTGGGGCGGGGTTTTCCCGTTCGGGAAGGTGCCTCGCGGGTCGCCCTCATCGGTCGGGGCATGGGGATCGCGCCGCTCCTTTTGCTGGCGCAGGACTACGCCGCCCATGGCACGGAGCTGCACGTCTACCTCTCCGCAAGGAGCGAGGAGGGCCTGTTCAACCGATCGCAGTTTGAGCGCCTTGGGGCCAGGGTGACGACGACGACGGCCCCCTCCCTCAACGTCACGGACCGGATGGCGGAGGACTGCCGCAGCCTGAAATTTGACGCCGCCTATTCCTGCGGTTCTCGTCGCCTCGGTCTGGGCATGAAGGAGCTGCACCTCAAGTACGGTTTCCCCGCCTACGTCTCCCTCGAAGAGCACATGGCCTGCGGCCTTGGAGCCTGCAAGGGGTGCGCCTGCAGGACGCGACGCTCCGAGGCGGGGGGAGGGTACGCCCTGGTGTGCAGGGACGGTCCGGTCTTCGACGTGGACGAAGTGCTGTGAGACGGGGGACGACGATGTCGGAGCTCAAGTATCGGACGGATCTGTCGGTGAAGGTCGGCGGCATCACCTTTAAGAATCCGGTCATGCCGGCCTCCGGAACCTGGGATTGTTTTGAGAACAACGCGGGCCTTTTCCCCATGAGCGAACTCGGCGCGGTCATGGTCAAGAGCGTTCATCGCCTCGTGCGGCAGGGCAACCCGCCGCCGCGCATCGCAGAGGTGACGGGCGGCATGATCAACGCGGTGGGCATCCCTTCCATCGGCATCGAGGCCTTCATGACACAGGAGTTGCCGCGCTATGAAGGCATCGGTGCTCCGGTCGTCCTCAGCATATCGGGCAATCGAAAGGAGCACTACCGCGAGGCCCTGGAGATTGTCGCCAACGATCCGCGCATTGCAGCGGTGGAGCTCAACCTCTCCTGTCCCAACATTGGCACGGGGTTGGCCTTCTCCTCCACCCCGGACGTCCTTCGCGAGACCCTGAAGGCGGCGCGGGAGGCGACCCGGCTCCCGATCTTCGTGAAGCTCGCCCCCAACGTGACCGACATCCGCGTCAGCGCGAGGGTCAGCGAGGAAGAGGGGGCGGACGCCGTCACCATCGCCAACACGTGGCGCGCCATGCTGATCGACGTCGAGACGCGCTCCCCCGTCCTGAGCAACGTTTCAGGCGGCATGTCGGGGCCGGCCGTGAAGCCCCAGACCTTGTTCCTGGTCTGGCAGGCCAGCACCGCAACGGCCATTCCGATCATCGCAAGCGGTGGGATTGCGCGCTGGCAGGACGCGGTCGAGTACGTTCTCGCGGGGGCGTCGATGGTGCAGGTCGGCAGTGCAAACTTCCGAAATCCCGCGGCCATGATCCAGGTCATCGACGGCATAGACCGCTACCTTGCGGAGCACGGCTACAGGGCACTCTCCGAGATACGGGGGCTTGCCCATCAGAGCCGTGGGATTTCCTGAACGGAGGCAGGAGGGAATCATGCAGCACAGCGTTTCGGAGATAAGGTACTGCGGAGAGCTCTTTGAGGCCTTTTACGACGTGGGGAGCACGAGGGAAGGAGGGGTTACGCGGCTTGGGTACTCGGCCGTCGAGGACGAGATGCACCGCTGCTTCGAGGCCCTCGCCAGGGAACTGGGGTGCCGCGTCTTCGCGGACGAGGTGGGCAACACCTTCGCGTCCAACGGGGAGGAGGGGGACTACTACCTGCTGGGCTCTCACCTGGACTCCGTCGTCGATGGCGGGCGGTACGACGGCGTCGCGGGCGTCATCGCCGGCCTGATGGTCGTCAGGCGCCTTCAGGAGGAGGAGGTCAGGCTCCCCCTCAGGGTCGCGGCCTTTCGGTGCGAGGAGTCCAGCAACTTCGGGCTCTGCACCATCGGCTCCGGCCTGATCGCCGCTCAGGAGAAGTACGCCGTGAACGTCGGGAGCCTGAGGTCGCGGGACGGCGAGCGACTCGACGAGATCTTTCAAAAGCGGGGGCTGTCCTTCTCCCCGAAGAAGATCTCAGGGATAAAGGAGTACCTGGAGCTGCACATCGAGCAGGGCAAGGTGCTGGAGGAGACGGGAACGGAGATCGGCATCGTCAGCACCATAGCGGGGCCGCGGCGTTTTCGCTTCATCCTGCGCGGCATGGCGGAGCACTCGGGCGCCACCCCCATGGGCCTGAGAAACGACGCCCTGTGCGCCGCAGCCGAGGTCATCCTGGCCGTGGAACGGATCGGGCGCGAGGAGGCGGCGAATCAATCCGTCGCGACCGTCGGCGTGGTGGAGAACCGCCCGAACGTCCTGAACGTGATCCCTGGCGAGGTGGCGCTGGGCATCGACCTGCGCGGCATCGAGGAGGATAGCCTGGACCGGATGGAGCAGGCCGTTCGCTCAAGGGCGCAGGACATCGCCAAAGGCCGCGGTGCGGCCTGCCTGGAGGTGAAGATCAGCAGCGTTTCGCCCGTCGCCATGAGCTCTCGCGTTCAGCGGGGGCTGGAGCGGGCGGCATCACGCCTTAAGATCAGCTCAAGGAACATGCCGAGCGGCGCAGGACACGACGCGATGTCGTTTGCCGCGCTGTGCGACACCGGCATGGTCTTTATTCCCTGCCGGCGCGGCGTATCTCATAACAGGAAGGAGTTTACCTCGCTGTCCAGCATCTGCGATGGCGCAGCGGTGATCTGCGAGTACCTGAAAGGAGAAGCGGTATGATCCTGATTCAAAACGGGAGGGTTCTCGACCCCAAAAGCGGCCTGGACGAGGTTCTGGACGTCATCGTCCGGGACGGCCGGATCGCCGGCATGGGGAAGTACGCGAGGGGCGGGGAGTTCACGGAGGTCATCGACGCCGAAGGCTGCATCGTTGCGCCGGGCCTGGTGGACACGCACGTACACTTTCGCGACCCAGGGCTCACCTACAAGGAGGACGTCGCGACGGGGGCGGCGTCTGCCGCGGCGGGCGGCTACACGACGGTCATCTGCATGGCGAACACGAAGCCGCCGTTGGACGACGCGGAGGCGCTGAAGGACCTCAGGCGGCGCGAGTCGGACCTCCCCATCCACGTCCTGAACACGGCGTGCGTGACCCGCGGCATGAAGGGGCAGGAGCTGACGGACATGGACGCCTTGAAGGCCGCGGGGGCGATCGGCTTCACGGACGACGGCCTGCCCATCAAGGACGTCAAGCTGATGATGAGGGCGATGGAGCGGGCGCGGGAGCTCGGCGTGCCCATCAGCCTGCACGAGGAGGACCCGGACCTCATCGGAAGCCCCGGCATCAACCAGGGGAGGGTATCCAGGGAGGTCGGGGTGCCCGGCGCCCCTGCCGTCGCGGAGGAGACGCTGATGGCCAGGGACTGCCTTCTGGCCCTGCACACCGGCGCCAGGGTCAACATCCAGCACCTGAGCTCCGGCGTGTCCGTGGAGGTCCTGCGCCTGATGAAGAAGCTGGGCGCGGACGTCTGGGCGGAGGTCACGCCGCAGCACTTCTCCCTGAACGAGGAGATCGTCCTGGAAAAGGGAACGCTGGCCAAGGTCAACCCCCCGATTCGGACCGAGGAGGACCGATACCAGCTCATTCGCGGGCTGAAGGAGGGCGTCATCGACATCATCGCAACGGACCACGCGCCGCACGCCTCCGAGGAAAAGGCCAGGGACCTCATGGACGCCCCCAGCGGGATGATCGGCCTGGAAACGGCCCTGGCGCTTGGGATCACCAACCTGGTGCGAAAGGGGCACCTCACCCTGCTTGAGCTCCTGGAAAAGATGACCACAAGGCCGGCGGAGCTCTACGGGCTCTCCTGCGGCAGCCTCCGGGAGGGCGGGGATGCGGACCTGGTGGTCTTTGACGAGCGGGAAAGGTGGACCGTGGGGAGCCGCTTCTTCTCGAAATCCTCCAACTCTCCCTTCACGGGAATGACGCTCTACGGTCGGGTAAAGTGCACGCTCTGCGGTGGCAGGGTGGTCTATACGGATGGAAAGGACGTGAGGTAAACATGAAGCAAAAGCTGTTTGGTTGTGTTTTTCTGGTGCTGCTCCTGCTGGGGGCGCTGCCGCTGTCGATGACCTGGGGGGATCAGGGATACCTCTTCGGGTGGTTGCCTGTGGCCCTGGCGTACTGGTGGACCCTCATGCTCGTGAACCTGGCCTTTGTCCTCCTGGTCTGTCGGGAGTTCGTCAGAAGCAGCAAGAAAGGGGAAAAATAAGGCATGAACACAGGGGTATTGAGCCTTGGCGTGATCGTCCTCTACCTGGTGGCGATGCTGGTCATTACCGTCATCCATGGGCGCCGCAAGAAGAAAGCCTCCGCGCTGGACTTCTTCCTTGCGAACCGTGGGGTGAACTCCATCCTGCTGCCGCTCACCATGATCGCGGCCATGCAGAGCACCTTTGCCTTTCTGGGGTCGCCCGGAATGTACTACACCCACGGGATATCCTTCATCGTCCTCGTCCTGAGCCAGGTCTGGGTGGCGCTGATGGTGGTGTACTTCGGGAACAAGATTCGACTGCTGGCCAACGAGCGCGGCTACATGTCCCTTGGGGACTACCTGGAGGACCGCTTTCAGAGCAGGTATCTGAAGGTCATGGCGGCCTGCGTCTCCGTGCTGATGACCATGATCTTCCTTGCGATGCAGTACGTGGGCAACGCGCGCGCCATGAGCGTGGTGAGCAGCGGGGCCATCAGCTACAACGCGGCGATCCTGGTCAGCGTGATTTTCTCCCTGCTCTACGTCCTGATCGGAGGGGCGGGCGGCGTCGTGCTGCTGGACGCCGTACAGGCCGTCATCCTGCTGACCGGCATCGTCCTCGCGGCGTGGGTCGCCCTGGTCCCATCGGGAGGCATCGTCAACCTGTTCACCCAGGTTCGCCAGACGGCCCCGGAGCTCCTGTCGCGGCCCGGCCTGAAGGGGCTGTACACGGACAAGTACTGGGTGATGCAGTTCATCGTCCTGCCGTTCGGGATATGGCTCTGCCCTCACGTCTGGAACAAGTCCCTGATGGCGCGGGACGAGGAGGCGCTGGCACGGTCCGCCATCAGCATCCCCATCTCGCAGCTCCTGATCTACGGCTTTTCGACGCTGTTCATCGGACTTGCGGGGCACATCCTGGTGAGCGCCTCCGAGGTCCACGCTGCGGACAACATCTTGCCGATCCTGATGCTGAAGTACTCCAACTGGTTTATTGCGGCGCTGATCATGGCGGCGGCCATCGCGGCCGGCATCTCCACCATCAACGCCATGCTCCTCGTGAGCTCGCAGCTCGTCTCTCAAGACCTCATCCTGCTGACCCGAAGGGGCCGGATCTCCAATGAGCAGAACATGCGGATATCGCGGATCATCGTGTTCGTGGTCGCCGCGATCTGCGGCCTGATCGCGCTGAAGCCGCCCGCAACCTTTGTGCAGGTCATCCAGGACGTGGCCTATACGGGCCTTGCGCAGCTCGCGCCCCCCTTCCTGCTGGGGATGTACTGGAAGAGGTGCTCTCGGCTGGGGGCCTCCGTGGGGCTGACGGCAGGGATCGCCATCCTGTTCGGCACGCGCATCCTGGGCGTTTCCCCGCTGGGGTGGCCGGGGTTCATGTGGGGTTTCTTCATCAACATCATCCTGACGGTCGTGATCTCCCTTCTGGGGAAAGAAGGGGAGGCGCCGACCGCCGAAGTGCGCTGACGGGAGCTGTGGGCTTGATTCAAACCGGGGCCGTCGAAATCCATCGACGGCCCCGGCTCGTACCCTGCTCCCGAGTGAGGGAGGCGGCGGACCTGCCGCCGCAGATCATTCCAACTCCCCCCTCATCGTGATGCTTCGTTGTTTTTTGCTCTCTGTGCTGGGCGGTTTCGCCGCTCAGCCGGCCCGGCGCCCTTCAGCGATTGAACGCGTGGACGCCCGGATAGACGGCCGCGTTCCCCAGCGCCTCCTCGATGCGCAGGAGCTGGTTGTACTTGGCGGTGCGCTCTCCCCTTGACGGCGCCCCCGATTTGATCTGGCCCGTGTTCAGGGCGACGGCGAGGTCCGCGATCGTCGTGTCCGCCGTCTCGCCCGATCGGTGGGAGACGACGGCGGTGTACCCCGCCCTGTGGGCCATGCGGACGGCATCCAGCGTTTCGGACACGGACCCGATCTGGTTCAGCTTGATCAGGATGGAGTTTCCGCAGCCCATCTCGATCCCCCTGGACAGGCGTTCCGTGTTCGTGACGAAGAGGTCGTCGCCGACGAGCTGCACCTTCCCGCCGAGCTGTCGGGTCATCTTTTTCCAGCCGTCCCAGTCCTCCTCGTCCAGCCCATCCTCGATGGACCAGATCGGATACCGATCGACCAGAGCCTCCCAGTGGGCGATCAGCTCATCGGAGGTGAGGTCCAGGCCGGACTTCGGCTGATGGTAGAAGCCGACGCCCTTCTCGCTCTTCCACTCGCTGGACGCGGCGTCCATGGCCAGGACGAAATCGCGCCCCGGCTCATAGCCCGCCTTCCGGATGGCCTCAAGGATGGACTGAATCGCATCCTCGTCGTCCTTCAGGTCGGGCGCAAAACCGCCCTCGTCCCCCACGCCCGTCGCACGGCCCCGCCCCTTCAGGATGCCTCGAAGGGAGTGAAACACCTCGGAGCACCAACGGTACGCCTCGCGGAAGGACGGTGCTCCGACGGGCATGACCATGAACTCCTGGATGTCGAGGGAGTTGGCGGCATGGGCGCCCCCGTTCAGGATGTTCATCATCGGCACGGGGAGGAGGCTCGCGTTCACGCCCCCCAGAAAGCGGAACAGCGGCACCCCCATGGACTCCGCCGCGGCCCTGGCGCTGGCGATGGACGCGGCGAGGATCGCGTTGGCGCCCAGCCTGGATTTGTTGGGTGTCCCATCCGCCTTCAGCATGGCGAAATCGACGGTGTGGATGTTCTGAGGGTTCAGGCCCCTCAGGACGTCGTTGATGACCGTGTTGACGTTCGCCACCGCCCTGGCCACGCCCTTGCCGCCGAAGCGCTTTTCGTCGCCGTCCCGAAGCTCGACCGCCTCGAACTCGCCCGTCGAGGCTCCGCTGGGGGCGATCCCTCTCCCGACGGTCCCGTCCGACAGCACGACCTCCGCCTCCACGGTGGGGTTGCCGCGGGAATCCAGGATCTCCCTGCCCGTTACCTGCTCAATGGATGCATGTTTCAACATCGTTCTACGCGCCTCCTTAAACTGTTGTCCCCGTACCGCAATCCGGAAGGCCGCAGGGCAGTGGGCAGCAATCTGCCCCGTACCCCTGCGGCCTTCTTTCGGTCGTCAGGCGATCAGCAGTTTCAGGTCCTCGTCCACGGTGCCGATCCCTGCGATGCCGAAGTTCTTCACCAGCACGCCCGCCACGTTGGGGGACAGGAAGGCGGGGAGCGTCGGCCCAAGGTGAATGTTCTTGACCCCCAAGTAGAGGAGCGCCAGCAGGACGATAACGGCTTTCTGCTCGTACCAGGCGATGTTGAAGGCCAGCGGCAGCTCGTTGACGTCCTTCAGGCCGAAGACCTCCTTCAGCTTCAGGGCGATGAGGGCCAAGGAGTAGGAGTCGTTGCACTGCCCGGCGTCCAGCACGCGCGGTATGCCTCCGATGTCCCCCAGGTCCAGTTTATTATACCTGTATTTCGCGCAGCCCGCCGTCAAAATCACCACGTCCTTCGGCAGCTTGTCGGCGAACTCCGTGTAGTATTCCCGCGACTTCATCCGCCCGTCGCAGCCGGCCATGACCACGAACTTCCTGATGGCGCCGGACTTCACCGCGTCCACCACCTTATCGGCCAGCGCGAACACCTGCTCGTGCGCGAAGCCGCCCACGATGCAGCCCCGCTCGATCTCCTCCGGCGCAGGGCACGTTTTGGCCTGCGCGATGATCGCGGAGAAGTCCTTCACCTCGCCGTAGGCGCCGTCGATGTGCCTGCATCCGGGGAAGCCCGCCGCCCCCGTCGTCCACAGTCGGTCCTTGTAGCTCTCCGCCGGAGGGACGACGCAGTTCGTCGTCATCAGGATGGGGCCGTGGAAGCTCGCAAATTCCTCTTTCTGTTTCCACCATGCGTTTCCGTAGTTGCCGGCGAAGTGGGGGTACTTCTTGAAGGCCGGGTAGTAGTGCGCAGGCAGCATCTCGCTGTGCGTGTAGACGTCCACGCCCGTCCCCGCCGTCTGCTCCAGGAGCATCTCAAGGTCCCTCAGGTCGTGTCCGGAGATCAGGATGCCCGGGTTCTTCCTGACGCCGATCTCGACCTTCGTGATCTCAGGATTCCCGTAGGCTCCCGTGTTCGCCCGATCCAGGAGCGCCATGCCCTCCACGCCGTACTTGCCCGTCTCCAGGGTCAGGGCGACCAGGTCGTCCACCGTCAGAGCGTCGTTCAGCGTGCTCGCCAGCGCGCGTTGGATGAAGGCGTCCACGGCCTCGTCGTCCTGCAGCAGGGCGTTCGCGTGCTTGGAATAGGCCGCAAGGCCCTTCAGCCCATAGGTGATCAGCTCGCGAAGGCTGCGGACGTCCTCGTCCGACGTCGCCAGGACGCCCACCTTTGCCGCTTTCGCCTCGAATTCGTCCCTCGTCCCCTTCCAGGAGGCCGCTTCAGGCAGCCCCGACGCATCCTTGACGCGCGCCAAAAGCTCCTCCTTCAACCTCAGCGTCTCCTCGATTCGGGAGACGATCGCGTCCCGGTCGAAGTTCGCGTTTGTGATCGTTGTGAAGAGGTTCACGGTGACCCAATGGTTCACCTTCTTCTCCACTTCCTGCCCCTCGCTTCGCAGGCGCTCCGTGACGCAGGAAAGCCCCTTCGTCACATAGATCAAGAGGTCCTGCATCGCCGCCACGTCCGGCTTCTTGCCGCAGACGCCGCTTTTGGTGCAGCCCTTTCCGCCCGCCGTCTCCTGACACTGAAAACAAAACATGCTGCAATCCATCTTCATATACCCCCCCATGTTTAGTTCCTGATCTGTTTTTGGCCCCAAGCCCAATGTCCGCTCCTTGCGCTTCGGGCTCGTGGCCTCCTGACGACAGCCTACGAACGTCTTTCTGCAGACACTATAGCCCCGACCCGGCGGTTTGTCCGTTGTTATGACAACGAACCCTTGCTGACACCCCATGATGTGGTGAGTTTTTGTCCGGAGGGTCGAAAAGACGCCTTGACGAAACCGGAAATGCCCGCTAGAATACCGTGAGTTTTAGAAATCGATCCATTGGGGGCAGTGAAGTGGCCGTTATCAAAGGGGAAAATTCTAACTCAATACAGAAATGCAGAGGACACACCGGAAAGATTTTTTCCGAGTGTGTCCTTTTTTTATACAGGGCTTTGGAGGCATGACCGCGCGGCGACAGGAGGCTTCCTCTCTGTGTCGCCCAACTTCCGGCTCCTGGCAGACGGGAAGGTCCGTTCTTGGCGTCGGTTTCGTTTTTCGCGGCCGTTCTTGACGTTGAAAGGAGATTAAATGACGATGAGTGGGGAAATGAAAAGTATCGGCGATGAGGCCATCTACGACGCGAGGTCCCTTGGCGTGGGCAGGATGCTGATCCTGGGCCTGCAGCACCTGTTCGCCATGTTTGGGGCCACCGTCCTCGTGCCCCTTTTGACGGGGCTCAGCGTCAGCTCGACGCTCCTCTTTGCGGGGGTGGGCACGCTGCTGTTCCACATGATCGCAAAGTGGAAGGTGCCCGCCTTCCTGGGGTCCTCCTTTGCCTTTCTGGCGGGCTACGCGGCGATCGCGCCGAAGGGCGACCCTGCGCTTTTGCCCTATGCGTGCTTTGGGGTTGCCTGCGCAGGGCTGGTCTACCTCCTGCTGGCGGCGGCATTTCGCGCTTTTGGCGCCAGCAGGGTCATGCGATATTTTCCGCCCATCGTCACGGGGCCGATCATCATCGCCATCGGGCTGACCCTGTCGCAGTCCGCGATAGAGAACTGCTCGAAGGACTGGTTCGTCGCCCTGGTCGCCATCGTGGTCGTCATCGTCTGCAACATCTGGGGGCATGGCATGGTGAAGATCGTCCCGATCCTGCTCGGCGTGGCGGGTTCCTACCTGGCTGCGGTGGCGACTGGCGCCGTCGACTTCAGCACCATTGCAGCGAAGCCCTGGTTCGGCTTCCCCGTCGAATACGATCAAACGGTGTTCTCCATCTTCACCAACGGAACGGTCAACTTTGCCCTGTTGATCTCCTCGGTCATCACCATCGTGCCCATCGCCTTCGCAGCGATGATGGAGCATATCGGCGACATCTCCGCGATATCCTCCACAGTGGGTATCAACTACATCAGGGACCCCGGCCTCCACAGGACGCTGACGGGCGACGGCCTGGCGACGACGGCGGCCTCCCTCTTCGGTGCGCCGGCGAACACGACTTATGGCGAGAACACCGGAGTGCTCACGCTCACGAAGGTCTACGATCCGAGGATCATACGCCTGACGGCGGTCTTTGCCGTCCTGCTCTCCTTTTGCCCCAAGTTCGCGGCGGCCATTGAGAGTATGCCCACGGCGACGATCGGCGGGATATCCCTCATCCTCTATGGCATGATCGCCTCCGTCGGCGTCCGAAACATCGTGGAAACGAACGTCGATTTCTCGCAGAGCCGCAACGTCATCGTCGCCGCTCTGATCCTGGTGCTATCGATCGGCATCAACTACAGCTCCGCCGGAGCCCTCAACTTCACGCTGGGTGGCATCAGCATCAAGTTCTCCGGCATCGCCACCGGCTCCCTGGTCGGCATCCTGCTGAACGCCGTCCTTCCCGGCAAGGACTACAAGTTTGACGATGACGTGCCCAACCGAACGGGGGTCAACCTGGAGATCGCTCAGGGCAAGAGCCTGGAGTGGGGGACCGATGGCGCAGAGGGGCAGGGGACGGTGCTCTCCTAGGAGAAACGGCTCAGCTGAAAGGGCGAGCGGAAAACCGTAAAGCAAGGCCGCCGGCGATCGCGTGAGGACTGCAGAAGACGGTCCCTAGGCCGGATAGGGCGAAGTGAAGTGCCCGAAGTGTGGAGCAGGGATCATCCTGAGGAACAGGAAGAACGGGCCGTTCCGGTTCTGCGGCAGCTACCCGACGTGCCGTTCAAGCCCAGACAACGGCGGAAAATCCGTGTTCAAAAAAGCAGCATTAACGGGAGAGGAGAGTGGAATCCATGAAGAAATTTCGCGGAAGAGATATAGCGGTTTTTGTTCTGGGGCTAGGCATCCTGGCTGCCGGAGCGTATTTCCTGATGGGCAGCGGCTCCTTCATCAGTACGCCGGCTGCCGCTTCGATGACGCCCGAGGCGCTGACCGCAGAGAATGAGATGTTGATGAAGCAGGTTTATGATGCGTCAATGCAATTGCAAATGATCGCCTATGGCGGCTCGGAACCTGCAAAAGTATGGGTGGAAAAGTATTGCAAAGACGGGCGTGCCGCTCCACTTCCGGAGGCTCCTGAAGCCGCCAATGCGGAGTTGAAAGCCCGTGCCCATGATGCACGAATCATATTTGAAGGACTTCAAGCAGATCAGAGAGAAGAAATTCGCTGGCTGACACAGTATTACGGCGAAGAAAATGAAGAAACTCTGAAAAAGTTAGGAATCAAGAGCAAAAAAGCACAGGCTCAGGAAGAGGAACTCGCTAGAAAAGAGGAGGGAATCGCCAGTAAAATTGTTTCCGCTCTCCGCAGCACAAAAGCGGCGCTTCTTCTGTATTATGCAGATCATCTTGATGAAATTATCAAGCAGAAAAATTATGACCTTGGCGCCGTTCTCGACACGCCGGAACACATCCAAGCTACTCTTGGCGTTTATGTAGAGGATATTGACTACAGTGATGGACACTGGACATTTCAGAGTGAGGGGGACCGGTGGTGGATAGGCTATAAGCTTGAAGGGATATCAGAGGCGAATCGCCAAAGGCTCGTACAAAAAGCTCGGGTGACGGGGCTTTTTAAGGCGCCTGACAGCAATAAAAATTCTTATGATGGTGGGGATGTTGTATTCATGATAGCCAGGTGATCATGCGAAGCGGACATAAGACGGCGGTCCGTGTACTTCTTAAGCGGGGCGGCTTTTGCCGCCCTGTTCTATTCCGGCCGACAGGTCCTGAACGGCCCTCCGTCAATTACATTGGTACGGATACAGGGGCAGCGTTCATAGGGAAAATCACAGCTTGGAATAAGGGTAGCAAAAAACCCCGCTCAGGGCGGGGTTTGTGAATTCTATAAGACGTGGAAAATCAACGAATGGTGGCGGCGACTGGAATCGAACCAGTGACACTGCGGGTATGAACCGCATGCTC
>ERZ773065.1016-NODE-1016-length-14738-cov-2.838589_pt1 | contig 14738 bp, 20 predicted proteins | sample MGYA00580623_ERZ773065 | MGnify/ENA primary metagenome ERZ773065 (study PRJEB29015, sample SAMEA2738017) | human oral metagenome | biome: human oral; feature: human-associated habitat; material: dental | place: China | collected 2047 ...
TGATTGATTTCTTGAACTTTCTTAAAGTAACGTTTGAGAGTTCTTTTTTGAGCATCACCAAAAATCCCCTGCAAAACCTTTTCTAGTTTGGTTTTATCCTCAAGTTTATTGGTGGGTTTTTTGGGCTGTTTTTTAATTTTTTGAGCCATAGCAGTCAAGATCTCCAAGTAGGTTATTTGTAGTTAGTTTAGCATATTAGCGACGCTTGATAAAGAGTTTGGGTAGGAATTTGCGACCAAAATTAGGGGTTTGTTCGGTCTTAAAACGGCGAATTTGACCAGTTAGTTTTGCTTCCAAAATATCGATACCGGCAAAAACATTAGAGCATTCATCTTTGGCAGCTAAGACTTTGCCACCTGGCACTTCGATAGTGACGGAAATTTCGTATTTGTTGCCGTGGGCGCGGTTAACTTCGGTGATGACAACTTTGGCGTGGACATCTTTTTTCTGATGACGTGGCAGATAGCGATCGAGCTTGCCGATGCGTTTGATAGTGTATTTATGCAAACTTTCTTCGACTTTATAGTTGCTACCGCTAATATCAATTTTTTCAATCATTAAAACTCCTTTTGCTTATTATATTATAATTCTTCTTGGTCGCCAAGATATGGTTTGAGGACGGTTGGGATTTTGAGTTTACCGTTAGGTTGAGCGTAATTCTCAATTACGGCGACCATGGCACGTGCCAATGAGATAGCTGTGCCATTTAAGGTATGGACGGGCTCGACGGTTCCATTTTGGCGACGCACGCGGATATTGAGAGCGCGAGCTTGAAAATCTGTGCAGTTAGAGCAACTGGTGATTTCGCGATATTTTTGATCGACTGGTGACCAATATTCAATGTCATATTTTTTCGCGGCGGGGGCACCGAGGTCACCAGCAGCAATATTAATAATACGATAAGGTATATTGAGCTCTTGCCAAATTTCTTCTTCAATTTTAAGAAGTTTTTCATGAATTTCTGGACTTTTTTCTGGTAAACAGAAAGCATACATTTCTAGCTTGTTGAATTGATGGACACGGAAAAGGCCACGGGTGTGCTTGCCATAAGAGCCGGCTTCTTTGCGGAAACAAGCGGAAAAACCAGCGTAGAATAGAGGCAAATCTTTTTCGTCTAAAATTTCGTCCATATGAAAACCGGTCAGAGGTAATTCAGCGGTGGCGGAAAGCGCTAAATCTTCCCCTTCAATGAAATACTCATCACTTTGTTCGCTGGAACGAGGAGCGAAACCGACGCCTTCTAAGACCTTACAAGAGATAAGGTCTGGGGTAGAAATCGGCGTGAGTCCGTGCTCTAGAACTTTTTTAAGACCGAACTGAAATAGGGCATTTTCGAGCAAGGTTAGCTCGTTTTTAAGAAAATAAAATTTAGCACCAGCTACTTTGGCGCCACGCTCAAAATCAACCCAGTTACGTTCGAGGGCATAATCGAGATGGTCAACGCCGTCTTGGCGTTTTTTGCCCCAAGTTTTAATTTCGACGCTATCTTCCTCACCACCAAGCGGAACGTCAGTAAAGATGATATTAGGGATTTGCTTGACTTTTTCGTTTAATTGTGATATAATAGAGGTGAGAATAGCTTCTTCTTTGACTAGATCTGCTTTGATTTGTTTACCTTGCTCAATTTGCGCTGCAGCAGGTTTGCCTTGAATCGAATTAGCAATTTCGTTGCGGTTTTTTCTCAGATTTTCGACGATTTTCAAGGCATCACGGCGACGATCATCTAGCTCAATAATTTTATCTAGATCAATATCTTTATAAGCTTTAGCCTTAATAGAATAAGCAACCTGTTCACGGTTTTGGCGGATGAAATTAATATCTAACATTATTCTATCTCCTTCTGGTCGGTTAGGCGGCGAATAGTTGGGAATGGGACGCATTCACGACCCGAAACTCCTTCCAAGAGCCAGAAGTTGCGCTCGGAATTACCCCAGCCACAGGCAGGAGGCATGCCATATTCGAGCATTTCGACAAAATCGCGGTCAAGCATTTGAGCCTCGTCGTCACCTTGGTCGCGCATGGATTGTTGCTCTTCAAAGCGCTGGAGTTGATCTAAGGGGTCATTTAATTCACTGAAGCCGTTGCCCATTTCGGTACCGGCGATAATAGGATGAAAACGCTCGGTAATAAGAGGATTTTGGTCGGAAGTTTTGGCTAGAGGAGAGAGAGCGAGAGGCTCTTCGATGAGCCAGTAAGGACCGGCTGAAGTTTTGCGGATTAATTTCCAGATATCATCAACTAGACGAGCAGTGGAAACGTTAGGTTTAACTTCAACCTTGTGTTGTTTCAGGATTTGAATCAGTTGGTCTCGGTCTGGGTTGATGGCGTCGACATCAAATTTTTCTTTTAATAGATCGGAATATCTGATACGGGGCCACTCGCAGTCGAGGTCAATCTCGAAGCCACCAACCTTGAATTGGAGCGTACCCCAAGTTTTTTTGGCGACGTATTTGATCATTTCTTCGTAAAGTTTGATGCCGTCTTCGTAATTTTCGTAAGCGGCATAGGCTTCGAAAGCGATATGTTCTGGCAGATGTTCATCATCGATACCTTCGTTGCGGAAACGGGGTCCGATGTCGTAAACTTTTTCAAAACCACCACCAATCAAGCGCTTCAAAGGGAGTTCGTGGCTGATGCGGAGGTAATAATCTTCGTCGAGGGCGTTCATATGGGTGACAAATGGGTTTGCGTCGGCACCGCCGGTAGTATGTTCGAGGACCGGGATGTTGATTTCGATAAAGCCATGATCGTTCATAAATTCGCGAGTAGCTTGCCAGAATTTACTACGACGGACTAGACGTTCGCGCACTTCTGGGTTGACGTTCATATCGACATAACGGCGACGATAGCGTTCTTCCTTGTTCGTGAAACCATCTCGACCTGGCAAAGGACGGAGCGATTTGGTTAGTAAGCGAACATAGTCAGTAAAAACAGAGGTTTCGCCAGTTTGGCTTTTGTCAACTCGACCTTCCGCTTCAATAAAATCTCCGACATCCAAAAGTTTTATATCGCGGGTACAAAATAGGCCAGTTTTTTCTGGAGCTGATTTCATGAAAATTTGAATTTCAGAAGTATAATCTCTTATTTTGATAAAAACTAATTTACCGAAGCTACGAATGGCGACAATTCGGCCAGTGACCGTGACGGTTTTATCTTTTAATTGGTCAAAACCTTCAATAACTTGGATAATTTTGGTGTCGCGAAAAGATTTTGATGGATAAGGGTTGATATTTTTTGCTTTAATTTCGGCGAGTTTACGCAATCTTTCATCGCGATAATCTTTTAATGTAGTCATATTGGCTATATTTTACCACAGAAAACAGTGCAAAGACAGAGGTTTAATTGATGGCGATGATTTCGCCTTGGTTGCCGTTTGGCATAGTGAAGTTTTCGCCACTTTTTAGACCTAAAATAGCGCGACCAAGAGGAGAGGCGTCAGAGATTTTGCCATTTAAAGGGTCGGCCTCAATTGGCCCGACGATAGTGTAATTATTGGTTTTGCCGGCGAGCTTAATCGTGACTGTGGTGCCGATAGCGGCTTTATCTTTAGAGGCGGCACGAATAGTTTTGGCGTTTTTGAGAAGTTCTTCGATTTCTTGGATACGGGTTTCAGCACGCTTCTGTTCGGCGCGAGCAGAACTATATTCTTCATTTTCGGATAAGTCGCCAAAGGCGCGAGCGGTAGCAATACGTTCGGTGATGGCTGGCCTTTCGGCGATTAATTCGGCAAGTTCTTGCTGTAAAGCAAGTTTGCCTTCTTTGGTTAAATTAACAGTTTTTTTCATGCTTTCTATAAGATACTTTGAAGTTGTTCGATTGTCAAGGATTTTGACTCGCCAGTTTTACGGTTTGTAATTTCAACAGAGTTTTGGTCTAAAGTTTTATCTGAAACGATGACACGATTTGGAATACCAATCAGTTCGGCGTCAGCGAATTTGCTTCCTGGGCGAAGATCACGGTCATCAAACATAATAAGATCTGGATTTTGAGCGTGGAGCTGTTCGGCGATTTTAGTTCCTCGTTCACCGATGCCGATTAAGTAATATTTGTAAGGGGCGATTTGTTCTGGCCAAACAATTCCCTTGTCGTCGGCGTATTTTTCGACGATAACTCCCATAACGCGAGAAACGCCGATACCGTAGCAACCCATAAAGATTGGGCGTTTGCTACTGTCTTGATCGACGTAAGTTAAGCCTAGAGGCTCAGAAAATTTGGATCCAAGAGTAAAAATATTACCAACTTCAGATGCGCGGCTGGAACTAAAATCGGATTTTTTGGCGCCAAGATCGGCCAAAACCTCTACGTTGAAGACCTCATCATTTAAGACGATGGAAAAATCTTGATTATGCCAGATTATGTCTTCACCAACTGGAGTTAAGGTTTGAAATTCGTGGCTGTATTTTGAGAAAGTGCCACCAGAAGCAAAAGTTTGATAAGTATCTTCTCCTATACCAAGTCGATGATAAATTTTTAGGTAGGTTTTGGAAATAAGATCGTAAAATTGGTCATGCGATGTTTGGTCGGGGCAAAAACTATAAAGGTCTTTCATGAGGAATTCACGAGTGCGTAAGATGCCTGATTTGGCACGTAATTCGTTTCTGAATTTAGTTTGGAACTGATAAGCATAAGCTGGGAGATCTTTATAGCTGTTAACATAACTTGTCATAAGATTAGTGATAGGTTCTTCGTGAGTGGGGGCTAGACCCAAGTCGCCACCGGCAGCTAACTCGGTGGTAAACCAGATGTCCATACCATCCTTGCCCCAACGATTGGTTTTAGACCAAAGATCAGGCTTTTGTAGGGCGGAGAGCAGTAGTTCTTCACAGCCAACAGCATTTAATTCTTCACGAATGATGTTTTTGATGTTTTCGATGACACGGAGTCCAAGTGGTAAAAAATCGTAAACGCCAGCCATTTCTTTATGGATGTAGCCAGCCCGAATCAACAGTTTAGCATTCAGCGCGGTTTCGTCTTTAGGTGCATTATGTAAAGTTTTTAAGAAAGATTGGCTTAGTTTCATGCTTGAAATTATACCATAATTATAAGATTAGGTTAGAGATAAAGGTCGTATTAAGCTTGGTTAGCAATAAACAAGAAGAAAAAAGCGAAGGAGTTTTTAATGATATGGAGTAAAATTCCACTATGTATGGTGCCGGTGATTTCGCGTTGAGAACAAACAAATAGGCTCATCACAAAAACATCTATCCCGACGTTTAGCTGACCGTGTAAAAGACCAAATAGGGCGGAAACGATCAAGATAGCGGGGAGAAAATAGAGTTTGGAGCGGAGTTTGCCGTAGAGCCAGCCGCGAAAAATAATTTCTTCGGCGATTGGCGCGATGACGGCAAGAGCGACGAAGGCAATGATACGATCGCTGGCAGAAAATAAGGTCGAAAAACCAACATTTTGAGTTTGATTAGCATCGAACCAAGTGAAATTGGATAAAAGTTTAGCAATAAAGCCAGAAGTGAAGATGTAGGCGATAAACACTATGGGAGCGAGACCGATGTCGGTCCAAGTTGGCAGGATTTGAAGGCCAACTTCTTCGAGTGAGGTTTTCAGCTTTTTGAGAAAAGAGTTTGGCGCTAGTTTTTTAGTTTTTTGAATCAGAAAATGTGGCAGAATGATCAAAAAAAGTAAGGCGAGTAGATAACTAGAAGCTTGTAAGGCTGCCATGTAAGGAGCTTGATGGATTTTTTCTTTGAAAAAAAATTTAAAGAGGAAAGCGACGATAAATTGGCTAAGGATGATGCTGAGGCTGGTAAAAATAATAAAAAAAATTGAAAAGAAAAACTTTTGTTTTAGATTTTTAGAGCGAACACTTTGAGGGTTTGGCAATCTAACGCTTAAATAAGCACTCATTATTTGATAAACCTTGAGATATCTAAAATGGTGATAAGTGTAATCAATACCAATAGAGCGACAAAAGCACGAGAAACGATGCGGTTTTCGGTTTCTTTGCTAAGTTTTTTGCCACGTAGACGGAAGATGGCGATCAGGAGCCAGCGACCGCCGTCGAGGGCGGGGATGGGTAGGACGTTTAGACAGGCGAGTGAAATCGAGATGAGTGCGGCTAAGAAGGCGAGATTAGTGGGTCCGGCAGCGGTAAAGGCGGGAAAAATTACACCAATAATACCGACTGGACCAGAGACTGAGTCGCCAGCTTTTTTAATATTGGCGCGACCGGCGCTGCGCGTGGTGCCGTTGGTGCTAAATTGGCTAGCGAGACCAGAGCCGAGATTATAAACCATATCACCTAAACCTTTAAAAGTTTCTTTGGTGATTTGGGCAGTAGTGACGGCGCCGACAATCGGAGCTGACCAAGTTGTGCGCATCAAGGGTTGACCGGCTTGAGACATGGTGACCCCGAGAAGCTGTTTGGATTTGTGGTTTTTGGGATTTAGTTTGATTTTAAGGGTTTTAATTTTTTCACCGCGTTTAATAGTGTATTTGACGGTTTGGTTGGTGTGTTTTTGATTGAATTTGACTAAATCTTGGCTAAACATAATATCAGTGCGATTAGCTTTAAGGATTTGGTCGTTTGGTTTGAGCTTGGCTTTGGCGGCGGGAGATTTGGACTGAACTTTCTGGATGACAACTGGTTTTGTTGTAATTCTTACATCAGAAGCCGGCATAAATTGGTTTTCCAAAAATAGAGGCATACCAGTCCAGGCTAAAATAGTCAGAATAATAAAGCCAATTAACCAGTTAGCGATCACTCCGCCAAACAGAATTTTGGTTTTTTGCCAGAAAGTGGTGGCGCCAAAAGTGTGGGGTTTGGTGTCGGCGTCTGATTCCCCGTTCATGGTGCAGAAGCCGCCAATAGGGAGCCAGTTGAGTGAAATAATTAAAGATTTTTGTGGTTTTCCCCATTCAGATTTAGGTAGTTTAGTCCATTTACCTTGTTTTTTGATCCAGCCGATGGCGCGAGGTGGAAAGCCAACACCAAATTCGTTGACTTTGACTCCACTTTTGACGGCAGCAATAAAATGCCCAAATTCATGCGCCACTACTAAAAGGGTTAAAACTATGAATCCAACAATAATGCCAAGAAAAATTTGCATAAGATTATTTTAACATAACAGGATTAGATTTGCATGATTTCGGCTTCTTTAGTCTTGAAAGCTGAGTCAATTTTGGTAGTAAAATCCTTGGTTAATTCATCGATTTCTTTTTCGGCACGCTTCTTGACATCTTCTGATAGATCGTCGGCGGTTTTGATTTCCTTTCGGGCGTCTTCACGGACGTTGCGAATGGCGATTTTAGCCTCTTCAACTTTAGCGCTGGCGGTTTTGGCAATTTCTTTGCGGCGCTCTTCGGTGAGAGGTGGAATAGGAACGCGAATGACACGGCCGTCATCGGATGGGTTTAGACCTAGGGCTTGGTCAGCGCGAATTGAAGCGCTAATATTGGCAATATTAGCTGGATCAAAAGGAGTGACAAGCAACATAGTGGCGTCGCTGGTGGTAATATTGGCAACTTGGTTGAGGGGCATATACTGACCGTAAACTTCAGCTTTAATACCAGCTAGCATATCTGGATGAGCGCGACCAGTGCGGACTTTTTTCATTTCGTCACCAAAACGAGTCAAGGCTTTTTCCATTTGTTCTCGATATTCTTTACTATCAAACATAATTCACTCCGTTTATTAGTTTAATGATAACTTATTTTGGGTTAAAGTGCTAGATGGTATATAAAGGTTTTAAAAAACAAATATTTCCGAGACACACTCAAGGCCGTTTGGCCAAGCTTATAGTCTCGGAAATATTGTTTTTTCAAAACCTATCAAGGTTGTTTAGCTAAGCTTATAGTCTCGGAAATATTGTTTTTTCAAAACTTATCAAGGCCGTTTGGCCAAGCTTACAGTCTCGGAAATATTGTTTTTAAGCAATTTTACTCAGTGACGCCAAGCTCGATGCGCTTGAATTGTTTGATGGAGATGTTTTCGCCAGTTTTGGCAATATTGTCCTTAATAAATTCAGCTACAGTTTTGCTGTCATCTAAAATATAGGGTTGATCGAGTAAAATTTTGTCGGCAAAGGCTTTTTTGATTTGGCCGGCCAAAATTTGCTCTTTCATATTTTCTGGACCTTTGAAGTTAGCTTCAAGCTCTTTTTGCTTAGCAGCGCGGGCTTCTTCTGGAATATCTTCAGCAGAAACGTAAAGAGGATTCATTGAGGCAACCTGCATAGCGATTTTGTGAGCAAGATCTTTAAATTCATCGGTTTTAGCTACGAAGCTAGTTTCACAGTTAACTTCAACGATAGCGCCAATGCGACCGTCGTGAATATAAGAATCAATGACACCTTCGCGGGTTTCGCGGTCACCGCGCTTTTCGGCTTTGGTCAAACCTTTTTTACGCATAGCTTCGAGGGCTTTGTCAAAATCACCATCAGCTTCCACTAAAGCGTTTTTGGCGTCGGTTAGGCCAACACCTGAAAGTTCTTTGAGTTTTTTAATTTCAGCAATGTCAATTTTTGCCATAAAAGGGCTCCTTTTTTGTTAGTTTGCTTGAGAAGTTTGTTTTTGTCCAGCTTTGATAGCTTCGGTGATGTAGCTAAGAATTAGACTAGTAGCCTTGATAGAATCATCGTTGGCTGGGATGCAATGTTTCACAGAAGTAGGGTCGACATTAGTATCACAGAGGGCAAAAGTCGGGATTTTTAGTTTGTTTGCCTCTTTGATGGCGTTTTTGTCAACGATGGCATCGACGATTATGATAGCGGCAGGCTGTTTGTCCATATCTTTGACGCCGCCGTAAAGTTCGTTCATGGCGTCGATTTCTTCTTGGAAGCGTTGAACTTCTAGTTTGGAATAACGAGCTTCAAGTTCGCCAGATTTCATACGACGTTCGAGGTCTTTTAGTTTTTGAATTTGACGACCAAAAGTAGTGGCGTTGGTTAAAGTTCCGCCTACCCAACGCACGGTGACGTAAGGCATATTGACAGACTCAGCGGCAGTTTTGACAGCCTCTTTCATCTGCTTTTTGGTACCAACAAAGAGGATTTTGCCACCATTTGCAGCGATCTTGCTTAACTCTGGTAGAGTTTTGGCCAGGGCTTCAACGGTTTTTTCTAGATTGATAATGTGAGCCTCTTGGCGTTTGCTGTGGATGTATGGCGCCATTTTAGGGTGCCAACGACTGGTTTTGTGACCAAAGTGGGCACCAGCTTCCAGTAAAGCTTTCATGTCTGGTTTGCTTGACATATTTTCCTTTCCCTTAACTTCACGCTGGTTGTCAGGAAAACTGCGCAAAGTGTTTCGTTTAGTTAATAACTGTTTAATTATAGCTTATTTTTCTGAATTTGGCAAGGAGGGAGTTTTGACTTTTTGTTTGAAGACGACTTTTTCGTAGATGGTGAAATTTAAAATCATGACGACTGCGGCGATAATTACGAAAATTCCAGTGTTTCTGACAAAATTATAAGAAAACGGGATATGGAGAAAAGAAGTAATAGCGAAAGCGAATTGATAAAGCGGAGTGAGTTGCTCGGCGACGAAAGCGACGAAAGGACGAAGCATCGTAACCATAATCAAACACCAGATGGCAAAACGGATAAAGCTTGATTTATTGAGATTTTGGTTTTGCCAGGTAATTTTGCCGTGGGTAAAGAAAGTAGAGATGGAAGAAATTGTGCCAGATAGAACAGTGGCAAGGGTGACTGGTGCGCCAAAAACAAGAGTAGCGATAGTGTAGATAATAAAATCAACAAAGGTATTAAAAAGCCCGACAAAAAAGAAAATAACGAATTTTTTCTTGTTGAGATTTTGGTTTGAAATAATTTTGCCCATTGTTTGATTATATCACTTAAAAACTTTCCATGATAGAAAATAATCACGGTCTTTTCGTTCCTAAGTGTTAAAGGTTTTAGCTTAGCTTTCAGCCTTGCTAACATGACCCTAGTTTAGCAAAAGTATCATCATTTGTCAATAGCGAGATTGTAGCCGTGCAGATAGTTTTCCACAACCATCACAAATCTACACGGCTATCATTACCTCTTATTGAAGAGCAGCAAATTTGTATTTATCAAAAAAATGCTCTAAATGGCCCTCTAAACCATGCACGTATCGCTCCGTTGTTTCGATTCTAGCATGTCCCAACATCTCCTTTGTCTCCATAAGAGAAGCACCGTGTTTTTGAATATCGGTCGCAAATGAGTGGCGTAAGGCGTGCGGATAGAAGTTTTTGAATCCGGCTTGGTAAAATGGTTTTCTCATCAAATAACGAATATCTTCAACAGACATCGGTTCATTTTTGCCAGGGGTTCTCACCCAAATGAAATCTTCTACACGATTTCTCTGAATCCAGTCGTCTAAGCGACTTCTCGCCTCTTCGCTCATGTACGATTCACGAGCTTTCGAGCCTTTACCAACAAATGTCACCATTCTTCCGTTGATGTTCATTAGTCTAAGATTACGAAGTTCAGAAATCCGAAGTCCACAGTCAAAACAAAGTTTTATGAGTAGCCATTCTAAATGATCGGCAAATCTTAAAACTTGCTCAATTTGCTCTCTAGTGTAGTAAACTCGACGAGGGGGCTGTTCTTTACACTTGACAATCAACCGAATTTTTAACTCTGGGAATACCATGCCCATATCTTGAAAATACCGAAGCATAGCAATTAGATTTACTAACTTGCTATTGATCGTTCTACCAGAACATCCACGAGCGGTTTGTTCAGCGACCCATTCGTTGATATGTTTGTTTGATAAATCACTGAGGCTGTTAACTTTAATGGCTCTTGTAAGTTCATGACAAATCCAACGTTTTCCGTGCAGTGTTTGTTCGCTCATACGGCGAACATTCTCACAGTAGTTCAAATATTCATCAATTTGCTTTTTGATTGGTTTAATATTTTTCATAATTTCCTTTTCTTATTAAAAAATTTAATTTACATTTTTATGTCCACCCTATTATTGGTATATATGGTTATGTAATAGGTGTGCGGATTTCGCACATCAAACAGGGGTCAAGTGGTGTGCGGATTTCGCACACTTAAACGGGTTTTTCCACTGACTTATCCACCAAAATCAGCATACTTTTCCACAGGTTTTCCACAAGCAAGGTCTTGACAAACAAAAACAGAGGTAGCCTTCTGCATTACCTCCATTATTTCCCCACTTCTGTTGTTTATACTACAACATCTTCAAAATCTTTATTCCTGATGGAATTCTTTTACCACGTTTAATGTCGTCCACTGCTATTAAACTAAGTTTAACTAGTTTTTGATTCAGTCTATAAAACTGAAATCGATCCAAGCCAAAATCATCTATTATCACTTGGTTGGAAATCCTAGTATAACCATGTTTATCTGGTTGAAAACGTGCTGCATAATCTTTAAGCGCATAATACCAACTCCAAGCTGTTAAATCACCACCGAATACGGTGGAGAGCGTCCGTTTGTCCAGCTTGAAATAATGATTTTTGATTGGCATTTTACCTCGCTTATGATTTTGAGGCTACTCAATGAGAAAGCCCCCTCGCTTTTTAAACGAGGAGGCTCAAACTCCATATCATCAATTTCCTTGAGCTTAGCAAAAATGTCCTAAAATGTCAATCCTCTGTCCTTTTAGCCCAGCGTGCTTGAACGGCTTTGCGGGCTGCTTCACTTCGCTCTTTTGGAGTTTTAGCATTCAGGTGTTTAGCTTGGTTTTTACAAAACTCATCCCACTTTTTAGCTTTCTCAGTCAAATACCAAATTGTAGCAGAGGTAGATAGCTCTTTTAATTTTTTATTCAAAGTTGCTTCGTCAAAAAGATATAGTCCGCCCATTCCTTTTTCAGAAAAAACAACTCTATTGTCGGTTTTCTCAAAAGGCTCTGATATAAATTGGTTAGGTTCAATAGACCAATCTTTATCGTCTAATAATTTATAAGTAAAACTATCACCTTCTGACACTGTAGCAATAATTACTTTTTTCATTTTTTTACTCCTTTCGTGGTCGGCAGGATTTAGCAAAGGGGTTGATTTTTTAAGGTTTTTGTGTTAGATTTTAGCTATAAAGCTTATTTCTTTGCGGGAGTAGGCTTTATTTTTATGACTATTTTGATTTCTGTAATCTCAAAACTCATAAGCTTTCCTCCTTTCTACCTGCCGATTTGTTAATGTTCCCCTTTGCTATGTTTTAATTATACGCCAATGGCGAAACAAAGTCAATAGTTTTTTTGGACTTTTTTAAAGATTTTTTGCAAAATAGCACTGCCACCCTATTGAATAGCATAATTGTGAGTATGATAAATAGACTTATTCTCAATCGCGTTGCAATCTGGAAGCCAAAACTGAACGACGATTTTTCGATTCGTCAATCGCCAGCTGGACGTGTATATTTCGAGCATAACGTAGCTAAAACTACTCAAGCGCCGACTTTTCGTTACGCTAAAAACTACACAATCGGCAAAGGTAAATCTGCCGTGAAATTTTGTTTAATGCTTATGTCCGAGCTTCAAGCTGAGAAAGCCATTGAAAAGTTTCTTGATGAAACCGCTAAGAAAATTGACATTGCTTTTGCTCAACGTGTTGCGATGACTGCAACTGATGCTAGTTTTGAATACACAGATTTTTATTTTAATGAGGAGAAAAAATAATGTCAGTTGCCTTGCCATACCCAAATATGGACTTTACACCGCTCGATATTTTGACCGCGGCGGAAATGGACAAAATGGTCGCAAACGATCAATATTTAGCTAATTTTTGCGCTGGTTTAGCAGACGGAACCAATATTGGAAATGGTGTGATTCAAGCATTTAACTTTTCATCTGATGAACCAGAGGTGGTTGTTGGTAAATGGCACAATAACAAAACCATCTATCGTAAACTCCTTAGAGGCTTGAATTTACAAACTATAAATATCGGCAAATTCGACGAAATTGTTGATATTAAAATGATAACTAGAACTCGTCAGAATGAGTGGCGACCAATTCCGTGGACATACGCTAACGGCTCAGCTATTAGTGGAACTTGGACTATTGGTTTCTATATTAGAGATAATGGTGATTTGATTTTTCAGGGCGGATCTGATGTTATGGCAAACGTGAATTATTTCCACGTAGTCGTAGAATACACGAAGCCTAGTTAGTTTTCGTGTAATACAGAGTAAAATACGCTGTAGCCTGAGACCTATTATCTTTAGTCCCTACTACCACCTCTGTGTTTGACAAATAGAAGTTGAACGGTGCTGCACTTGTGGAGCTTAGGAATACTGCACCTTTTTCATCCCAAGGCGCGTTTGTCACAGACTGCTCAACTTTAATAATTCTATCTAATTTAGCAATGCCATGGGCAACTCTTTTAGTGCTATTGTTTGGTAGGTTGCCAAAATTGACAGTCTTTTTATAAATTGTCTTTCCGTCTACCCATTTACCAGCGATTGTTTCTTCAAATGAAAAATTAAATGCTTGAATCATAGCACTGCCACCCTGTATTTTCTTATTTTTATAAGCATGAACATTGCTGAAATTGCCGGACTAATCACCAGCCTAGGCTCACTCATCGGTGCCTTTGTATTGTGGCGCAAATCACGTCCTGAGGCGCATAAATTGCAAGCTGAATCGAGCAAAATTATGGCAGAGCGATTCAGTGCTGAAGTTGCGGCTATTCGTGAAAATTATGATCGTATGCTTAAAACTCAACTTGAGAGCATTGTGAAACCAATGGAACATAGAATAGACCGCTTGAATAAACTAGTCAAAGAGCTGCAAGAGGAAATAGACGAGCTAAAAAGCTATCGCAACCAGTTTAACGTAGCGGTCTTATATATTCGCTCACTTTGCCACTGGATAAATACCATTGAGGGTATTTCGAAAAAAGATAAACCTAAGCTACCACCAGAACTCAGAGCTTATTTTGAATTAAAGAAAGGAATAAAAAATGATTTAATGGTTTTAACTATTTGGCTTGCAATAATTTTTATAACTATTTCTTTTTGGTTTGTCATCTTCAAACTTGGTCTAGGGATTTATTTAATTTTGGCGATTTGTATCGCTATATATTTCATTATTAAAAAGGAGGACAAAAAATGAACATAATCCAACAGTTATTCTTACAAACAATTCTAGTCGGAGCGTTCTTCGGCTCACTGGCTGGCTTTATTATCGTATCTATCACAAAGGGCTTATTTAAGCTTATCAAAATCTTAATTAAAAAAGTAAAGGAGATGGAATAATGGCTTATCAAGAAATCACAAATTTTAATTCACCAAACTACACTCCAGCCTCACAATCTAGATATGTGTTTGGCTTCCCTAGGACTATCAGTGGCGTAGTTTACCACTGGTGGGGTAGTCCAAGTGCAGGTTCAACCTTTAATGGTATTATCAGTTGGCTCTGCAATCCTCGAGCTGGTGTTTCCGCCCATGTAGTGGGAGAAGCTGGCAAGGTCGCTTGGTTAGTCGACGCAGATAACCCAGCGTGGCACACAGGACACCCACGTGGCAACGCTAGCACTATTGGCTATGAATGCAACCCTCGTCTTTCTGATGCAGATTATGAAACTATGGGCGAGTTCCACTATGACTGCGAGAAGTATTATGGCAGGAGATTACATATTTGGGTTCATAAAGAATGGACGCCTACAAGCTGTTCTCCTATTGATAAAAACCGTATTCGAGCTATCGCAGACCGTTTCCATGCTGGCAACAAGCCTGCTCCTCAACCCCAACCTCAACCTGCACCAAAGCCTGAACCCCAAAAACCAGAGTGGATTAAAAACCTTAAAGACATCGCGGCTCAGAAACTTACTG
>ERZ773065.1017-NODE-1017-length-14725-cov-2.834833_pt1 | contig 14725 bp, 15 predicted proteins | sample MGYA00580623_ERZ773065 | MGnify/ENA primary metagenome ERZ773065 (study PRJEB29015, sample SAMEA2738017) | human oral metagenome | biome: human oral; feature: human-associated habitat; material: dental | place: China | collected 2047 ...
GCGTGACAATTATGAGACCTACCATCTTGGTGTCTTCCCGCGTAGTGTCTACGCGAATTTGGGGACAGGTGATGATCGGGGGTTCTTCCGTAAGGCTATGGATTCCTTCATCTACAGTACCTGCGAAGGGGGGAGCACGCGCGACTATGAAGAAACCAAGATTGGTTATAACCCCATCACACGCATCTTCACCTTCTCCTGCGACAGCATGGGCAGAACGCGTCAGGTTACATTGAGTAATCTCCGCACAAAGGCAGAACAGATTTATGAGAAGGGAGATGACACCGACGCAGCAGATGATTCATGGAACGTCGATGACCTCAACGCACAGCGGGATATTCCGCAGTGGAACAATGGCGACAGCTACGATGACGGTTCTGCATGGGAAGGTTACACACCAGACCCCTATATTGATTAGAAAGGAGCACTATGGCAAACGAACAGAACGCCCGCATCATCTGGGACTACTTGAAATACAACCTTGGATTGGATGATCTTAGAGCCGCCGCCATCATGGGCAACATCTCACAGGAGAGCGGTTTTGAGACTGGTACAGAGTCCTTCGATGGGGAGAGGAGCTTTGGCTTTGCCCAGTGGACATACGGTAGACGCACCGCCCTCGAAGCTCTTGGCGGTAACCCTGCGAACCTTGACACACAGTTGCAACACTTCACCAACGAAATCAGTGAGGGAGGCGCACGCCGCTACGCATTTGTCAACCTCATGAACAACGACGGCGATCTTGCCGCCATGACAAACGGGTGGTGCGATGACTTTGAAGCCCCCAGTGAGGAATACGCCAATCGTCAGCACCGCATCGCCGAAGCACAGCGTTATCTTAGCATGTTCGGTGATGGGGGCAGTGCAGCTTATACAGGTACGTTTGGGGATATGTTTGCACCCCTTGCCGCACAGGTCTCAAATGGTGTCCTCTACGGTGACCCCACGCCCGACTATGAGGATGGCTACGACGATGCCATAGAGGATATCGGGACACTCCGCGCCACCGCCGAGAACTTCTGGGATTCCATCACCGAAGGTGGCATTGCCAAAACCCTTGAGTACACATGGGGTGGGATCGCACACAGTGGGAAATGGTGGTACGAAAAGAAAGACCCCATCACACAGGAAGACATCGACTTTGTGCAGAAGGCACTGCCGAATGACAAAGACGCCCAGCAGTTCATCCTTCTCAACGGTCGTGATCGTCAGGAAGTACAGTGGCTCGTCAACCAGAAACTCGTCGAGAAGAACCGCAAAGCCATGATCGAGAAGTGGAGAGAGAACAACGATTCCATTATCGCACGTGGACTTGTGAAAGTGGGAGGGTTCGTAGGGTATTTTGTTGACCCTCTGAATCTTGTCCCGATGGGAAGTGCTGTCAAAAGCAGCTACTTAATAGGACGACTGGGCAGTGCCCTCATGAATCCCGCGAAGGCAAAGACCATCGCCGCACTCACCGCAAAGAGCAGCTACGAAGTCGCCAAGATGAATGCACCACTTGTCGGCAGTACTCTCACCAATGACTACCTCAAGGAAAACTTCGGAGGGGAGAAGCCCAACTATGCGTTCGATGCAGCCGTCGCTGCCCTTGCGGGGACTGTTCTCTCTGTAGCAGGGTATGGCATCGGCAAGGCATTCTCAAAATACAACATGCGTAGCACACTCAGCGACGAGGTTGCCTTGGTCGCTGATCGCGCCGAGACAAACGCTTACCGCGAGGCAGCGGGGGAAACCGCCGAGAAGATACGCAATGAGACCATCGGGCAGATGAGAGAACTGCATGATGCCTCCTTTGGGCAGCAACTCAAATCCACTGTCTACGACGGCTTTGAGAAAAACGGGCGTGTCATTGCCACCTCCTATGAAAAGGCACGCGTCGCAGTGTCCCGCATCACAGGCATCGAACTACCAAAAGACGCCAAAGCCTTTTATGTCCCGAACGAAGACTATGCCGTCCTCATCACGGACAACATCAAAGATGCAGCACAGGTAGAAACCCTGCTTGCCCATGAGTTTGCCGTCCATGCCGGACTCTTTGAGAGCCTCGGTAAGCAGGAATACAGCCGCCTCATGAATCAGGTCAAACAGGCAATGAATAAGGATGGACATATCTTCAACGAGATACGTCGCAAATATGACACCCAAGACCCCGAAGAAGTCTTCGCTCATGCAGTCGAAGAAGGTGTCCTTCCCGATGGTATCACATCGAAAATCAAGGGACTCTTCAACAAAGCCCTCGGCAAAGAAGGCTACCATGCGAAATTCACCCAAGAGGACATTGAGGACATCCTGCGCAAGCAGTCCGTCGAACAGCGACGTGCAGAGGATGGCTTTTATCGCAACCCCGACGGCTCAACCGCCTTTGCTGGCGTTCGCTACTCACGAGACAACCTCCTCAATCCGAACCTCTGGGCAGACCTCTATGACCTCGAACCTTCCATCACCAAAGACACACAGAAGGACTTACCCTCCTTACTGCGCTGGATTGGGAGGAAATTTGAGAGTGGGACTGCGGGTGCAACACCCTTCGGACTGATGATTAACTCAAAGTCCAATACAGCGCGTGCTTACGCTCCACGCATCTTTGCAGACGCGCGTGGGCGCGGCATCGGCAATGTCAAGACCGCTACAGCCGAGGAGCAGAAAGAGTGGATTGTCCGCAGACTCTCCGTCCACATCGGGGAGTACGCAGACGAGCGTTGGGCATGGATATGCGCCAATAAAAAACTCCCCTTCCGCAGTGCACAGCTTACCTTTGACAAAATGGTACAGATGCACTACAACGCGAAATATGCAGGAAACAAGGCTTGTGTCTTAGCCGACGTGCCCGCCGAAGTCGAACGTGCTGCCGAAGCCGTCCGTCGCTACCGTGAGGAGCAAATTGAGATTGGGAAAAACAGTGCGGCTTACTTTGGTTCGTCCTCTGAAAACCTCATTGACAAAGACTGGTACGACGTAGACTTCGAGCTATGGCGCAGTGTTGACACAGATGCACGCGCCCGCTTCTTCGGTTACTTCAACAGCAAAAATGCTGCGATGAAGAACCTCGAAGAATATTATCGCACCTTTGCCAAGCGTGATGTCATCCGTGCCAAAATCGAGCGGGACATCAAAATGAAGAACGCCCGCATTGACGCAAAGAACACCGAGCGTGCAGCACGCGGACTGGAACCCCTCGAAAAAGTGGATGAGAGCATCACCGACGACATGGTGGAGAAGTGGCTCGAAGCCCGCATCCCCACTGCGGTACAGCACGCGCTTGCCGCCGATCTTGACCCGCTTGCCGCAAGAAATATCAAGGAGCTTGGGAATCTCAGCTTCTTACAGACCCGCATCCCAATGGACACATCAGGCGTCATGACCTTCAACAAGGGCACCCCGAACGAATTCACGTTCTCCTTTGACAACAACCTGCGGAGCTACGACCTCGACAGCCTCATGCAGAAGAACATGCAGAGGTTCGCGGGTGAAGTCGCTGCCAAAAACGTATTCGGTACAGAGAAGAATCTCACTAACTTCCTTGCGGCTGTCAAGAGTGAGCTGGAAGCGAGCATCGCACATGGAGACAGTAATGCGAGCGTTATGAAAGAATATACCCGCATGGAGGAGGCGATTGCAGAACTGCGTGGGCAGCGTCCTCGTGAAGACACCCTATCGCAGATGGGCGTCCTTGCACGTCTCATGCAGAACGTCTCCTACGTCAAGAATGGTGCGAACATGGGCTTTAGTCAGCTCGGTGAAATAGGTGGTGCGATTGCTTATGGAGGAGCAGCACGTATTTTTGGTGCCATCCCCATGCTGCGTGACCTCGTGATGGACATACGGTATGGCAAAGTCTCAGCCGAAGCTTATCGCAGTGCAGAACGCTATGTATTCGGACGTGCCTTGGAAGCGAAAGTCTATGGCGTCAACTACGCTGACCGCGTGGCGCGTGATGCACTCACAGAGAAAGGCAGTACCCTCAACAAAGGGCTGATCTTCGCTTCCGACGTTGTGCAGCAGCTCGGTAAAGTCACCTCCACCCTCAACATGCTCCCCAAGACGACCGACTCCATGTACCGTGATATGCGTACTCATTACATCGTGGATGCAATCGACGGGGCAGCGGGGAAGGAATTCAGCAAATGGCGCAACCCCTTCTCCGAGGCAAAGATGAAAGCCTCCCACGTCACCGAGGAAATGGCACAGCGCATCAAAGACAATTTGAATGCCGCCGTGCGGAAAGACAGCAAAGGCAATACTGTGTCTATTGACATGGAAGGATGGATGAAGAGCGACCCAGAAAGCTACTTCAAATTCTACAGCATGGGAGAGACACAGGCGCAGCGTGCCATCGTCTCCGGAATGCGACAGGGGAACAAGAACTTCCTCAAGAACGCCAACTGGTTCACACGCATGCTCTTTCAGTTCAAAGACTACAACCTCAGAGCCCTCAACGCCCAGACCATGCGGGCACTCACCGCACGCGAACTGGACGATATGATCGCCTTTGGTATGTCTATGGCAACCAACATCGGTGCCTATGCCCTGCGCATTGGCGCAAAGGCAGCGGGGATGTATGCCCTTGGGGATGTCACAGGAGCGAACGACTACATGAAGCGTATGTTTGACGAAGGACAACTTCTTCGCATCGCCGCCACACGCAGCGCACTTACATCTCCTCTGTCCTTTGGCAACGATGCCTATGAAATGCTCTATGGTGCACCCACCATCCGCACAACCGTCGACAGGCAGCAGCGGCGTGGGAAGAATCAGAGCTTTGAGGATAACATTGCGGATGCAATCAAACAGCTTCCTGCCATCCAGACAGGCGTCTCCCTTAAAGGACTTGCCGCATTGCCTGACATCCTCACAGGGGATGCCTCGCAGAAAGATCTCAAAGCATTCTACAAAGCCCTTCCCATTCCAAACTTCATCCCCTTCATGACATACATCGACCACGTCATCGGAGGGAGTGGCTTACCCAAGAAATAAAGGAGAACCCATGAACTATAAAGCCACCATATTTCAGAAGGGAGGGAAGAAGGTCTACACCTTCCCCTTCCCATACCTCAGCAAACAGTTTGTAAAGGCACGGTATGAACGCGGCAGCATATCCACACCGCTCGAATACAACCGTGACTACAGCATCGACGGGCAGACCCTCAGCCTCCATACCGAGGGCAGCGCAGAGGACATCCTCTGCATCTACCGTCAGACCCCCACAGGAAGCCTTGTGGACTTCAACGACGGAAGCATCCTCCTCGCCTCCGAACTCGACAAGATGAGCATACAGCTGCTCCATATTACCGAAGAGCAGAATGACAGCCTCCACTTAGAAGGGATGTTTGTTAGCGAAGGTGCATGGCAAGCACAAGGAAGGCGTATTAAAAATGTAGCTGCTCCTGTGGAAGCAACCGATGCAGTACATCTCGCCTATCTGGATGGTTTGGGTATTGCTCGGCAAAGTGAGTTGCAGCGCATTGAAACCCTTGTGTCTGAAAAAGAGCGACAGGCAGCAGAGAGTGCAAGGGAGAGTAAAGAAGCCGCGACACAAAGTGCCCAGCAATTCACTCAGACAATCGAGGCACGCTTTCAAACCTTAACAACTCTTTTACAACAGAAACTCTCCGCTGAATACGTCCCACAGACGCAAGGTGCCGAAATGCGCACCGCAATCTCGAATGCAAGCATCGCCATCCTCGGGCGCAGCAAGACCTATCAGGTCGGTGACATCGCATATCATAAGTCCCTGCCATCGTGGGCGAGGCTTGAGTGCGTGAGGGCAGGGACGACGGGGGCAAGCATCCCAAATCTGGCAGAGGTGCGCAAATGCGGCATCATGGTTACGGACGGAAATGCCGTCTGGATTGTGGACGATGTGCGCGACGGGGCGCGTGTGGGCGACATCATCCTCCGCCCGACACTCAGGGACGGCTATATCAAGGCAAACGGCGCAACCGTCAAGGCATCCGAATATCCGCGTCTCCTCGCATGGGCACAGGAGACTGGTATGACCGTCACGGCGGAGCAGTACCGGACAGACTGCTCCAAGTACGTCTATGACGCGGCGCAGGACAAGCTGACCCTTCCCAATGTGGTAGGGCGCGTCTTACAAGGCGGGGAGAGTGTCAAGAGTGTTGAGGCGGGATTGCCTAATATTACGGGCGGACCTATCGGTACAGAAAGTATCGAAGAACAACTTGCAGGCGCATTGTTCCGCGATGGAAGCGTTACGCAATATGGCGTAACCAGTGCTAATACGCACGTTTGGTCGCGTATAAAATTCGACGCATCCAAATCCAACCCTATCTATGGCGCATCCGACACCGTCCAACCGCCCGCAATCGCCCTCATCGCGCAAATCAAATACTAGAAGGAGGAGACACATGACAAAAACAGTCTACGCCTACGCCGAGAGCGGCAAGTACATCGGCGTACGCATCCTTGACGACACCGACCGCAGCCCGATCAGCGGAGCATGGCAAATCCCCGCCTACATGACGGAGACTAAGCCCCCCGCCGCAAAGGAGGGCTATGACATCTACTGGCGCGGTGGGAAGTGGGCACAGATCGAGCGCCCGAAGCCGACGCCGGAGCCTGCACAGCCCGAGGACACCGAGCCGCAAGAACCGTACATTGACCCTGACCGCCTCGCGGCATTTGAAGCGATGGCAGCACAAGAATCCCGCCTCGTCGAGCATGGGGAGCGCATCGCGGCACTTGAAGCCGCTCTGAAAGGGGGTGAAGGAAAATGAAGAAGTGGCCGTACATGATTCCCGTCTACGCATATCTTGTGCGCACGGGAAAGTGGGCAATCTCTGAGGAGGACAAACAGGAGGGGCAGAAGGTTGTCCCTGAGATCTATCAGGCAGATGTGGCAGCATATCTCGCAGAGCATGCCGCAGGATAACAAGGAGCGCAGAATAGGCGTCATAATACGTGGCGGCTTTCGTTTTACTTTTAAGTCAAAAGGAGACAAATCATTATCAACACAGACACACCCATCCAAACCCTCATCCATGCCATCGAAAACGCATGGACGAGCACCGAACTGACCTGTGGCACCATCTTCGGCATCTGCTTCACCTTCCTTGACAAAGCCTTTGGAGGACTTGACGCAAGCATCGAAGCACTCGCCGTCCTCATGTGCCTTGACGTCATCACAGGCATCGCCGCAGGACTGAAACACCACCGCCTCAGCTCTGCCATCGGCGCAAAGGGACTCTTTAAGAAAGCAGGTATCTTCCTCTGCATCCTCATCGGCTTCCTTCTCGACACCGCCATGCACATGGACATTTTCCGCGACATGGCGATTGCGGGATTCGCGCTGATTGAGGGCATGAGCCTGATTGAGAATATCGACCGTATGGGCTACGGCTTCCTTATCCCCGCCTTTCTGCGGAGCAAAATGCACCAGATCGCCGAGGAGAAGCGATTGAAAGGAGACACAAAATATGAAAAAAGGAATTGACGTATCCGAGAATAACGGGCGCGTCAACTGGAACGCCGTCCGTGCGGCGGGCTATGAATTCGCCATCGTCCGCAGCTCCTACGGGCGCACGGGCATCGACGAAGAATTTCAGCGCAACGTCGAAGGTGCACACGCGGCAGGACTCATCTGCGGCGCGTACCACTATGGCTACGGGCTGAACGTCACACAGGCACGCGAGGAAGCAGAGCACTGCCGCCGCGTCATCGAGGGCGCAGGAGTTCTCCTCGAGCTTCCCGTCTTCTACGACATGGAGGACGCGGACGGCTACAAGGCACGCAGGGGCTTCGACTTCGACCCCCATGAGATGACCGAGATGTGTCGCGCTTTCCGTGAGACCATCGGACTGGACTGCGGCATCTACGCCAGCTACTCGTGGCTGTGTGACTACATCGACTGGAAATCCCTCGGCTGCGCCGTTTGGAACGCCCAGTGGAACAGCAAGGACGATCTCAAAGGCTATATGTGGCAGTACACCGACAGCGCACAGATTGGAGGAAAGAGTTTTGACGCCAACATCCTTTATGCGTAAAGAATGGAGCAAGATTAAGAAGGGCATCCACGCGGATGCCTTTTTTATTTTTGCCTTTTCCATCCTGTTTGTTTGTTGTCTTTACGGCTGCGCTCACTTCATGCAGAGAGATCACCAGCCCATCGAGACACAGACCATCCTCACCAGTGAGGAGGCACAGAACCCCAACGTCCTGCAAAACGAACTGAAACTGAACAAGCCCAACGCAGAGCTTGCCGCAGCACAGATTCATGATGCACAGACCGTTGTAAAACGCCCTCAGACCGTCTATAACGAGGTTTACGAATCAGGGGGTAGTGTTACCCATACCGTGCAGAAAAAGCTCGCCAAAAACGACCCTACGCTTCCTCCCGAGGCACTTGCGAAAACGGACAAGACCGTCGTCGCAGAGCAGCCGGAGAACAAAGACGTTCCCGTCGGAATCTACAAGATCAACACCTACCGCAACTGGGAACTCGGCATAGGCACAGGCGTCCACGACGGTAATCCCTACATCCCCATCAGCCTTCAACGCAACTATAGCAAAGATCGCTCCATCGCCCTTGAATTACACTACGACTTGAAAGACAACAAGGTCAATGGCGGGGAAGTACAGTGGAAAGTACATTTCTAAATTGAAAGGAAACAAACAACATGGCAGGAATCAAACTCCCACAGGAACTCATCGACGCCCTTGCACAGCAGGAAGCAAATGCACTCATCGAGGGACTGAACGACCCAGAGATGAGGCGTAACCCCGCCTTCCTTGCCAAGGTGCGCCAGTTCCTCAAAGACAACGACTTTGTAACCACCACCGAGACCGAGGGCGTGGAGACCATCGTCCGCGACATGAACAGCATCCCCGATCTCGTAAACGGTACTGAGGTCGTCCATTGAACTGGTCGGACGCAGATATTGCAAAGGCTCAGAAGCACTTCTGGGCTTTTGTCTATATCGTATGGAAATCCATCGGACTGCCCGACCCCACACCCATACAAGTGGACATTGCACAGTATTTGCAGAACCCTCCGAGCGACCGCATCGTTATCCAAGGCTTTCGCGGCGTCGCCAAGAGCTTTCTGACCTGCGCCTACGCAGTGTGGCGGCTTTGGTCGAACCGTGACCTCAAAGTCCTCATCATCTCAGCCTCCCGTGACCGCGCCGATGACAACGCTCGCTTTGTCAAAAGTATCATACGGACAATCCCCTTCCTTGCGGACATGAAAGCCGATAAAACCCAGCTCGACACCCAGAACATCTTCAACGTCGGCGGGGCACAGGCAGACATCTCCCCGAGCGTCAAGTCCGTCGGTATCACAGGACAGATCACAGGTACACGCGCCGACCTGCTCATTTCAGACGACGTTGAGGTGCCGAAGAACAGCGGCACACAGCTGCAACGGGATAAACTCTCCGAAGCAGTCAAAGAGTATGATGCCATTTTGAAACCAGGCGGTCAAATCATCTACCTTGGTACCCCCCAGAATGAAGCCAGCCTTTACAACACCTTGCAGAAGCGCGGCTATAGCACACGCATCTGGACAGTCCTCTACCCCGAGAGCGAAGCAGAGCTATTGTCTTACGGCGGCAGCCTTGCCCCCTTCATCACTGAGCGGTACTACAGCGACCCAGAGAAGTACGCGGGACAGCCCACTGACCCCAAACGCTTTGACGACATTGAAATCGAAAAGCGACGTCTCTCCTATGGGCGTGCGGGCTTTGCCTTGCAGTTCATGCTTAACACCAACCTCAGCGACTACGAGAAATATCCGCTCAAAGTCTCTGACCTCATCATTGACAGCCTTGACCCTCATGAGACCAGTACCAAGTGGGCATGGGCGAACGGCAGCGCACAGCGGCTTGGAGACATCCCATGCGTCGCCATGAATGGGGATATGTACTATGCGCCCCTTTCCCGCAGCCCAGAGACACAACCCTACACAGGCACCGTCATGGCGATTGACCCTGCGGGACGTGGCAGCGACGAGAGTGCTTATGCAGTCGTGAAAGCCCTCAATGGTTATCTTTTCCTCATGGACGTAGGAGGCTTCACCGAGGGCTACAGCGACCTTGCTCTTACCCAGATGGCACAGCTGGCAAAATTCTGGCAGGTCAATGAAGTTATTGTGGAGGCAAACTTTGGTGACGGAATGTTCACCAAAATCATGTCTCCGATCTTCGCTAAGATACACCCCTGCGCCATCACCGAAGTCAAGCACACCAAACAGAAAGAGCTGCGCATCATTGACACATTAGAGCCTATCCTCATGCGGCATAAGCTCATCGTCAACCAGAGCGTCATCGAAAGCGACTATCGGCGGTACGAACAGGGACAGGCATACAGCCTCATCTACCAGATGACCCGCATCTGCCGTGACAAGAACGCCATCGCTCATGACGACCGCTTGGATGCAGTCACAATGGCAGCTGCTTATTGGCTTAGTCACATGGACATGGATGGAGACAAAAAGAAAGAGGTAAGTGAACGCAGCATCGAAGAAATGATGGACGAAGGGATAATGACACAGCAGGATGAACGAGGTGCACAATGCGTCAAGAACATCAAACTGCTGCGCTGTCGCTGAGAATCATTCTAGGTGAGGCAGAAATATACAAAATTGCTAAAAAATCCAAGTGAGGCACAAGAAGAAAGGAAGGGAGAAAAGTTATATAAGAGAGACAAAACCTTCCTTATATATAAGATACTTCAAGCCCGCCTGCGAAGCAGGGTGCTTGAAGTCCTCCTTATCGCCTCCTATAGCCTCCTTGTGTACCTCTCTTATCACAGCCTCTCGCATCGTCAAACCCACCACAGAATGAAGCAGCTTGACGGATGTGAGAGGCAGCGATAAGAAAACCATAAGACATGCACCACTACAATCAACCAAGAAAGGAAAGACTACAATGTTCAACAAAGAACTGGATAACTTCTTCTCGACAAAAGAAGGAACATGGGATAAAATGATAGCGTTCAGCCCAAAGGATATTGCTACCATGCTGAACCTCCCACTCTCTACCATTGCACAATACCTTCGCGAAGGTAAAATCAAAACCTACAAGATCGGTCGTCATTACCGTGTTATGCGTAAAGACCTCTACCGTTTCATTGAGAACAATGAGTGCATCAATGTGATATAAGCACCAATAAGCACTAAAGAACATCGAAAGCCTTTGAAATTCAATATATCAAGAAAACATCGATGAAGTACTTTACAGAATAATTCATAAATGCAAAAACCTTGAAGCCCTTACATTTCTAAGGATGTAGAGCGTTTCAAGGTCTTTTATATTTATGAATATGTGTTCTAAAATGCTTATATAAGCACCTTGTTAGCACCTGACAAGCACTAAAAAATAAAGCCTTTCCCGATAGTGTTTGCAGCAGATTCATCCATCTCTGGAATCCAATGGGCGTACAGTTCGAGTGTAGTGCTTATGCTACTATGCCCCAGTCTCTTAGAAACTTCCTTCACATTGATACCATTGAGCAATAGATATGTAGCATGATAGTGTCTGAACCCGTGGAAGGTGAAGCCTTTAGGGACTACAGTGCTTTTAGACAAAAACTTATGCACCTGCATTCCCGCCGCCATACTTGTCATTTGTCTGTCATGGATTGCCCATAGCTTTGTTGTCTTTTCCGAAGGCGGCACAAGCTCTAACACGGTGTTCAAGACATCAGGCTGAACGTATATGACCCGATAGGATGATTGTGTCTTTAATGGATAATCGCCTCCAAAGCGTGTGAGCTGCGAACTGATACTGATAGTGTGCTTCTCCACATTTATGTCTTTCACACGATCTAGGTCAAGAATCTCACCTATACGCATCCCTGTGGAGACAGCAAGTAAGAAAAGTGGATAGAGAAGCAAAGATGCCCCTGTGTTGTGTGTGTCATATTCTTTTGCTGAGAGCAGCAACTCCTTCATTTGATCTTCGGATGGAATCGTCAAAGTGTTGATTCTGTTTGATGGTTTAGGGCGCAGCTTTGTTTGCTTCATAGGAGACACAGCTATGACACCCTTAGAGACAGCAAAGTTAAACACAGCAGACAATCTACCTCGTAGATTCTGAACAGTCGCTTTTGCCATTGGCTTCCCGTCTTGTCGCTTTAGGTTATCGAGTACCACATCAATCATCTCAGGCGTGATCTTATCTACACGATAATCATAGAAAGGCTCAAATACCAGAGGAGTGGCTGTCCGATAGATGAGCTTTGTCCCCTCCGTAACACGCTCATCCTGCCATGCAAGATAATGCGCGAATAGTTGCTTGAAGTACATTTCTTGCCGTGGAGCTTTGCCCGATGCTACCTTTAGCTCGGCTACTTTTTGCATAAGCTCTGCTTTTGTCTTTGCCGTTACAGACCGACGCTTCTGTTTCCCATCCACTCCTACACCAAGCGTTATTGTCATCTTGAGGCTTCCGTTAGGTAGCTTTGTGATTGACCCTTCACCCTTAGGTCTACGTTTGGCTGGCATGATGCAGCCTCCTTTCTCAGAGTTGAAAATTTGAAAATAAATTCGTGTCCATATATACATTTTGTGCGCGGGCGCGTACCCCCGTGCGGGCGGGCGTGTAGCCGTGCGCGTGTGCGTGTGCACGTACATGGAAGGAATCTGCTGCGGGCTGTCTCTCTGTCTAAGGCAAGAAAGCAACCTGGTAGAATTACTATAACGCTTGTGTCTCCTAGCGTCAAGCCGCTTGCAGGTGCTTATAGTTAGCACCAATCTTGTTGTCTATCGAAAAATAATTGTTGTCTGTCTCTTTAGGGATGCTACGGTGTCCCTTTTTGTGCGAACATATGTACCTATAGAGTGCTGTAGGTACTAAAAATGAATTATCAGTGCGTTTTCTTAGTAGTAGGTACTAAATTGTGTGTCAATTATCTGTAGTGGAGAGCAGACATATCACATCATTGCTGCTCGAATCCACTCCATCACATCATCATCATGACACCAATGCACATGCTGGATACCCTCTAAAACAGCCGTAAATAGCCCTAGGACTGCTCAAAACACCGAATAGGTAGTTTGGTATTAAGACACAAAAACAAGTGCCTAAAAAGGCGTGTTTTGAAACTGTACAGATCGGCGGGATGTGTGGTATACTTAGAGCGTCTTAATGTGTGTGTGGTGTGTTAAAGGAGATGTGAAAAATGATTAGGCGTATTGGTATTGTGTGTCTGTTGCTTACCTCTCTACTAGTTACATCCGCATATGCAGAACCAGTAAGTGACACAATGGGTTACACGGAATATTACAAAAACGACGATACATTTTGCAAATTGGTTACTAAAGCTATAGTTGTGCCTAATAGATTATATACTATTATCGGGGTAGAGTCATACAAGAAAAAGGGGGAAGTAGACATAATAGGTGCAGTGATTGACTTCGTACAAATAAATAGTGAGACTGTCAATATTAAAAACATCCGGCTGCTCTCTGATTATCAAAATATACCTATATCAACAGAAGGACATAAAAAAGAAGCGGGACTAGAATACACTACGGATTCTTTCGTCTTTGTCTTAGGAGAAGTACGACATGTAAAATCATTTTTTGAAACACCGTCAACGAAATACATTATTAGAATTACGGATGATACAAATACAATATATGATGTCTTTTTGGATGAAGAGCATATAAAATATATCATAAAGACACTAACACCATAACTAGAAGTTAATAGCCCTACACACGCAGCAACGATCTGCATTGTGTAGGGCTTTTTTGTTGTCTTTATTTTGTGTGCTCTGCTATATAGGCTTCTATCCATTGTCGAAAGAGTTCAGATGTATTTATAGCTTGTCTTTTTGTAATGTCCTGAAACTTCTTCTTTGTTCTTTCATCAATACGAAACCTAAAATAACTATTTTTTTCAAATGGATTTTCTCGTGTGTTCTCATAGACTTGCATTCTTAACACCTCCTAAACCGCATTATATCACGCGTTATAACAAAAATCAAATTTTTTCAAATAGGGGGTTGACATCGTGTTATAACACGTGATAATATAAAGCCAACAAAGGGCACACCGCCCTAAAAATTTTCCGCCGAATGTTATAACGTGATACCACAAAAAGGAGAATGCACCATGAAGAAAGACACCATCACCATCACCATCACACGCGCCGAATACGCGCACCTTAACAAGGCGGCGAATGCAGCCGTAGAGCACGCTTTAGAGCTCGTACAAGCGGCGCGACTCGTGGACGATCTCCAGGCACGCATTACGGCTTTGGAAGCAGAGCGGGACGAGCTGGTAGTAGAAGCTAGCCGATTCGCAGCGGATAACAACGAGCTGCGCGACGATACCGATCGGCTGGCAGTAGAGCGGGACGCATGGTTTTCCAAGTATCAGGTACTGAAGGAGCGTACCGATAACTATGAGTTCCTGCTTTATAAGGTCAAGGAGCAGGAAAAAGAAATCTACCGCCTTGTCAAGGAGATCAACGAGCTAGGCGGTTGAGAAATGGCAGCAAGGAGGAGGCGCAAACCTTGTGTCTCCTCTGATAGATAGACAGATAAACATTTAGTAGGAGGTACTAAAAATGAAAGCACGAGTAACAGCCAAGCAGGTACGCGCAAGCTACTTGAACATCATCCAGATCGGGTATTGTGACGCTTATTACCTGCTGGGACGTAACCCGCACTATTACACGGCGGGTGTCTACGGGTGGAACGCGGATGTGTACCACATCGATCAGTCAATGGCGATTGTCACGGGATACCGCCCGTT
>ERZ773065.1022-NODE-1022-length-14700-cov-53.712393_pt1 | contig 14700 bp, 12 predicted proteins | sample MGYA00580623_ERZ773065 | MGnify/ENA primary metagenome ERZ773065 (study PRJEB29015, sample SAMEA2738017) | human oral metagenome | biome: human oral; feature: human-associated habitat; material: dental | place: China | collected 2047 ...
ACCGGGTTATGCGCTGCCGTCACAACCGTCAAGCCGCTGTCTGTCATTCTTTGCGTCAGTCCGTCGTAGTAGCTGCTATTAAACCGCAGCGGATATTTACTTTCACCGCTACTTTCACCGCTAACACCTGGCATATTCTCATAAGCTACTGGGTAAACATTATCCATACCGACAAGTTTATACGGTAATCTCTGATGCCAGAGCCTCATATTAGTTTCAGCAACCGGCGCTACAATTTTCCTCATCCGGGCGACGAGGCTGGCAATAGCTGCAACATCGACGTCAGTTAAATGGCTGGTTGCCGCTATAAAGTCATTATCTTCTTCAGTACCTTTAGTCTTTTCAGCTGCTTTAAGCAGATGCTCTTCACCATAAACTTCAGCTGTAACATTACCCAGTAGCGTATTAACCACCATTGACAGCGGAACTCGTAATCGCCGCTGGCTAGGTTCATACAACCCTTCGGCCGCCCCTGTCTTAGCTTGCCAAATGATTCCTTGTATATCTAGAGAACGTGAAAATAGTGTCATGATAGCCTCATTCTACTACCCACCCCCCCCCAGTTGTCAAAAGCAGCAAAAATGACTTTTATGCATTCTGCATGATATATCATCAGCGCAATATTCCCTAACCAGGCTGGCATAAATAGCGAAGCAGAATATCTGGCTAAGGATCTCCAGCCAAAATAGCCCGAATCAACCCGTCAAATAGCGGATGCGGGCGGAACGGGCGCGACTTAAATTCAGGATGAGCTTGCGTAGCCACGAAATACCGATGATGCGGCGCTTCGATAAATTCCACCAGCTGGCCGTTCGGCGACGTACCAGAAATCACCAAACCGCCCCGCTCAATCGCTTGAACAAAATCTTGATTCACTTCGTAGCGGTGGCGATGCCGCTCAACTACCTCTGTTTTACCATAAATTTTAGCAACAAGTGAACCAGATTTCAGCACCGCCGGATAATCGCCGAGGCGCATCGTGCCGCCGGTCGACTGCTTGCCCTGCTGGCCGTCCATGATGTACACCACATTTGCGCCAGGGTCAGCGCCAAACTCTTCACTGTTAGCATTCGCCACGCCGCCCAAGCGCGCCGCCGCAATAACCGCCGCCTGCAAACCCAGGCAAATTCCTAGATATGGCTTGTTGTTTTTTATACAATATTCAGCCGCCTTGATCTTGCCCTCCACGCCGCGCGTACCAAAACCACCCGGCACCACGATAGCGTCAACGCTGGCAAAATCAGCCTCACCAGCTGTCTCGGCATTAATCCACTTGATAGAAATTTCGCTTTTGTTCGCCCAAGCGGCGGACTTCAGCGCCTCGGTCACTGACAAGTAGGTATCAGAATTATCAATGTATTTAGCCACCAAGCCGACGGTTACCCGCTTGGCATATTCAGTAGTATCGCGCCGAGCTAGACGCTTCCACCGCTGTAAATTTGGCTCCACTGAATTGTCGGTAAATTCGCCCAATAACTTGCCCAAATCACGGTACACCGTCAATGGCACTTCATATACCGTATCGACATTTGGCATCATAATAATTCCCTCCTGGCGCACGCCAGACGAAATAGCAATTTTTTCGCCGATACTGCGCGGCGGCTTGTCGTGACCCTCAGTCCGGACTGCCACCACGTCCGGCATAATGCCAAAACCGCGAAGATCCGCCAGCGCATTCTGAGCCGGCTTAGTCTTATATTCATGCGATGCCTCCAAAAATGGTACATACACCACATGCACGAACAGGCAATTTTCTCGTCCCACGTCCAGCGCAAAACCGCGAATCGCCTCGATAAAGCTCAGGCCCTCGTAATCGCCGACTGTGCCGCCAATTTCCACGATATGAACGTCGCCTTCGGCCGCCTCGCGGATAGCCGCCTTAATAGAGTTAGTCAAGTGCGGCACCATCTGTACCGTCTGGCCGCCAAACTTGCCGGCCCGCTCATCGGCGATCAAATCGCGCAGCAATCGGCCCGACAGCGTAGTGTTTTTCCGCGTCAATTCCAAATCCAAAAATCGCTCGTAGTGTCCCAAGTCCAAATCAGTCTCGGCGCCATCCTTGGTCACAAAGCACTCGCCGTGTTCTTTGGGATTCAACAGCCCAGCATCAACATTCAAATACGGATCGCACTTTTGTACCGACACGGCAATACCCTTGGCCTGCAGCACTGCACCGATACTGGCGGCCGTGATACCCTTGCCAACGCCCGACAGCACGCCACCTGTTACGAAAATATACTTCTTTGTCATCACTTCTCCAACATATCAAAAGAGGCGTCAAATCGACACCTCTGTTGTTTTATTCACAACCATCACAAATCGTCAGACTCGCCGGATCAATGGGCGCAGCGACGCCCCCGCTCGCCTTAGCCTGCTCATCAGCCACCGCCTGCGCTGCCTTCATCGCCGCATCGATGGCATTCAATTTTTCTTCCAAAGTCATGTCGTCAGAAATAATTTGACTTGCGTTCATGTTCCTGTCTTTCTATATATTTAGTATCGCTTACGCTTATATTACGCTATATGTAGCGCTTATGCAACATAGTGCAGCCAATTTCCTGTTGTAGTTTTTTCATCAAGATTACCGATTGGCATGATGTAAATTTGTCTATTTTCCACGCGTGGCATAAAGTCGCCCAGCTTATTGGCATAGACCTCCAAAGCCGCCGCCTCTTCTTCCTCTGGTAGCTCTCGTACCTTTGTTGTTAAAAATACAGCAGCCTTTTGATCGTTCCAAACGACAAATTCGACAACACCGCTGCGATAGGCATTAACAGCGTGACGAGATTGTCGGTCAGAAATCCAAATAATGTTGTTATTTTTATAACGGACGAAGTGAAGTGGCGTAATCAATGGTGTTCTGTCACGATTGACGGTTGCCAAGGCGCCAACTTCCACGGTGTCTAAAATATCTGTTGTAATTTTGTCCATAGTAGTTATTTCGTGGTGTTTACTTCATAGCTGGTGTTGGTACTTTCAAAGAAATTGACCAATTCCAGGGTGTCATTTGCCGTAGCCATCCATTTGGCCGGGTTGGCCACGTTGTACTCAGGCTCAAAACCAAGCTCGACCAAGCGGCGGTCAGTCATGTGCATAACGTACTGATTGACATAATCAGCGTTTAAGCCGAGGATTCCCTTTGGCAGCATATCCTTGTTGTACTCCTTTTCTAGCTCAACCGCCTGCAGGATAAGCCCGCGAATTTCCTCAGCGAATTCCTGGGTTTGCAGTTCTGGGTTTTCGTCCAAAATGGTCAGTAGTAAGTTGATACCAAAGGTCAGGTGCAAATTCTCATCCTTGGTGATCCAGTCTAGCAGCGTGCCGACATTGCGCAGTAAATTGCGCTGACGGAAGCTCATACCAACCATAAAGCCCGAGTAGAACCAGATGCCTTCGAGCACAATGTTATACGCCACCAGCGAGCGGACAAAATCTTTCTTGCCCTCCAGCGTGTAGATATCGAGGTTTGGATCGAGCATCACATCCAGGTGCTTGTTCTGGAAATCTGCCTTGTCGGCCAGCGATTTTTTGCCAAAGCCTGCCGCGTAAATCTCTTCGCGATCAAACGGAAACGTCTCAATGATGTACTCAAAGGTCATGAAGTGATTGGCTTCTTCCCACATCTGCTTCGACAGATAGAGCTGCGCTTCAGCGGCGTTGACGTACGGATAAATACCAAACGCCAGCGATTTGTTGATCAATAGCTCGTTCGGGTTGAGATAACTGATGACGGTTTTCAGCGCATGCTTTTCCTCGTCACTAAGTTTTTCAAAATCCGCCAAATCTTGCACCAACTGAACCTCGTTTGGAAACCAAGTGTTAGCCACTGCTTGGTTGTATAAGTCATACGCCCACGGGTAGCGGATTGGGTGCAAGCTGAGCCCATCGCGCAAGCCTGAGCCCAAAATTCCCTGTTTAGGATGTTGATAATCTGCCATATTATTCTCCTCTTTTAACTTTAGCAAATCCAAACCCGCGCGTTTTAGCGCCAGTTCGAATCTTCTGTTCTGCTAATTTTTCCACCGACACCGTGGTCTGCTCTGATTGATGACGCGGCTTAACGTGCAAGTAGTAAGTCGTTTTCAAACCGCGTCGCCAGGCTTCAGAATAAATCTCCACATACTCATCAATATCACGAGTTTCCAGATACATATTGCGGCTAATTGCTTGATCAACCCACTTCTGTGCCCGCGCTGCCACCTCAATAAAAGCATAGGGGCTGAGCTGGAAGCTGGTTTTATAGACATCTTTCAGTTTCTGCGGAATGGCATCAATATTTTGAATGTCACCCTGATTAGCAAAAACCTCTTCCTTAATTTCATCCCACAAATTCAATTTCTTAAGGTCGCGAACCAAATTATTATTCACTTCCAAAAACTTACCGTTCAACGTTGAGCGGCTAAAAATCTGGGCAAATTGCGGATCAATCCCCGGCGTCGTACCCGCCACATGACCGATGTTAGCGGTCGGTGCAATAGCCATCAACGTGGCGTTACGCATGCCTTTTTTAACTTTCTTACGTAGTTTATCCCAATCTAGACGAGTTTTGCTGTCAATTTTCACCTTAACCTTGCGGTTATTCGACAATTCCGCCACCGTATCAATCGGCAAAACACCCTTGCTCCAGCCGCTGCCGCTATACGTCGGGTAACTGCCCAGCTTGGCTGCCAAATCCGCTGACTGGTCGATGGCGTGGTAGCTAATGAACTCTGTCAACTGATCGATTAGCTCATAAGCTTCGTTCGACTCATAGCAATAGCCAAGTTTTTCCAATACGTCCGAAAAACCCATCACACCCAGTCCGACAGCTCTCGTCTGCTGGTTGGCGTGCATTGCCTCTTTAACTGGCGTCTCAGTAATATCGATCAGGTTATCCAATTGCCGAATCGCTGCCCGTGAAGCCTCTTGCAAACGATCCCAATCCCACGTCTTATCCTCACGCAAAAACGCCGACAGATTGATACTAACCAAGTTACAGGTGGCGATATTATCCTTGTCTTGAGGCAGGGTAATTTCCGTACAGAGGTTGGACAAATGAATTGTACCGGTGTTATTATTCAGTGCCCGCACATTAATAGTGTCTTTCCAAGTCAGCCATGGGTGGCTAGTGGCCTGCAGGCTAGTCAAAATCTGCTTAAATTGCTGACGGGCAGAAATCTTTTCAAAGACCCGCAGTTTGCCAGCCTCCGCTAATTTGACATACTCTTTATAGCGCGCCGAAAACTCCTCACCGTATAACTCTGGCAAATCTGGCGTTTCTGCTGGGTCGAACAGATACCAATCTTGGTCTTTTTGCACCCGCTTCATAAATTCATCAGAGATAAATACCGCGGTGTTGGCAAAGCGCGTCCGCATATATGGGTCGCCGGAGTTGGAACGCAGATCAATAAACTGCCCAAAATTAAGGTGCCAGTTCTCCATATAAATGGCGGCTGCGCCAGCCTTCTTACCCTTACGGCTAACCGCAAACAGTGCCGTATCAATCATCTTCATAAAGGGAATCGGACCAGTTGATTCGGTGTTAGTGGTTTTAACTGGACTGCCAGCTGCCCGCAATTTAGTAAAACCGATACCGATGCCGCCAGTACCCTTGGCGATAAACATGGTATCACGCACACTCTTGGCAATTGATTCCATATCATCGTCGACATTTAGTAAAAAGCAGTTAGAGAGCTGCGGGAAGGAGCCGCCAGCATTGACGCGCGTCGAGCCACCCGGCAGATATTCTAACTTACTCATATGTTCATAAAATTCAATCGCTGCCGCAGTTGGATCTGGCTCATTGTAGCTGAGACCCATAGCGATACGCATATGAGTAAATTGTGGCGTTTCCAGCGGGTCGCCGCTTTGTTTGCGCAAGGCATAGCGGTTTTTATTGGTCATCACACCAAGATATTTGCTGAGATCGTCGCGCTCTGGCTGTAATGCTTCGCCCAATTTTTTCAAATCAAATCGCCCGTCACTCATTCGCTCATCAAGCAAACCATCTTTGACCGCCGCTTGAACAAACTTCGGAAACTCCCGCGCGTGCAATTTCTTTAATTCGTCTGCCGTCTCATAATCACCCAAAATACTCTTATAAATAGTCTTTAGTAGCAAGCGGGCTGCGATTTTATCATAATCTGGATCATCTTTAACATTTTGCAGTGTCGTCTGAATCACTGCCTCGTCCAGCTGCTCGGTGGTAATCCCGTCAAACAGCGTCAGCTGCAACTCGGTCGCCACCTGCACCACCTTAGAAACCTGATCTGGTAGCCCATCACAGGCCTTCAAAATCGCTGCGTTAATTTTATTGGCATCAAACGGCTCTTTCGTCCCGTCGCGTTTGATGACGTTGATTTGTTGCATGTACCCTCCTTAATTTGCCCTGCTAAAAATCAGCCGCCAGTACCCCATCTGGTGGCTCATTTGGATAATTTGCCTTTTTGTTTATTTATGGGTTCGCTACATATATAGCGTACAACACTAACTATAGCCGCTACATATAGTGTTTTTCAAGACATTTGGTAAATTTTACAACCTATTTTTGCTATAATCAGATACGGTATGAAATTTGCCTCAATGCGCGACGCCACTTATTTTTTGGAAAAGCTAATCGCTCATCCGCCCAAAAAGCATAATCGACTGGCATATGTAGCGCATATTTTGGAAACCCTTGGTAGTCCGCAAAATCAAATTCCCGCCATCCACATCGCTGGCACCTCCGGCAAGGGTTCGACTGCTTATTATGCTACCAGTTTACTAAACCGGGCTGGCTATACTACCGGTACATTAGTGTCGCCGCATATCACCAGCGTCGCCGAGCGCTCGCTAATCAACGGGCAGCCGCTGCCTGAACAAGAATATTTGCATTATTTTCAAACGTTTGCCAATCTTTACATAGTACACAGCCTGCATGTATCGTATTTTGAATTTTTGACGATTTTTAGTTTTTGGCTATTTAAGGAAATAGGAGTTGATTATATCATAATTGAGGTTGGGATTGGCGGACGGCTGGACACGACCAACGTGATTTTCCGTTCGCCAACTGTACGCGTCATCACTGATATCGGACTAGACCATACGGAATTATTAGGCAATACTCTGACAGAAATCGCCCAAGAAAAAGCTGGCATTATCCATCAAAGCGATTCAGTCGTGATGAACCGACAAGCTTCTGAGATTGAAACGATTATTCGGCAACATGCAGAGTCACAGTTCTCGCAGTTTTCAATTGCTTCGCCAATTATTGACGATTTTCTGAAAATACTGCCGGATTTTCAGCAGCGGAATTGGACATTGGCGTACCGCGCCGTTGAAAAGCGGCTGGCGCTGGATAAAAAGCCGCCTCTGCCAAAAGAAGCTCTGAAAAAATCCGTACATATCACTATTCCCGGACGGTTAGAGAAGCGCAATGTTGATGGAGTTAACATCATATTTGATGTTGCGCATAATCCGCAGAAAATCCGCGCTTTGATTGATTCATTACGAAAATTATATCCGGATAAAAAGCCTGTTTTCGTAGTGGTATTCGGGCAAAATAAGCAGTCGTCAATGGCAGAATCGCTTGCTATAATCGATAACCTGGCGCAGCTGGCTTACGCCACCACATTCAGCGCCAATTACGGCAAAAACCACCGCAATGTGCCGCCAGAAATTATCCGCCATGTCATGAAATCTGCCGTCGAGATTGAATATAATACAGACAAGGCCCTCGCGAAAGCCATCAAAAAAGCTCGGCAACTCGGTACGTACGTCGTTGTTACCGGGTCGTTTTATTTGGTGAGTGAATTTGCGGCAAGCTAAACCGCTACTATAACTAAATTATCTTGTGTTCGATTACGTACTGAATTGCTTGATTGAAAAAAGGACGCATATTAATGTTCTGCAACTCAGCGACAGACACCCATTTATAATCGCTATGCTCCCAGCTCAACTTCACCGCCGGAGTATTATCTAAATGCGTGACGTATAATAGCTTCGTAACCGACTTATTCTCTTTCTCATCGTATGTAGTCTCGGCGTACGCTAATTGTATTTTTGCTGGATCTAAGTCTATTCCGCATTCTTCCTGTACCTCGCGGATCACCCCCAAATTCTCCGGCTCACCCGCATCCACGATTCCACCCGGCAAGTCTGGCTGATATGATCTCTCTGGATATTTTAAGTGTTCGCTCAAAGTTAGAGTTAAAACATTACCGTCACCATTGATGATTAGGATTTTTGCAATTGATTCTAGTGCTGCGTTCCGATTTGTCATATTACGGGTCATTATAGCATAAGAATCACTATCCTCTTAAATCACCCTGGTATCCTATATTGCCGCCAGCCACTATATATCATACAATGTAATCATGTCCACAATAGCAGAAATTAATAAAGAATATTTCGGCGAAGATAAAAAGAAAACCTATATAAAAGACGACTTCGCTGAAACACTTCGTGCTGCTATCCAACGTGAAGTAATTCTTCATGTCCTCGTGGAAGTTTCAAAAGCACGACATACTGAAGAAGAGTACGAAAACGGCAGCGTAGTATTTGGCGATTTTGATCCAGACAATGCGGGCCTCCTAATGAACATATTTAAAACCTATGAAAAAGGGTTTATGATAAATATTCGCCAGCTATTAACACCAAGAGAAACTGGCGCTGGCGGAAAATTTATAAAAGATATCCAAGCGCTAAATGTAGAAGATTTTATAGATTTCTATAAAAACAGCAAACCTGGCAGCGTCAGAATGCCGACCACATTACTGAGCGACTGGATAAATACCCACGCTAAAAATAAATCTATAAAGGGCGCAGACTTTATAGATAACAACCATATAAAAATCGAGCGTGCAGTTAATTATCTAGTAGAAAAAGCTCAAACATTTCAGAGTGAAGGATACTACAATAAAATAGTTAACGAGTATCAGGCGCTGGAGTTTCACAAGGACCATCAACCAGATAAATATGACATCCACGAGGAGTCATTAGATTTTCTTTCTACTGTTATAAAAAAGACTACAAGAAGTCGTAAATCCAAAGTCGAGACTAGCATTATATCTGATTGTCTAAATGATTTTGCAGAAATCGTAAAGGCTTACCGGAATCTGATAGCCAACAATACGAGCTTCCTTAGCTCAAATTGGCCGTTAGATGTCTATATCGAAAGAACTTTTGCTTTATTTTATAAAGAAATTCCCAACGACGTTAAGAAAAAAGTTGTCCAAGATATCGCTAAATGTCTTCAGGTGTCTATAGAAATTGTTGGTTGGAATTACAAAAATGACTAAGATAATCAAAAAGCTAGCTTCTTATCTTTTTAACAATATCAGATAACAATATTTGCTGTACAAACAAAACATTAGATACATCCAAACACACTGGGGATTCTCCCTGGCGGACTATCGTATTAAAAATTGGAACTCGCTAAAGCAAGAACTGATACGCTGGTACGAACTACTGGGCCAAATTGGGGAATTATACGGATACCATACTAACAGTGTGTATTAGAACTCCATAAAGATCAAAATACACTAACTAAATGTTAACGATCTGAAGACAATTTATAAAAACCAACCCAATACATACAATACTGGTATATAGAAACATCAATCGTCAGCAAACCTCTATTACACTTCTTAGCGGCTAACACCCTATCAAACGGGGGTAATAAATGCTATGATTAAGAAGTCTAAACTAATAGCTGTGCGAAGCGCATTTTTTGTGTTGATGAAGCTCAGAACTGGGCATCTCGCATAAAAAGTAGCAGAGCTTCATCGCTCAACTATTGGTTTAGACACCTGCGGGGTGTCCATTTTTATTGGAAAATAACCCGTCTACAACAACTAATTATTATGAGGGGATGGTATGGGTCTATTCAGCAAAATGAAAGAAGCGCGTAAACAAAAGCAAGAAGAAAAGATACGACAGGCTAACGCAGAAGAAGTTCAGAGGCAAAAGATACTTGATGGCGATATAAACCCTATCTCCCTAAAAACCAAACTATCACTAGAATCCGATGAAATTCCATACTTAGAAATCGTTGCGCAACGCATAGCATTAATCAATAGCACCGTCCAAGAGACCATAGGAACAAGCAAGAAAAAAGGTGTCGCAGGACGTGCTATAGTTGGCGGTATGCTACTTGGGCCGCTTGGTGCCGTTGCGGGTGCCGCAACAGCAGGAAGTAAGCAAACAGCTACTACCACCGAAAAAACTGTTACTACTAATTCAATGGTTGGCATGGGTAGCATCATTCTGACTAATCAACGATTTATCTTTACAGAGAATAGCGAGGTTATTGTTTCAGTACCATACGCTAAAATGCATATAACTGGCTTCAATGGCAAGATTATCAATGTCCAATATACCGGTATGCTGGACGGCGAGCATTACAAAATTTTTGGCAACGAGGCAAAGAATATGGAAGTTTATTATGAAGGTATCGTCAAACATAAAGCCATTGCGCCAAATAAGGTGTTGCCCAAAACTCTATCTACTGGAGTTAGTGTCGCTGATGAGCTAGCAAAGCTTGCAAAACTTAAACAGGACGGTATTCTTACACAGGCAGAGTTCGATAAAAAGAAAGCTGAATTGCTTTCATAACCACCTTTTATTTACTTGTCGCTATACATACTTGGAGCAGTACACGACCATATTTAAGTCATAGATTTACAAACACACGTCAGGTACAAAAATGGACGCATAGGGCTACTAGCAAGAATAAAAAAATAGCGTTATCACCTCTGTTATTTCACGTTTATTTTTGATATAATTAAAATATGAAACAATCACCAAAAGTATGGACAATTGGGCATTCAAATCGAACGATTACCGAATTTATTAGCCTACTTAAAACCGTTAACATTCAGATTGTTATCGACGTTCGTAGCAAGCCCCGATCACGTTTCTACTGGTTCAATAGCGCAAAACTTACAGAATACCTAGCTGAAGCTGGTATCGTATACGAACATCAGCCCAGTATTGGTGGTTTTATCAAGGGTGATGACTATACCGAGGTATTGGATAGCGTCGCAACTAAGAACAAGATGCTAATTGTCGCCAAGCGTCTGTCGTACCTCCTGTATGTAAACGGTATTATTGACCGAGATATTAGCAATACAGTGAAATGCTTCCAGCAAAGCAAAGTTCATAAAAGACAAGGATTGACCGAGGAAGAGCAAGTTCGAATTGTACATTGGATTAATCGTAATCCTGATAGGGTACGTGAACGAACCCTAATATACCTCCTATTGTTTCAAGGGTTACGCCAAGCTGAAGTCTGCAACCTGCGCTATTGCGATGTAGACTTCAGGCAAAACTGTCTACATGTGCTTGGCAAGGGACGGGATGATAAAGAACCTCTAATAATGCAGGAGGACGTGCGGCGCACACTCAAGGAATACGTTGAGAAAAACCCCGATAGGTATGCTAATCATTTTCTGTTCACGAGTGAGCGCCGGAAAAGCCAAGATGGCGGCCTGACTACGCGAGGATTAGCGGTGATTATTAAGAGTATTTTTGAAGAGCTAGATATTGATCGCAACGTGCATGCGTTCCGTCACTCATTCACAACAACACTCGTTAAGAAACTCCCAAACCTACTAGAGGTAGCTCAATTGACTCGTCATAGAAGCGTCGAGATGCTACAAATATACAACGATGAACTAAAGACCGAAGAACGGACAACCAAACTTAACGCCGCCTTTAGTGGGCTATCGGAAATGCTAACCGTATAAGTTCTCGTATTTCGGAACCTTTGCCGTAATTTAGTGACACTAGAGAAATTAGAGGTGACACATGTAAGGTTATCAACTCCTAACACATACCGACCATTACCTATATAAACCAAATCCTTTTCCTCGCTTTACCAATCGCATAAGCTTATTTTACCTAACATTTTTAATGCATAAAGTTGGATTTGCAACGTATTATTTTCCCAGTCAACAGATGAGAGCGACTCTGCTGACATAGCAAAAAACACTTTCATTATTTTTTACACGTATGTTAACAGAAATGGATGCTTTCTTGAGCTTAAGTTCAACCCCTCATTATTCGCATAATCCTAATTACACGAACCAAATTGGTCTATAATTACAGACATGAACAGGAACAATTCTAGTATAAAAAATGCCGTAAACGCTGTATTGGTGGAGCTAAAACAGCAGAGCGAGTTGAACGACAGTACAATTTTTGAATATAAGCCAAAGCTTGTGGGGCGTGTCGCTGCATACGCAAATATTGATGACCAGAAAAAAATCCTCCGTTTGCTCAATAAGTGGGGCGATATAAAACTGACTGAGGGGCTAGTACATAACGACATAACCAGACAATTTGAGGAAATGGGCGGATTGCCCGATGATCTTATCAACAGTATGAAGTCTGACCGGATCATTGTAGATGTGAGTAAGACCAACTTTTCCGAAGCCAACAGTAGTGACGGAAAGAGTGCGTCTATATCAATTTTATTTGATGGTGAAGCGATTTATCTGAAAATTGCGAACGACAACAAAAAACGGCAAATCGGCAAATTATCGTACGACTCTGCTATGTATAAGATTTTCGAGAAACTGATGAGCCAACAGCCAGGAGTCCCCTTCGAAAGTGCATCTATTTTCAATGAGCGTAGAAACCTTAGACAGATTATAATCAAGAATCGATACAGGTGTTTATTTACTCTACTTGACATAAATACGTATACGATTACGCGCAGACCAGAGCCAGTAATTATCAGCCAGGCTGAACTTAAGGCGATGATATCGCAAATTAACGCAAAATACCGCAAAAACTTCAAAGATATAGAATAGCCTAAAAAATAACTTATCTATTTTTTGTCGCTTTTTACAGGCATCGTTTTATTGCCTATATACTAGCAATGCTATGAGCAACGAACCAGTTATTAGCATTGAAGATTTCCGAAAAATCACAGGTATCACTCCTGAGGAGATGAATGATTCCGTTGTTCTTGATAGTATTGATCGACTTGAGACTCTGGCAAATATCTATATCGACCAAGCCAAAAATACACCAAAAGAGTCATGAGTTCCAAGCTCTACGACCCTTTATTGCCTAGATAGCATAATAAGTCATAATAATAAGAGGTAAGTTATGAAAAAAGTACAAGAAAGACTAATAAAAACAAAAGCGATTATATACATTCGTGTATCCAGTAAGCGACAGGTCGAAAATATGAGTCTTGGAGAGCAGCGTCGCATTTGTAAAGAGTTTTGCTATAAACATGGTTACGACGTCAATGACGAACGCATTTTCGAAGAACGTGGTGAAAGTGCAAGAACAGCCAAACGCCACGAGCTGCAACGCATGTTACAATATTGCGCACAACACCATAAAGAAGTCGGTGTTGTTGTGGTTTATAAGTTAGATCGCTTCTCTCGGCGTGTTGAAGACCACACTGCACTCCGTGCGGTGTTGAGAAAGCTTGATATTCAACTATTGTCAGCCTCTGAGCCAATAGGCGGAGGTACTAATACTGACATGCTGATGGAAAATATTCTCGCTAGTTTTGCACAATTCGACAATGATGTTCGCGGAGAGCGTGCAAGAAATGGACTACGCGCAGCATCAATGGAGGGCGGTTGGGTAAGCCAGGCTCCCACTGGTTATGCTAATACTAAAACCGAAACAAAGCAGCCAACCCTTGTAGTGATTGAACGGCTTCGCGAGCCAATCCGCCGCTTCTTCAAAGAGTTTTCAACAGGGCGATACACCCAAGAAGAAGCTGTATCGCTGGCATATAAAGTTGGCGTTCGTACGAACAAAAATACACCCGTATCGCGAAATGGCGCTATAAAAATGTTGCGAGCTGTCGTATATACAGGCAATATTAGAAATGCAGCTACAGACAACAAAATCGTCAAGGGATTGCACGAGCCCATTATTGATTTTGCTACCTTTCAGCAAGTACAGGATGTACTATCGGGACGACAACGTACAAATAGTAGCAGCGATAACTACCGAGTAAAGAATCCACTCTACCCATTACGCCGTTTTTTAGTTTGTAGCCTGTGTCATAAACCTCTCACTGGCAGTGAGAACACAGGCAAAACTAAAAAATATCAGGCTTATCATTGTCACCGATGCACTATTAAGAGAGAAGGTGCACGAGTTTCAATTCCGCGGGAAAAAGCACATTCACTATTTGAGACTCAATTATCATCTGCCGAGCCTCAAAGTTGGGTGCCTGATATCTTTCGAGAGATTGCTTCGCAGATGGAATGATGAGTTCAAAACCGCTCAGAAGTCCCTTAAGGCTATCGAGAAACAGCTACAGGACATCAAGACTAGTAAGAGTCGTCTGGTTGATTTGCTCATCGAGAAAAAAATTAGTGACGATACGTACATAGAAAAAGAAAACGAGTATACAATTAGGCGCGCTCAGCTTGAAGCTGAACGTCGAGAACTACAGATCAAGGAGGAAAACAAAGAATGCATAGTGAATAATGCCACACGTTTTCTTATTGATTTACCTAAGTCGTGGCGTGAGTTGTCTTTAGAGAACCAGCAAAAGTTCCAAACTGCGTTATTTACTGCAAAAATTATCGTCTATCCAAATCAAACTTTTGGAACTCCGCAATTTAGCCCAATCATTAAGCAATTAACAGATGTAGAGACTTACTTTTTGGAAAACAAAATAGACTCTCCCGAAAGAAAGTCTATTTTGGCGGAAGGACGGGGATTCGAACCCCGGAGACCCCGTGAAGAGCCTACACACTT
>ERZ773065.1025-NODE-1025-length-14682-cov-6.615506_pt1 | contig 14682 bp, 10 predicted proteins | sample MGYA00580623_ERZ773065 | MGnify/ENA primary metagenome ERZ773065 (study PRJEB29015, sample SAMEA2738017) | human oral metagenome | biome: human oral; feature: human-associated habitat; material: dental | place: China | collected 2047 ...
TGAAAAACACGTCGGGCGCGCCCGCCTGTTTCACGACATGACGAAACACCACGTCGGTGACGGCTTCCATTGGTGCCAAGATGAAAAATGGCTGCGGTAAATCATTCCAAAATGATGTCATCTCTGTTATTTTATCATACAAAGGAGAAAACCCCTCACTCTCGCTATTGAGAATGAGGGGGATGGCGGGCTCAAGCAGTTCTGCTCGGAATCGTCCTTTGTGTTGAGGATGACTCTACGAGTGAATCTCGCGAACCCAGTGCGCTGTTGCTTCATCTCAGCGTACCCCATTTTAGAAAACATCAGTCTTCTCGGTGTAGCGGTATACACCTGTCTTTATACTTAAGCACCTCATTGTGCTTTTGGTATAAAGACCGAGAGTCTGATGAACTGGATGGGGGAAGAATCCAGTTTTTGATAGTGCACTTACTGTCTGGGTGATGAGTCCAGATAGTAAGCGCAACCGCGATGGCGGGCATGGAGGGAGTCGAACCCTCATCCTCCCTCTCGTGCGAGAGGGAGGGGCTCTCGGTCCACATACCCTTTGATTCTTTTCTGGTCTACCAGCTGGGTGAATCATGCCAGGAGCGGACGGACGCTCTTTTGCTGACGCGGGGTCAGTGGTTTCGGGGTCGCACAAACCCCGACCGCCAAATAACTAGATTAGGCATTCTTGTCTCCACACTGGAGGCAGACTTGCCCACTACCGCCACAAGTGTGGCAAGAATACCCGAGGGACCGCTTCCCGGTCCCATTGCAGCTCGGGCACGTCTTCGTGCCAGTGTACCCCATGTGGGAACATTTCACACAAGACAAGGGTTTTCACCCCCTCTCCGCCGAAGTATCGGCGATAGAAAAGAGCTAACTCCCCTGTCAAACCATGCTTTTGTGCGAAGCATGGTCAGGACTTTACATCATTCGCGACATCAAATCGAGGAACTAGCTTCGTTGAACAAAAGCAATTCTATTTATATCAATAAAATCAAGAAATGTCAATACATTTTGGCATAATTTCCTACTCCGCCTCTGTCAACAAATCTTCCTCAAATTGTAGCATCCCCTTATAATCCGCCGAATAGCCAGAAACGTCTGGCAGATCTAGGGTGGTGATTTTTCGCCAAATAATCTCAATTAGTTGCGTAAATTCAGTTAACTCTTCTCTGGAGAATGTATCTTCCAAGCTGAGGATATCGCCAGTTTTAATGTCTGGTTCGACAAATTGCAATCGCCCGCCGGTAAACGTAAAATTGCTATAATCGCGTGAATGCTCGACCAGTAGTTGATAAAACATCAATTGCTGACGATATTTATGAAGTTTTATTTTCTCGTAATCAACTGAGCCTTTCCAGGAATGAGATGGTTTGCCAGTTTTATAATCTGTTACGAATATAGTTTTATTTTGCTTATCAATGTCGACGACGTCGAGCTTACCAGTTAATTTGGCTTCCCCTATAATTACACCTTGATTAGAAAAGTCCAATTCCGCCAAATCCGTGTCGTGGAAATCAGAGGCCTTGGTGTTTATGAACGTAGTTAAGGCTGACTGGCCTTTGTCTAGATATAATTGAAAATCGTCCGCCGGCAAATGTTGGCTCTCGAGGGATTTTTGGAAGAATTGGAGAATTTGCTCGATGCTTGGCAATTGGTGATCTGTGCTTAATAGATAATGTGCTTGTTGAAGACTGTTGTGAATCGCGGTTCCATAGGCTGCAGCAGAGTTCTTAGCAGCTGGAAAATGAAGCAAATTGTTCAATAAGAAATTCTGTGGCCCGCCGCGCGAAACGTCAAGGAAATTATTAAGATGCGTTACCGAGAGCTTGTAGGTTTCCATGTTTGGAGTCAGTAAGTCTTTTAGTTCTGGAATAATCGGTGAAGTCAAGCGTTCCGACCAACTGGTCTTGGCAATTTCAATCTGTTCTGTTGGATTTTCGATGGCGGGAATAATAGTTGGTGTGCAATTGGTCAAGAAACTGGCAATTATGGTGTCGCCGCCGGAATCGTTGGTCTGCGAGTAAGTCATCGTCAAGGTGTTTTTGGCGCGGGTCATCGCCACGAAGAACAGGCGAAGTCGCTCATCGTAGGTGGCTCCGGCTGGCTGAAGTTGGAGATTTGCGGGATAGCGGATTAGTCGACTACGCGTACGAACCTTCTCTCCCCAAGCACTGTCAATTGCCCCGACAACAAATACATGCGGGAATTCTAGTCCTTTGGACTTGTGGGCGGTCATTAGGTTAATGGCACCACGTATTGAACTGGCGTGTGGGCGGATTTGTGTTAGACGGGTTTTGGTTGATATGTGAAGATCTATAAACTCCAGAAAATCTTCCAAGGTTGGATTTTTATCGGTAATTCGGTCGCGGAGTTTTTGGCGTAGAGTGCGCAGACTTTCTAAGGTAGTTAAATATGTATCGGGGTTTTTCTCTAGCTTTTCCGGTGGGAAATAAAAGTTGGCGATAGAACTCGTCGAGGTATTGTCATCTTTATTATCAACGGTCAATCCTAATAAATTATCCAGTTGCTCTTCTAGTGGTAGATTTGGTACGTCCTTGGCGCGGTCCAGTAGCCACTCTCCAAATTCCTTAAATGTGCTATTTGCCAGCAGACTTTCCAGCCATAATTGGCGATTTTTGTAAGCGTGAAGGCTCAATTTCCAGATGTCTGACGTTGAAAAACCGAATGCTGGATGAGCGATAATCTCTGGAAGGAGGCTATTAGCTAGACTTAAATCATTTTGGTGAATTGCCACGATGACTCGCGCTAGCTTATCTAAAATCTGGATGATGTCTTGTTCTAAAATGTCATCGTGCCGCTCGTAATTAACCGCAATATTTTCTCTATAAAGATACGGAAGTATCTCGATTAATTCTTTGTGATGGCGCGCAATGACTGTGATATTTTCTGGTTTTTCACCGCTTTTTATTAGCTCGGCAATTTGCCTAACCACTCCCGCTCGCTCTTCGCTGGCAGAAGAGAACTCTTGGATTTCAATACGCGATCCTTGGCTGTCTGCATGGGCTATCAACTGTTTGGATAGGCCGTCAATGGTATTTTCTAGTCGATCTGAACCTTGGGTGATTACTTGTCGCGCTGACGTTAAAATATTTTCAGCTGAGCGATAGTTATCCGTTAGAACGATGATCTTTGGATCATGATAATGTTGGCGGAAACGCTGGATATTACCCACGTCCGCACCCTGGAAGCTGAAAATCGCTTGATCGTCATCACCGACGGCCATGATATTTGGATTGTCGTCGTTGTCGCTAGTTAAATTAAATAGCAAACGTAGTTGCGCTAAGTTGGTGTCCTGGAATTCATCGACCATGATGAATTGAAATTGCTCCTGGAGGTTGGCGCGCAATTCGGGGTGAGATTCGCAGGCTTGAATAACGGATAAAATCATGTCGTCGTAGTCAAATAACGAGCGCTCGGATAAAATATTTACGTATTTTTCGTAAACGTCGATTACGGCGGATAATTTTTCTGCGGCGGTAAAATCTTTCAGGACAAATTCGCCATTGGCATTTTTTTCGCACCATTTATTTTTCCAAGCAGTCAGCGGCTTGGTTGAGTTTTCGTCAATTGCTTCTTGGGTGGCGTGCACGATACTCAGCGCTAAAACGTTGGCATATGGCGTGATTGAGGCTGGCAATTTTGAGTTTTTCTCGTCAGGGTTTTTGGCGGCTAAATTGGCAATTTTCTCAGCTATCGGCGCAAACATTTCAATTGTCTTTTTCGATATTTTGGCGGAAAATACTTGCTGAATGTCTGGCGCAATTTCATCTATAATGCGCTGATTATCCGCAATAATTGTCTTTAGTTCTGCTGGAGTTAAGCCGCTTTGCTTGAATTCGGAAATAACTCGAATTAGTTCTTTGATATAAACAAATTCCCCGCTATTTTTTACACCTAATGGATTTCGCCAATCAAGATTTTCAAGAATTCCAGAGATAATTTGGTACTGTGTTAACTCGTCAACTGGCTGAGCGTCGGCGCCACGGAAAAAATACTCGCGATGTTGATTGATGATTTCTGTGCCGAAGCTGTGAAATGTATGGATGGCAATTTTATACGCGTCCTCACCGATAATCTGGCGGAGCCGTTGGCGCATATTCGTGGCACCGCTTTCAGTAAACGTTAGACATAAAATACTACTTGGCAAAGTGTCGGTCTGCCTCAGGATTTGGGCGGTGCGCATACTCAGAAGCTCGGTTTTCCCCGTTCCCGGCCCAGCAATTACCAAAAGCGATCCGTGAATGTAGTCGACTGCTTGTCGCTGATTATCGTTTAATTTAGCGTAACGAGTATTGAAATCCATAGTTTTATTTTATCATGTCGGCAGTCTTCAGAACGCGATATCAAAATTGCTATTTACAGAATTCGTCTAAGGTTGTAAATTTAGCATAAGGAGGATTAAATGAAAAACTTAAAGAAGATAAGATTTAGTCATATATATATGTTTGCGCTGACGATTGTGTTGATTCTTCTGAGTTATCAAGTCTACTGGCTGAATGAAAAAGAATATCGAAGATCAGTCCAGTCCTCCATCGATTATCTTGAAAACGCCCAAAGCATTAAGCGACTTGAGTTTTGTGTTAATCACGCCATTAAAGATTGTACTGAAGAAAATGTCGACGCTTGGAATGAAAAACATCCAGAAGACGTATTTAAGGGTAAAAGCCACTTGGATATTTCCCGTCAAGCAGTTGAATCGACCAGGCAGGTTGGTTATTAGATTTCACATCTTTGCCATCTCGCGCACCTCATGAAAAAATGGTAAAATATTATCTATGAACCAAGCGACATACGACGAGCTGGCACTAGAACGAATCGCCAAGGAAAAATTTGGTTTTTCTGTCGATATCCAATCGATTATTTTATGGCATGCTGATGTTAGTCGTACCGCCAAAGCCTCAGTTTTTTTAACTAATAAAAAACAGTTGATGCTGTACCTGGAAGCGACCTCGCCGTTAATTTTATCTGACGTTAAAAAGATAATTTCACGAATGGGTATGCGGGCGGAGCTATTTTTGCCGCCGAAGGGGCAGCCGCGATATTTTACAGATATTGGTAAGCAGAAATTTCGTGAGGTTTTTCCTGGGCGCAAGCATGTAACTGATGAAGATTTGCACTTTTATAAAACTTTGGCGCCATATAATCCTGCTCTGGTGCTTATTTCTGAAGTAAAAAATGGTGAGATATATCAATTTGATTCTGATGCATATGGCAATTGGAGGGTGGGTGCACGCTTCCGCTACAGAAGGATACAGACAAGCTAATGCGTGACTATCTGGATATCATTAAGCGAAACCTGCTATCCCCTATTGTCGTGGTGATTTTTCTACTGGCTGGTGCGCTGGTGTATGTGCGTGAGTATCGCGATGCTTGGTTTATCTCTGTGGTGATTGTCGTAAACTCGACTATTGGTATTATCCAAGAACTTAGAGCTAAGCGAGTTTTGCGTCAATTAGAGCTGATGAGCGCACCAAAGGCTCGATTATTAAGAGACGGAAATATAGTTGAAGTGGGCTATGAGGATATGAAGATTGACGATGAAATTCTTATTCAGGCTGGTGATGAGCTACCGGCTGACGCGAAAGTTATTGAGTCAAAAGGCCTGGAATTGAATGAGAGTATGCTGACTGGAGAGTCGGCTTCGATTGAAAAGAAGAATGGCGATGTTGTATTAGCGGCGACAACTGTTTTGGCTGGTGAAGGTATGGCGCGAGTGATTGCTATTGGTGACGACACGAAGGCTGGCGCTATTAGCCAAGTTTTGAAGCGGTATAAACCAGAATTAACACCTCTGCAGCTAGCGATTTGGCGAGCAATCTATTTCTTGACATATGGTGCAATTATCTTATCTCTATTAATCGCTATAGTCTATTATTTCTCCGGCGATAATGTGGTTATTATTTTAAAGACAATTACTTCAGCGGCGGTTACGGTTGTGCCGGAGGGGTTATTATTGGCAAGCTCACTGCTGCTGGCGTTTGGTTCATTACGGTTAGCTCAAGCAAAAGTCTTGCCACAGAAGTTGTCAGCAATTGAGGCGATGGCACTACTGAATTTGCTGGCGGTGGATAAGACTGGTACTCTGACCAGCGATGAAGTGTCATTGGAAAAGGTTGCGTCGTTTGGAGATGATTTTTCGAGTTCAGATGTGGCTAGCTTTGCGGCTTTGATTGCCCATGAAACTAGTGGCGGGAATATTACTGGCCGTGCTATTCTAGCAGAAGCTGCCCCGCCAAAGGATACGGAAATAGTTGATGTTATGGCGTTTTCGTCTGCGCGTAAAATGGCGGGCGTGAGAGCTAGGGTCGACGGTACGGTACGAACCTTAATAATGGGTGCGCCGGAGTTTGTGTCGAAGTTGGCGCCTGTCGATAAGGAGACTCGAAAGAAATTGAACGATTGGGCGGATAAAGGTCTGCGCGTATTGATGCTGGCGGAATTTGCGGACGAAAAAACCAAAATAAAAGATTTAAAAGAGGGCTCTGGTGTGGCTATTGGCGCGGTTATTTTACGTAATTCTCTGCGTCATGGAGTGGTCGAGACGGTAGATTTTTTGCAGCGCCAAGGTGTAACTATCCGAGTAATTTCTGGTGACAATCCGCGCACGGTTCAATATATCGCACGTGAAGCTGGCATTAAGCATCCAGAAAAAGTGATTTTAGGGGCTGATTTGGCGAAGCTAAGCGATAACGAATTTAATGAAGCCGCCGATACTTATACGATTTTTGCCCGTGTTCTGCCTGATCAGAAAGAGCGTTTAATTGCCAGGTTTCAACAATCAGGCAAATTTACTGGCATGGTCGGTGATGGTGTTAATGACGCGCTGGCTCTGAAAAAGGCAGACCTTGGCGTGGCGATGTACGCTGGTGCTCCAGCTTCGCGGCGGGTTTCTGATATTATTTTACTTAACAATTCCTTCACTTCTCTACCTATGGGAATGAAGCTGGGCAATCAAATTATGCAGGCGATTGAAGTAATTGCTATCCTCTTTTTCCATAAAATTATTTATGGCGTAACGCTTCTTCTTACAACAATTCTTATAAATATGAACTATCCGTATTCACCGCGACATATTACGTTTATGAATATTTTTCTGGTGACTATGCCGACGCTTATGTGGACGCTTTTTCCTCCCATGCCGAAACATCGCATAAATCCTAAGCGTTTTTGGCGTGATACATTGCTGGCGGTATTGCCGATTGCACTACTAACTGGCTTAACGGTAGCCTTTACCTATTGGATTATGTCCGTAGTCTTCCCTGGTCACGCCGCTGAAGTTGCAACTATGACGGTGTTGACGGCAACGTTCTTTGGTGCCTATTTAGTATTTTTGGTGGGAATTATGCTGGATGTCACTATCGATAAAGCCGCCAAACGTGCCCGGCTATTATACTTGTTGTCGGTGGTTATTGTGGCGGCCGGTAGCTTCGGCTTTGGCTTCTTGAGAGATTTCTTCGACTTTACCGTACCGAATATTACCCTGCTCTGGCCGGGCATCTCCGTGGTTGTCATCGTCGCCCTAGCTCAGTGGTGGCTGGCCCGCCGTGTTGGCAAAAAATTAACTGCTAATGAATGCCAGAAAAAAATATAACCGCCATAAAAAACGCCGGCAGGCAAATATCGTATGCCTGCCGGATCATTCTTGACAGTCCTGGTTTATCTAGCTTCTTTTGGAAGCGGCTTTATATCGAACAGCTCGCTAAGTCTTTTATTATACCAATCCTCTAGCTCGGCGCAATGCTCCCAATTGTATACGACATGGCCTAGCTTATGACAGATATTTGTAACAAATAGATTTTCATGTTTTTCAGAAAGAGCGATACCCATCTCGTTAAGAGATTCTTCTGCTACGTCAGCTACTTTTTCGCCTTCACCTTCATTAAGGCGCTTCTGTATAAGTTTTGCCCACAGTATGGCATAAGCGAGTTGCATTGAAATCTTAGCTTCGGATGTCGAGTCAAACGGATCCTCCTCTGGTTGCTTTTGTTTGTCGCCGTAGAGGTTGGTTGTACATGTTTCGTCTCCTTCAACAAAAGTAAGCTCTACATCCCATACTTCATCTTTCAATCTTCGGTAGATTCTTTCCCCGTTAACAATAGCGTCTGCTTGCTGAATTTCTTCATCTCCGGCGCGGCGCTTTGCCTCGTCTTCCGCTGCTTCAGCTTCAAGGATTTCTTTTGCTATGTCGTCTATGGTGGTGTCTGTTACTAGCGGATAACTTCCAATAACCGCATCAGTAAGGTCGCCAGTGACAGTTATCTGTTGATCACAGTGTCCGCGCATAGCTCGCGCCCAGGCTGCTTCTAGTTTCTTTGGATCAGAATCTTTATCCACGAGCACATAGACACCGCCAAGATTTAATAATGCTTGATTTTCCTCTGGAGTTTCTGGGCTGGTTGGAATGTATTTCTGTGTCAGCTTTATTGCATCGCCGAAGAACACTCCGTTGTCGAGAAGATCGTTTCCGTTAATTGCTGGAACTTTTTCAAGTGGACTGTGATGAGTGTAGTCGGATCCGTCTTCAGTACTTCCATCGCCATAGTTTTCTAAGCTTTCCCAGCCAGTTGCTTTTTGCCCGTCTGGCGATTTCTGCGACACTCCTTGCTCTGGTGATTTGGATATTTCTGTCATGATATATAAAACTCCTTCTCTATATTAGTAGTACTGTATCACAGAAACGAGTCCGTGTCAAATTTACTGATGTTCCGCGTTAAGCGTTAACGCGCTAGCCGATTTACTTCTTATCAAGGACAACCAAATGTTCAATGTGCGGCGTCCTCGGGAAGAAATTGTAGCCTTGATAGTGTATGATTTTATATTTTTCCTGAAGTAGACTGACATCTCGTGCCTGAGTGACTGGATTGCAACTGAGGTAAATAATTCGTGGTGGCGTAGTTTCCAGTAGTCTCCGAACGACATCTGCGTGTAGCCCGGCGCGCGGCGGGTCGACAATGACAATTTGTTCGCCCTTTATATATTCCAGAGATTTTTCACTTGGCGCTAAAATGGCCTTGGCGTTTGCTCGGTTTAATTTGGTGATGTTTCTTTGCATTTCCGCGACGGCATGTTCGTTGATTTCGACCAGTGTAATATCATCGCCGCCAATTGTCAGCCCGATTGTGCCAACTCCAGAGTAAAGGTCGAGGGTTGGTAAATTATTCTCATGGTCTATCCAGTCGCGCATGTCGCTTAGAGCTTTCTCATAAACTGGAATATTGACTTGGAAAAATCCTTCGCAGGCATAATTAAAGGTGACGCCCAAAATTGTGTCGGTTAGTGTTGTGTTACCAAATTTTACCAAGCGCTCGGTGACTCGGCTGGCTGGGCTTTTCGGGTCAGAATAGATTATCTCGCCACCTTTGGCTGGCAGTTGGGCTGCTTCTTTTGTAGAAACGAGGTCTGTGAGTCGGTCTTTTACGTATAATTGCCAGACAGCATTTCCTTGTTGGTCGCAGCGGATTAAGAGGGTTTTTAATTGGCGGGCGGTAACTGGTTTGGTTCGCAGGAGGTTGCGGATTTCAATTACCAATTTATTGATATTTGGATGAGCAAGACTGGTGCCTTCAACAACGACTTTCCCCTTGCTACCTCGCTTGAAAAATGCCAAATCTAAAGTTTCGGTTGTACTATCATCTATCAAGTCTCCAAACCAGCTAAACTCGACCTTATTGCGATAATTAAATTCTACGCCGTCAGTAAAAACATCAATCTTCCCTGGTAACGTAACGCCATGAAGTCGGAAAGCTTCTTCGATTAAATTCGCTTTATATGTCTGTTCGCTGGAGAGCGGCATGATTTGCCAAGGGCTAGTACTGAGATAGCTATTCTCATCTCGCGGTATAATTCGCTCTGGACTTTTTTCAAGAATTTCTGTCACCACGCCTTCGACGAAGTGTGATTTTTTCTTAGTTATACGAATTTTCACCAATTCGCCTGGTAGCCCGCCCCAAACGAACGCCTTGCGTCCATCATTCATAGCACCAAGCGCCTGGCCGCCACCAACGATTTTATCTAATCTTAAAGTCTCAAAAATTTGTTTTCCCATTAGAGTGTATTATACCAGGACTTGTGGATTTTTTCTGGCCAGCGTGTTATAATCATCATGGTCCTGGCTATATTGGGACGTCGCCAAGTGGTAAGGCACTGGGTTTTGGTCCCAGCATTCGCAGGTTCGAATCCTGCCGTCCCAGCCAAATTTGAACAGGTGTAAATTATCGCTCTTTTGGGCGATTTTTTGTTTTTAAGCAATCAAGCCATTTTTATCTAGTAAATTCATAAAATCGTCAATAAACAAATTAGTTCTCTCGACAATTTCTTTTTCTCCGAATTTTTTATAAACGTTGCTTATATTCTTGAGCTCAAGATTTTCTGTTCCGCCTATGCGCTGTCCTCTACTGTTGTCAAAACCCTGGTAGTATTTAATTTTATCTTCGAATCTATAGTCGGATGCGCGAATATTGACTCGTTTTTCTAAAAGAGATTTATTGCCAAGGAGGTCGATTTGTCGATTATTAGACAATCCTTTTTCATTCTCCTGTCGCTTTCTGGGATAAATATGTTCAATATCAAACTGCTGAGAGAGTTTTGGATATAATTGCTCTTTATTAAGCATCATACGAAGCGCTAGCATGGATTTGGTGATTGGTCTGCCATTCTTGAAATCATAAATAAGGATCGCACTGCGTGTTTGCTCTTTATCAAATTTGAAGTCTGAGAATGTAACTTCATTTAGATTAACTATATTCAGCATCTCGGCAAAAATAGGCGTTCTTAATGCGTTCACGCCTGGGTGCATTATTGCGTATCCCCATATGAATGCAATTGTACGATCGAGAAACATCTTAAAATCTTCATCATCCAATTTTCCGTCTTCGGTGCGATTTGCTAAATAGTAAACAGATATGAAATAATTCCACATGCTATTTGGCGCGTAGTTTAATATGAATAATTTCTTTAAAACCTCTTCGCTGAAACGTTCACGATTTTGATCGGTAATATCTTCCCAGAATTGAGCAAGATCTTTAAGATTTTCAAAAGTGTCATCTTGTTTAAGTACGGAATATTTATCACGCTCATAAAATCTTCTGAGCGATTCGGTCGTGGTGGACTTATTGTTGTCTCGCTTGGCGCGAATGAAATACATGTATCTTGTAAATAAATCGTCCATTGGCGTGCCAGTGATTGGGTGAAAGATTTTTTCACATGTTTCTTCGAGTTTTTTCCAATCTTTAATAAACTCATCCCTGTCGTCTTCACTTTTCTGCTTGTAATATTGATAGAATTGAGCCTTAAAAATATCGGAATCTGAAAGTGGGAGACCTCTATCGTTTAACGTTGAGAATATGCGAAGAGCGGTATCTTGAGATTCGGCTTCGATTGGCATAAGAATGCAGTTATTTAAGATGCGAGCAGGAAGTTTTTCGGCAAATTTAGGAAAATCATTGATGAAATCGTCAACTTTTTTAAGGAAGAATCGGAAGTTGTTGGCGTAGCGACTAGTCTGGCTGCTAGTTACATTGCCAGTTTTTAGAATTGATAAGAACTCGTCTTTGTCTTTGTCTGTGGCTACAACAGAGTCTATTTTTAGGTGCTCCTTATCTGGTTTTCCCATTTCGTTTGTTTTCCATATACAGCTGGCAATACGTTCGGAAAAGTCTTTTGAATCTTGATCTTGCATTTTCGTGAAGCGGTCATAAAAAGCTCGGAGAAGAAGCATAAATGTAGTCAGACGTTGCTGGCCATCAATTACTTCTTGCTGCTTCTTGTCGTTTTCAAAAGTCACAATTGAGCCAAGAAAATATTCATCGCTTGTGTCGAATTTTGTAGCATCATTATCTGGTATCGCGAAAGAAAATATATCATCCCAGAGAGTTTGGCAGCTATCCTCGTCCCATGCATATGGACGCTGGTAATCTGGTATGATGTAGTCCGCTTTTCTATCCGATAAAAGCTCATAGATACTTTTCTGGTCTACGTTTAGCTTTGACATAATATCCCCCGTTTATTTTTGTCGCTAAATTTGTGAATATTCTTAGTGTAATTATAGCATGCCGCAGCATCGGCTTATTGCTTTATATTTTTAATAGTATTTTATTCCGTTTCTGAAATTTAATATAAAAACAAAAATCACCCAAAAGGGCGATATTCCATACATGTTCAAATTTGGCTCACTTTTACGAGTTTGCTCGAACCTATTTCCAGACTATGACACAGCATTGAAAGATAAATCAGGGCAAAGCCCTGCTCGGCTGGTTGCTCGCACCCCGACCCGCCGAAGGTCGCTGCTGAGATTTTAGTGATTTCCATTTAAATATTGCACTTAATAAATAGCGTTGCCCCTATAGTAATACTTATGTTATTGCAGTATAGTAAAACCATGAGCAAACTCCACCTACACATCGCTAACGCCAACCAAACTTTCACCGATGCCGAAATTGCCATATTCAAAAACACAGCGCAACAAGCCGAGACTTTTGTTTCGAGCGAGTTCGCGCAGTTTGATTACGAAGTTGATGTAATTATCACTACACCTTCGTTTATGCTGCCAACTATCGCCGAGGACGGAATCGCTGGCAAAACGCTTCATTCGCGCTTGATTATGATTTCTGTTGATAAAAGCCAGCACGAAGTTAGCGAGGATTTTATTTTCGAAACGATTTGCCACGAAATGTCGCATTCGCTGCGTTGGGAAAAACTGCCTGAATATGCCGAAACTATGTTTGATGGGATGATTTTGGAGGGCTTGGCGGTCGCACTAGAAGAGGAAGCGATAATTAAACTCGGACGGCGAAACCAACAATTTTTCTTGAGAGAAATGCAGAAAACTTCTCAAGCTGAAATTGACAAGATAATTGCCGCACTACAAGGCAATTTTGAAGACAAGGTTTACGATTATACCAAAATATTTTTCACCGGCGATGATATTTTGCCGCACTGGGCGGGGTATAAACTTGGGTATTACTTTGTGAAGCAATACCTACATCAAACTAGTCAGACTATCGCACAGGCGACTTTGGCAAGTTACAAGGATTTTATCCTATAAATTCACAAACTCGTCAATAAATAGATCGGGTTCTTCTAAATTAGCCTATTACCTTATATAAAAAGTCCCCACTCGTTAGTGAGGACTAAACTGTCGTGGTGGACAATTCAAGCTAGCGGATATTAACCACCTGTAGTCGTCTGGTAGCTAAGCCGTTTTTCCAGGAAACGGTTTCGGATTTCTTGTGATTTAGCAAGCTTTTTCCCAGCGGACTATCCACGGAAATTCGCCCGTCCAGAGGGTTGGCTTCTAGGCTGTGAACCAGTGTATAACGGAAGATTTTTCCCTGCTGATCCATCAAATCCACGACCGAGCCAATAGCAATTTTTAGGCGATCGCGCTTCCTTGGTAGTGGCTTGGCGTGGCGTAAAATATCCTTCTTCGTGAAAATTTTTGATTGGATATTTTCTAGTTGTGTAATGACGTCGTTACGATGAAGCTTGTCGTCGCGTGACTTGGCGCGTCCGATTTCCTTTAGCTCTACCATAAGTGCCTTTTCTGAAATCTCTAGCCCAGCAATTTCTTTTTGTAATTCCCTAAAGCCTTTTTTACTTAAAAATGTTGTACTCATACTTCCCCTTTCAGATTGGTAATCTCGCCAATTAACAATCTTATTACAACATCCGATTCTGAAAATTAGCTGAAAATCTAAACAATTGGCAAAGAAATGGTAAAAACTGTCGAGCCTTTTACGGTGGCAACAGAGATTTGTCCGCCTAAAGCCCTGGTCAATTGTTCCGCCAGCGGCAGCCCCAACCCATAGCCTTTCGTCCGCTGGTTGCCGCGGAAAAACTGCTCAAACACGTGCGGCAGATTCTGTTGGGAAATCGCGCCATCGTTAGTAAAATGCACGGTGATATTCTGTTTCGATGGTAGCACCTGGATTTTTACCGGCGAATTTTTCGGGCTGTGTTTTAATGCGTTGTCAAGTAAAATCGCGCACAGCTCCCGCGTTGCGGCTTGGTGAAGAGAGATATTTGTGTGTTCCGGGCAATTCATTTCCGTGCGAGTTTCGGCTTTTCGTTCGCGGATGAGATTGGATATCAATTCCGCCAAGTCGAAGCTTTTATCTTCCAGCGCCAGCCTGTTTTCTGTTCGCGACAATTCTAAAAGCATGGCGGTCAGCTCGGTCAATTTGTTAATTTCCTCCAAATTGCTTTCCAGCGTTTCCGTTAGCTCTGCCCGCGGCGCCTTCGGGTTTTTCAGCGCCAGCTCGGTTTCTGCTTTCATAATTGCCAGCGGTGTACGCAGCTGATGACTGGCGTTGGAAACGAACCGCGACTGGGCTTTATGCGCCGCCTCAATCGGCCGCAGCGTAATCCTGGCCAATAAATACGAGCAAGCGCCGCCCGCCAGCAGCACGATGAGATTGATATAGCCTAAGCTAATCAGCAGATTGCGCGTCGAAATATCCATTCGTTCCGACAAATCAACGCTAGGAAAATCGTTGCCGCGCTGAATGATAATTTTATGGATTTGCGCGTCAACTTCCGAGCGCGCCACTTGAAAAATAATACTGCTAAACAGCAGGCTGACGACCATTAAAATCAGCAAATACCAGCCCGCCAATTTAATAGTTGCCGAGGTAAAAATTTTCATGCTTCAATCCGGTAACCGAAGCCGCGGAC
>ERZ773065.1026-NODE-1026-length-14682-cov-4.787585_pt1 | contig 14682 bp, 35 predicted proteins | sample MGYA00580623_ERZ773065 | MGnify/ENA primary metagenome ERZ773065 (study PRJEB29015, sample SAMEA2738017) | human oral metagenome | biome: human oral; feature: human-associated habitat; material: dental | place: China | collected 2047 ...
GACGCCTCCTTTACTAAAATGGCTATTTTTTAAGTTTCAAAAAGGGAATTTTTCGTGCAGAAAAGGCCGCGTCCTTTAAAACCGAAACAATATAGCCCCGTTTAAAAAAATAGGGGGTAATTTCCGAACATTAAAAGAATAAAAATTATGTTTGTTCGTCTGCCGTTTTTGAGGCTTGACAACCGATTGACAGGTCAGAGCAGACCATTTCGATCTCTAATCGCTCTTGCATCGTTGCATCTCTTGCAACTTGCTTTCAAGTTTCTTCTGTCTAATCTTCTGTTCCAATCTTTCTTGATTGGAATCACATGATCTGTCATCGTTGCTTCTTCGCCACAATACTCGCAGATATAATCATTCTCAAGCAGAACGATTCGACTAGTCTCTTTCCAAACTTTTGAATTGTAAAACGCTTTGACTTCTCGATCATACTTCCACCTCAATCGATTGTATTCTCTGTATTCGTCTGAACGAGAACCATAATCACTTAATGCTCTTCTCCCGTGCTGCATCGTTAGTTTTTGCGGCCGCATACCTTCTCACCAATCTTTTTTAGATCAATAAATAAAAAAGAGCAGTGGTCTTCTGCCCTTTTTTGATACTACTATCATAGCACGTTGAAACTGCCACGCACTGACAATCACTGCCATTTACTGCCAAAGACTGCCATTTACTGACAGAAGCGGTCTAAATCGCGTTTGGCTTGTCTAAGTAAACGATAGTAGGTTCTATCGCTGCAGTTCAACTCATCCATCACTTGCCACTTGGTCATCTTGTCGATATAAACCAAGCTCAATATAGCCTGACTATCCGTATTATCCAGAGAGTCAATCAGCCCCTGCAGCTCTCTTTGCTTCCTGATAGCTTCAGCAGTCTTCTGCTCTATTTCTTCCTTGGCCGATATCAACTCGACATAGATATCATCTTGCTTACGCTTAACGCCTCCTGAAACCTTGTCCGGAGAAAATTTCTGGCTAGACAAGAGCGAGGCTTCGACCTTATCTCTTCGTCTAATCAAGCTTGCAATATATAGATCAAGGTTTCTTAAATCCTTTAAAATAGCTTTAGCCTTACTCACTCTCTGTCTCCTTTTTATGATATAATAATCTTATTGAGAATTTAGCTGAGGCAGAGAGTGTCTTGGCTTTTTTATTACCATGTTATGTGGATTTTCTTGTTAGAAACGAAATCTTGTCCAGTGAAAAAATTTTTAGATAGATAAAGCTTATATTTTACAGTAAAGCCAGCGCCTAACAATTCTCTTAATGCTTCCAATGTTCTTTCATCTTCTAATCGATTCCTGAGATATCTGTCTCTAACTGACCAAACATCGATTAAATAGCCTGTAAAACCTTTTTGAGCAGAAGTTTTTAGTTTTTCTTCTAGGTTATATCTCTTAAAATAACGCTCGAACCATTTTGCGTGACTTTCTGAGCTAAGTTGTTGTACTTCATCAAATAGTGTCATTTTAACCCCAATCTTTTATTTTTATAATCTTGAAATTCCGTAGTATTCATAGCCGCAATATTCAGAGCAGAAACCGTATGTATTAAAATATTCATCAAATACTCCAATTTCGCTATCGCAAACAGGACAATGCGTCCTACGGTATCTTTCCCCTTTGCTCAGACCATTCAAAAATTTCTTTTTGCGTTGACGTTTATTCAATCGTATGCTCCTTTCTTATTTCTTCAAGTCTTTCTTGTATCGGGTCGATGGTATTCAATTCTTTAAGCCTTGGCCACATTCCGCCTACAAGATTAGAAATGTTTCTGACTTCATTGATTTGTTTAGGTATTTCTTTATAATCCCACCACTCAGAACCATCATATTCTCCTCGCTCTAACCACCAGCCTTTGCCAACAATGACTAAATCGGTAGGAACGTGAGCGGCACCGTATCCGCTATGATAATTCGCTTGCTTAGCAAGTCTCTCGAAATTTTCTTTAGTGATTTTAAAATCTGAACCTTGAATATATCTGACGCCCTCAAACGTTTTGCCGTAGTCTCTTAAAACCTCTAAGGTCTCCTCCCAAAGATTTGTCATTTTACACCTCCTCAATCTCAATCCCTGGGCAATCAAACACCCAGCCAAAGTTAGCTTCTTCCAGCTCTTTGCGGCTAGCTTTATAATTCCCAGCTGTTATATTTTGGTTAAAATAAAGAGTGTTCCCTAGTCGCGATTTAACCAAAGGTTGACCATTTTTTAAAGTAACCAAATACCTCTTCTCTTTTTCGACCTCATAGCCGTCAAGCCAAGCACGAGCAAAGAGGTTTTGGTTGTTAATTTTTCTAATCCATGAAATAAGTTTGTCACTTTTATTCCACTGTTTCATAAAATCTGGATTCATAGCGATATATAACCCTATCGCCAAATTTTCTTTACAAACCTCAATCCAATCCGCCACAAACTGCGGAATTTGGACTTTTTCGGTTCGTCTAGTTGACTTACTAGCTCCAAAAGTCCTTTTCTACTGATTTTAATCGTATCTACGATAAGTCCCTTATTGTAAGGTAGGCCCTCAATACGTTCAATCAATTCCTGCTTATTCATTTTCCATCTCCTTTTTTGGTTTGACCGTAATCTCTAAATAAAATGATTGATTCGGTATTTCCAATTCTACTGTTGTGGTCTTGCCATCGGAATTAACGATAATTTCGCCGATTGCCAAAACCAAGTCTCCGATTTTGCTATTTAGTGTTAAACCCATTACTTCACCTCACGCACCATTTCAGCATTTTCGTAGATGTTACCTACAACTTCATTTTCTTCAATTTCAGTCCATAAATTTACTGCTTCACTGCCTGTATCAATTACCCAAGCTCCTTCAAGTTGCTTAACAATCCCTATTATTTCCTTGTCATACTCATAAAAACCGCCCACTTCGTCAGCTCTTCCAAAAAATCTAGTGGTTTTCACAATGTCACCCTCAAAGATTTCTTTTCTTGGCTCTGAATTATCCAAAATGTCTGTAAAACGCATGATTTCGCATTGCTCCCAAGAATAATCATCAAAGCATGTGTCACAATCCAAACGCTGACAGCCTCTAACTGTTACGGTCTTATCTCTGTAGTCTATATAGACAATATCTTCAGGCCAAAACATCTTAGACAGCTCTTTCACAAATACTCTTATTTTTAGCATCAGTTTCCAACTCCTCTCAAATAATCAGGGATTTCGTCCCCTACATTTAAACTCTCGTATTGTTCCTTTGTTACTAGAAACTTACCGTATGCCCCAGCTGTGACCGTGTAGCGTCCCTCTATGATTTCCTTGTCCGTGATCCTGCCGTGCATTTCTGCGCCTGCGTTATCCGCTTTATGGATGATGATTGGCTGTCTCTGCTCCAGCTCTTTTATACGGATACTCTGCCAGACATTCAATTCAACAGAAATCACAATCAGGATTGCTATGAATCGTTTCAATCTGTTGCCTCCTCGACTGTGAATTTAATTCGATGACTTCCGATGTTGAAGAAATTCTCGACAGCTATTTTCTTTTCATTTGATACAATTTTCATTCCAGCTTCCATCACTTTTTTGCCGAACAAAAATTGATTTTCGTAAAAGCGTTTTTCGACTTCATCTAATTTCTGGTAAGATGATAGGTAGTTTTGTTCAACAGCCATTTCTTCTTCGAACTTTTTCTTTTCTTCTTCGGGAGATAATGAATGATTATAGATTTCTGGAAAGTTAAGCTCCTTTAACTTATCTAGTCCTCTCATCATCTCAGAATAAGCATTTCTTTCTTTTGCGTGTTTTTTTGTAATTTGCAACACCTGGTTGTTGGCTCATTAAGAATTTAATCTCCGCATTTGAAAGTTGATATTTGATGCACATCTGAGCGTCTATCCAGAAAACGTCTGGATCTCCTCTATGCCAATTAAAATCAGCTCTTTCTAAATCTAACAACAAGTCAACGGCTTCTTGCCCACGTTTGCTTTCTAGCAATTCGTTACCGACAGGCTTAGTTGCCATAACCTCAGTGATCCACTCTAGCCAAATATTGTCTTCCATCACTCAACCTCCTCAACTTATCTTATGACTTTCCAAGTCTCCAAATTCCTGACCATAATTGACAAAATAAGAGCCAATCAAGATAGCGTCTGCCTCATCATCTTTGACACTCAGGTCAAATTCATCGGACACTTTAGCAACAGCCTGCAGCTTCATTGACTTCTTGCTACGGTCTTTGTAGCTGAACTTCCAATACTTGCGCCAGGTGGAAACATTGACAAAGAATACATTATCAGCAATCAGCCGGCCAAGGATGATGCCTGTCACAATTCCGATGCTGATCATAGACTGCTGATTTGGCCCCATGACTGAGTTCTTCTCTACTACGATTGTCTCAAAAGGACGATCGTACTTCTGGAGCGCTCTCGATTGAATCGCTCGCAGTTCGCTAGCCATGAAGCGCCCGCGCTCAAAGTATGACTTGCTTTTATGTTTTAAGACACCACTCTGGACAAGGTCAGAGCCGTGAAAGACGGCCCATCCTGTCGCAGTAGTAGAAATGTCTAATGATAGTGTCAGATCGCTCATTCAAGTTCTCCTCTAAACCCGCATAAGTCAAAGAGGTTTTGCTTGTTGTTCTCGATAAACTCGAAGAATTTCTGAAGCTCGGCCAAGTTTCGTTTTTCAGCTTTGACTCCCAAGCTCGAATGGTACTCTGTCGGGGTTTTCGGTGTTGCCCTAATATCTAGCCAGTAGAGAGGCTCAAACACATCACCACTCGTGTCAAGAGAAGCATCTGCGTCCGTATTCCTGAAATGCATCTGCATATCATATTCAATTTTATTTGTGATCGCGATGTTCTTATCTACGATTTCTAGCGTGATACTTGTTCCTGGTATGTCGATTTTGTTTTGCATTTGCTGCTCCTTTTTTAAAAAATGCGACTGCCTTTGTGTGTGAGTTTGGCTAAATACGGGCAGTCGCTCGTCCAAGGTCACATGACCTTTACTGACGTTTTCTAGTTCGCTTTTATCGTGGTTCACGGCACGTTGAATTTTGGTTATTTTTTATCTTTTCTAGCGTTGCTTTCACCGATAAAGTATCCTAGCAAGAGCCAAACCAGAGCCATACCAGCGTCTTTAATAAAATCAATCATTTTCTTCCCTCCGTTTCTTCAAATTTAACAATCACTTTCAATCCAGTCACCCGCTGGATCTCTTCGTCTGAAGCATCTTCTTTCAGAAGCTTCAGCGCAACATCTTCCATACTGCGAAATGCTCCTATATACTCATCGCAGCTTCTGCACGTTCCGCAGTAGTCTGGCTCTTCGTAGCAATCTAGCGTGTACCAGCCGCCAAGATGGTTTTCGTAGAGATAGATCATCAAGCGCCTCCAATCAAGTCATTCAGACTTACCACTGCATCTAATTTTTTCAAGCTTCTGCAATAGTCGCAACGACCGCATCCTCGAGGTTTGATCTGACCTTGGATAACTTGCCAAACATGCACGATATTCTCTTTAATGCTAGCAAGTCCTTCTTCAAGCCATTCTTCATCGATTTTCAAAATTTCTTTGTCAGGAACTGCTTCTTTGCTAACTGCGACAATCAGAGGCCTAAAATCCTTATCTAACATCTGCTTCAGTAACTCGCGATAAAGAGCCAGTTGTCCGTGATAACCAAAATTCAAAATGTTATTGACAGCTGCTGGAACCCGCGTTTTTAGCTCTGAGTTCCATTCTTCAGCGTAAATAGATTTCATGGTTTTCAGGTCCACAAAGTAACCACGACTAAGATTGATGCTATCGACTTTGCCCCTCACTGGTACGCCTTCGACAAAACCAGTCACGATCATTTCCTTTCGCACGTCGTCATCAGAAAATCCATCATAAAGCCGCTTAAATCCTTCATCGCTGTCCAAAGTATTGATAACCTCTTCCGCTAATTCAAAATCTTTTAGCAGGCCATAGGGTTTTCTGCTAGAGAATAACACCGACTCATTTTCCTTTTTGAATTTTTCGTGCGCTTCAAGATTTTCAAAGCGACTATGTACATAATTCCCAAAAATCAGAGCTTTTTTGTCTCGTTTATCCTCCCAGCGACCTTCATCCATTGCTAACGCTCTGGCTTCGCAAGTTAAATACTGCTTCATGCGAGAGTTTGATAGCCAAGTTTTGTCTTCGTAATAATTTTCCTCGGTTAATTCCGCAAGTTCCATCTATCTATCCTTTCCAAAATCAATTCCAACCCCTCTGATTTCACCTCTACGCCATTTTATAGATTAACTCGATAAAATCTATGCCGTAATTACGAAATGGCGTAGAGCGTCTTTCAGGGGCGTTATGCGAGGTCTTCTAAATTATCAAATAAATTTCCTTCACTCGCTTTGATTTCTCCAGTTTCTGGATCAACAAAATCCGGAACTTTGTCAGTTGTTGGATTCAAAGTATCGTCTTCGAGAGGTGTGACATCTTTAGTTTCCTTCGCTTCTTCCGGGGCCCCTAGCAAATCAGAAAGATTTTCTGGTTCTTGAGGTGTGATGTCCTTTGTTTCTTTGGCTTCGCTTAGCTTCGAGTCTTCGTTATCTGCCACAATAGCTTCTTGTAATTCAGTAGAGAGTGGAGCATAAGTTGAAAGCATGTGTTTTAACACTGTTTTTCTGGCCATTGCGTCAAAATCTGATTGCCACGGGCTATACTTACTAGAGAACGATTGACTGTACTTCTTGCCGTGCGCCTGAACTCGTTCTTTGGTCCAAAACACTGTCTTTTCAAAACCGTTGGCCAATCGCATGAACGCAAAGTACCCAACGACTTTTTCTTTTTCTTTTGGAATAGCGGTCATGTCCACTTCGAGATCTTCGGTCAGAGGGTTAAAACCTTTATACTGGCTTTCATAGACCTCGCCAGCATTTAAACGTGTTACTTGTCCGCTTCGTTGTGCAAGCTGAATTAAGCCCTTATACCCAATCTGGAACTGCGCCTGACTCTTGTAAGGCACGATGTACGCATAGCCAAGACTTGGCTCGATTGGCAAGTTAAGGACTGCCGCTTTCATCGCTGCTGTCATGATGCTTTCGTTTGTCGCTTTTGCCAGCAAATTATTATTTGTCACCACGCTCAGTAAGCTAGCTACGAACTGTTGCCCGTTTCCATTTACCACTTCTGAAAATTTTTGCTTCACTGCTGGTGAATTAAAAAATTGTTTGTGTGTTAGTTCGTTTGTCATTTTCTCCTACCTTTCGTTTTCTTAAAGTTCCAATTTTCACGCTTCAAGCGTCTGTTTTCGGTGGTTAGTGAGATAATCTTGTCCTGTTGTCCGTTGATGATCTCGCCTAGCTCATAACAGAACTCTAAGTAGCGTTTCCGCCAGTAGGCATTGTCCTCATAACGTTCTCTGGTCATAGGCTATTCATCTTCCACATAAACCCAGCTACTGCCATTCCAGACCCAATTGTCAGGATCAGGGCGTTCTGGTTTCTCGATCGGCGGCTGTAGCGTGTCTATCCTGTCGTAATTAAACATTCACTATCTCCTTATACTTCTCCCAGAGCCTTTTCAGCTCTTTAACAAATTTCACGGCATCATGCTCTTTGTACCACCTCAGTCGATTACGCTCATTGACTGACACATGATAGAGCAGAGCAATTTCAAGTTCTGGTATGGTCATTTTTCTCGCCCTTTTCAAAAAATCTATCTACGATAGTTTCTATTGGTTTTTTTAGCAAATAAGCGCACATGCTAAACGGATTAAGATGCAGTGTTTCGCTGCTTCGGCACTCGTCCACAAACCCGACATACTGGCTTCGCGTCAACTGCATATTAAACCAATTTCGAAACGTAGCTCGGTACTGCTCGTACAAATTTTCGTCAGTAGCGACTTTTTCAAAGTCAATCTTTGCCATCTAAAGCTAAAAACTCCTCTCTTGTTAGTGACGGGCGCTCGGCTCGCTTGTAGTCTGGATGCTCTTTTGACCAAGATGGAACGTTGCTTTCAGGCTGTCCTGTTGCTTTACCAGCCTTTCGATTTTCAAATCGTTCTCTATCCTTCTCGATTGCTTCTAAAGTCCGCACGTTGTCACGCTCATAGCGAGACAAAATCTTATTAAGATAGCGAACGTTGCAAGCGTTGCTTTCTACGGTTTGCCTCAAGGCCTCGTTTACGATTTCTGGAGTGAATCCATCTTCATCTACCCATTTTGAAATACTCTCGATTTCAAACGGGCTTAAAAGACGACCCCAGTTTTTTTCAAAGTTTTCAAAAAGTTGTTTTTTTGTCATTTTCTCCCTCGTTAGCAGTAGTAGTTTTGTTTTTTCAGTATTTTTTACATCTTTATTTTGTCCGTCCGTGCTTTGTTATTCTTTACTTTGTATATCGCAAGTTCTTCATTCGATGAAAATTCATTCGATGAAAATTCATTCGATGAAAATTCATTCGATGAAAGAATGACTAATGATTATAGTTTTTCATCAGATAACAAAGCTTCACTTACTCGATCATCAAAATCAGATTTCACTTGAGGCGACATTTTCTTGTCACTCGCAAATTTAAACCATCTGAACATTTTATAGCCCATAGAGCGCCGAGTGCGATAGATGTATCCGGCTTCTATCAATTCTTTGAAAGCGGTCTTTGTCTTGTTTGGAGGACTGCTAGAGGCCGTTATCAACTCATCCAAATAAATTTCCCAGTCATCCGGTTTGCTCAGAATATAGAGCAACAGTCCCCGCGCTTCCCAAGACAAAGATTTGTCTTGGATAAAGTCATTGTTGACTGCAGTGTACTTATCATAGGGATTTCTGAAATATCTTCTGCATCATCCCACCCCCTTCACCGTGAAAGACTGATTATCATGTTTGCGCGCTTCAGCCATTCTTTGATTTTGCTCAATCATGTATTCATTTTGAGCCCAAAGCACATACCTAGCATACAGCTCTATTTCTGCTTGTTTCTCAGCTTCTAGTCGCTTTTCTTTTAAGTCTGCATAGCTAGCACCCAAAACGCCGAGTAATAAACTAGCCGAAAAGCAAACCGCTCCTAAAACTTCACCCATTTTCTAACCTCCCGGAAAATTTAAATCACCTGTCGCTTTATAGTGCTGGTACTCATAATACATTTGATTAAACTTGTTAACCATGATGTCTTGACGCTGATTCGTGTCAGCCTGCACGCGGATACTATCGCGATTATCCTTGATCTGCTCCTGCAGCTCACGGATTTGCTGGTTTTGTTTGTCAATCGTCTGCACGCCAGCAACGGTCAACAGAATGATTGCGGCTGCTTGTAACAGGACTAATCTTTTAAGATCTTTCAGACTCATCTGCTACCTCCTTTGAACGTCACAATCTTATCTCCACCGATCAACTTCCCGCCTCGTGGCACGACTTCAAAAGATACGTCCTTTGCTGATTGCTTCAGGTTTTCCAGCTCACTTTTGACGACTTCGATAGGCTTCTTAGCCAGCCTGTTCTTATAGACGTTTCCGAGTCGCCAATTGTCGCGCTCCCAGTCTAAAATTAGGCGTAGTTGTTCAAAATTTTGCATCTGTTCCTCCTTATCCGACTAACGCCCGTTCTTCAAATTTGATGTTTTTCAACATCTCGTCGAGCGTTTCTTTCTTGCTTCTGTACCGATTACGACTTTTCCATTTGACAAATAAACGAAATCCCTCGTAATTGATAAAGACAATCTTGTGTGTCGGGTTGTCTATGTACCTTCTAAAGTCTGGGTGTTCTCTCATTTCTCTTGCCCAAACTTTTGCCGTGCTAGGAGTCAAGCCTTCCCAGATCTGGCAAAGATGCTCATAGTCACCAGCTTCCGCTTTTTCGGATTGATTAGCCGGTCTGTAGACTAATTCTGTTTTTGGCATAGCTTTTCCTCTCTTTCTGTGCTATAATTTGATTAGTATTTTTGATTAGCGCCTGACTTTGTTAGGTGCTTTTTGTTTTATCTTAGTTCATCTGTGCTGATTTCTAACGCATCAGCAATTTTCTTAACAGTATCAAAATATAAATCTTTCACCTCTCCATCTCTTAAACGATAGATTCCAGCTGGTCCGATACCTGCTTTTAAACAAAGCTTATAAACTGTCCAATTCTTCTCTGAAAGTTTTTCGGATATTTTTTTCCAAAGCATAGCCGCTTTCTCCTTATCTAGCTTTATTTTTATACTTTTTGTGCTTATATATGCTATTTAACTACATATTGTGTTCATTGTAGGTTTTTCATCCTTGTTCACACAATATATTGACAAACATTGTTTTTTATCATATAATATATTTTGACTAGGACCTCTCACCGTTTTAGTCAAAATTTCAACAGAAAGGAGATGAATCTATGGACACTAATCAAATTTTGATAACTTTTTTAACTTCATGCGTTCCTGCGTTTCTTGTTTATCTCGCAAATAAATATCAAACTGATTCCAAAATAAGAGAATTAAAGGCACAATCTGAAAGTGAATTACAGAGACTTGAAAAAGAACATGAATTAAAACTGGATGCCTTAAAACAAAGCCAGCAAGTAGATATCACTTCAAAATTCCTTACAGGAGAAGTTGATTTCCAGAATATCGCTAGAGCTATTGATGGTATCACGGAGCTTCAAAAAGCCGTAGATAAGTTACCAAAATAATTTGATGAAAGCAGGGCACTTACTCTGCTTTTTTAAAATTTTCAAAAACATTGAAAGTCCTCTAACTAATCCAGCTAAATACCCTCGCTCATAGTCTGTCATTAAGAATTTCAATAATTCAATTGCTTCTTCTTCAGTCATATACTTCACCCCCTTTCAGATATGGTATAATCAAAATAAAAATGATTGGAGAAATCTTATGCAAATAAAAGTGGACGTGGCTTATTCAAATCCAAAAATAGTCAATGTAAACGACTTTTGTCCTAACTGTAAGAAACCAACAAATCCTCATTTAGTTCATTCTTCGTATTTTGAACTTAGCGACTCCGAAAATAGTGTAGTGCTAACAATTAGATGTCTTGGCTGTAAACATTTTTGGATAGAAGAATTTTTAGCAACAAAATATTCAACTGGTAATTATTCTTCCAATTATGATTACAAGATAGAGCATATTAAAGTCTCTCCAAAACTCCCTACCGATATCCCAATATCAGATGATGTAGAGATAATTTCTCCAATTGGCAAGCAAATCTATGTCCAAGCGCTGAAAGCTGAACATGAACAATTAGACCACATTGCAGGTATCGGATATCGAAAGGCACTTGAGTTCTTTGTTAAAGATTTCTCTATTGTTACAAATCCTGATGATGAAGAAAAAATCGTTAAAATGTCATTAAAACAAGTTATTGAAAAATACATCAAGGATGAAGATCTTAAAACATTTGCACTAGCATCTGCTTATATCGGCAATGACGAAGGTCATTACTATAGAAATAATCCCGATAAAGATTTTACACATCTAAAGAACTACCTCCACGGAGTTATTCACTACATGGAAATGAAACTCAATTTTCTTGATGCTCAAGAACTTGTGAATCGTTCAAAGAAATCTTAGAATCTACTTCATCCAACTTTTCAGCTATATATGTCACAGTCCTCAGTATTTCATTGAGGGCTGTTCTTTCTAGTTCGTTCATGCTATCCTCCTACTCAAATTTTTCCCACGACTCGCTGATCCGCAACTTTTTATTGATGCGAAGTTTCAAGTCATCGCTCCCTTTTCCATCTTTAAATAGCTGTGTGATGGCTGATGAGCTAACACCAACTACGATAGCTAGGTCAGTTTGCGACCATCCACGTTTATTGATGCGCTCTTTCACAAGCTCAATCCACTTACGATGTTGTTGGCTCATACACTCTTCTCCTTTCTAACTAGTTTAAAGTTAAAGAGTTAGTAAAATATTTTATAAAACACTTGACAATTTTAAATAAATAATTTAAAATGAAGGCATAATTAAAAACCTTGATAAAACGTTGTATCTATCAATTTTCTTGCTCGCCAAAGCCATTTATTTTTAGATAAGTTTTAACTTCGTTTTTTACTAACTCATTAACTTACAAAAACTATTTTAAATCATTTATTTAATTTTGTCAACAATTTTAAATAAATAATTTAAATATTTTTTGTCAATCTCCTAGAAAGGTTGATAAAACAATGTTACTAACTTTTGAAAGAATAAAAGAACTTGCAAATAAACAAGGGCTTTCGATAAATGCATTGGAAGAAAAGCTTGGATATAGCAGAAATACACTCTACTCTTTAAAAAAACAAAAAGCTAGTACAGAAAGAATGCAAGAAATTGCCGACTATTTAAATGTATCTTTGGATTATTTACTCGGTCGCACAGACAACCCTGCTATCGCCAACTCAAAAGAGCAATTCTTTTTTGAGGGCAAAGAGGTAGATGTTGAAGAACTCGCCTCTACTGCTATGCGCTTCAATGGTAAACCGCTAACTGAAGAAGATAAAAAAGCAATTCAAAACATAATAGAGATTTATCTCAGAAAGCAATAATAATCAAAGGTTGGATTGTTTATGACTGAAAAAGAGTTTTCTCAAAATCTAGGTATAGATATAGAGATTTTTGAAGATGGTCTATTTCCAGATGAGGCTTTTTATATCCCCGCCATCAAAACTATGTTTTTGAGTGATGCTATATCCGATGAAAAAAGGGTACAAGTCGCTTTACATGAGATAGGTCATAGAAACCACGCGCCAGATACTTATCATCTCTTTCGGGAGAAATGTGAGCTCGAAGCTAACAGAAATATGATTCATCATCTTATGAAAGCTGAGTTGGATATAGCTGAAGATGCCACTACATTTAATTACCTGGTCTTTATGGAAAAATACAACCTAAAAACCATTGCCGACGAAACAATGGTCAAAGAAGAATATTTGGCGTTGGTAAATTAAAGGAGTAAAAATAATGAAAAAAATAACGTTATTAGCGACAACTTTATTAGTAACAACATTCTTGGTCGCTTGTAGTGAGTCATCTACAACAACAAATGAAGCGTCAAAAGCATCATCACCTACCCGTCAACTCGAAAAATCAGAAGGAACTGCTAAAATTCAGCCTGCGAAAAATTTCAGCAATACTCCAATTGGTGAGTACAAGTTAGCTGACAGTAATTTATATGGTGCATGGCCTGATGATACTAAATTAGTAATCGATGATAGCGTTGTTCAAGTTGTTGACCCAAGCACAGTATTCACTAAATATTTAATTTATTTAAACGGAAAAGAAAGCAATCCAGTCATTTTAAAAATTTTTGTTGAAGATAGAGAAGAATTTGATGTGACTAAAGTATCTAAATTTTATGTAAGAACAAATGGAACTCACTCATATAAAGGGAAGGAAATTCCTTTGTTCCTAGTAGATGGATTTGAGTATTAAAAAATCCCCACACTCGCCTTCGCCAAAATTTGAGTGTGAGGATATCCTGTATAAGAAACAACCAATCAAAAGGTCGTTTTCTTGTACTCATTTTATCAAAAAGTGAGGTAAAAATCAATGTGGATGGAAGAACTTGTAAACGGAAAGTATAAATTTTTTGAGCGTTACAAAGACCCTTACACCGAAAAGTGGAAAAGGGTGTCTGTTACTCTCGACTCAGGATCAAGCAGAGCTAAGAAAGAAGCACAAAAACTACTAGATGAAAAAATAGCTGAAAAGTTACAAAGCTTGACTACTACTGATATGCTTTTTGATGACGTGTTAAGCGACTGGTGGGAACTTCATAAAAAGTCAATCAAAGCTTCTACCGAAAAAACTATGGTCTATGCGGTCAATGAAGTAAAAGAAAGTTTTGCACCAGGGATAAAAATAAAGAACATCACCGCTAAATACGCTCAACAGTATTTCACAGATTCGGAAGACAATCATATCAAATTAAAAAAACACAAATCCGTACTAAGCATGGTATTCAAATATGCTCAAGATTTAGAGCTGATTGATAGCAATCCTATCCAACGTGTCAGACTGCCAAAAAAAGTCGTCACATACGAAACTATGGAACGGATTGAAGATAAGTTTCTTGAACAAAGCGAATTGAAGCGACTCTTAAAAGCCATGAAAGAATATAACCGAGGGTATCATGTCGCTCGTATGGCTGAATTTATGGCACTGAATGGTTGTCGAGTCGGTGAAGCTGGAGCGCTTAAGTTTGAGAATTACGACAGGAAAAACCGTACTATTACTATCAATGGTACTTTAGACCCGACACGCAAGGGTTCAGAAGGTGTTAAGACAACTCCCAAAACCTTATCGTCTATCAGAGTAGTCGATTTAACCAATAAAGAAATTGAGATTATAGAAGAGTTTATAGAGCTGCATGAACTACGAAAAAATACAAATCCAAACTATAAAGATATGGGATTTATCTTTGTTTCATCAAGCGGCATTCCCATCCATAAATCAAGCATTGGTAAGTTGATGAAGAATGCCAATGCCACGTTAAAGAAGCCGATAAATAAGCCATTGCACCCTCACATTCTAAGACACACCCTTATCAGTACGCTTGCCGAAAACAACATTCCTTTAAAAGCGATTACTCAGAGAGTTGGCCACAAAGATAATGGTAAGACAACGATGGAAATCTACACCCATGTTACCAAAAACATAAAGTCAAAAGTTGTTGATGTCCTAGATAAACTTTATAAATAGTTTGCCCCTTTTTTGCCCCCTTACGAACAAAAAGAAAAACCGCTACTCCTAAGAATAGCGGTTTAATCATGTTTTTAAGCTACTA
>ERZ773065.1028-NODE-1028-length-14639-cov-16.165592_pt1 | contig 14639 bp, 14 predicted proteins | sample MGYA00580623_ERZ773065 | MGnify/ENA primary metagenome ERZ773065 (study PRJEB29015, sample SAMEA2738017) | human oral metagenome | biome: human oral; feature: human-associated habitat; material: dental | place: China | collected 2047 ...
CCATTTTCCATCGGGTATTCGGGGTGGCATGCTATCTCGATATAATCACGAAGGCTGTTGATCTTCTTCTGTTCAGGTGATGGCTCTTGTGGTTCAGAAGACGAGCTTTCTGGCTTTGTCGGAGCAGCCGGCTTCGCCGTCGACCGGCGACGCCCATGCACCGTCACCGACCCATCACTCTCGGTGGCTTTTCCGTACTTATTTCCCTTGCTGTTATCGTCGGTGGGGTCGGCTGCTGGGGCTGGTCCCGCTCCTGGGGTGGCTTGCCCAGCCGGTGACCCCACGACCAGGACTGCGAACACCACCCAAGCCGCCACTACCGGCGCCAGACACTTCCTCAGAGCGGACATGAATCTCCCTCTTTCCCTGTTGAGCGGAACAGCCGCAGCTTGCCATCCGGATACCGCTTGAACAGCTGAGTCTCGACGTTGATCAAGCCATCACCGGCTTTGGTTCCGTCCGGGTAATAAAGCTCAGACTTCCGAGCGTCTTCGCAGGTCTTTAGTGCGACCTCAGACCCATCCCTATGAGGATTCGGGATCACCCGCATCGTCAGCGTCGGAGCTTCTCCCCGCACCGTCCATCCCTCCTCCTTATGTTTTGCGAGGAGCCGCTCAAAGCTTCCCCTCGCGGGCTCGGCCAGATACTCCTCCAAGCGCGGAGGCAGAGTCTCTGATCCACCCTTCACCATCTCATGGTGATACTTGAGACTGAGATTCTCAAAAAGGTCGAGGGCTTCTTTCTCCAGCTTCAGGCGTTCCTGATCCTTCTCCCAAGCCGCCCGATCACACTCATGCGGCGGCGGAGCAGTCTGGCCCAGCTCTACGGGACCCGGGGTGCACATCAGCTGCGGGGTCGGCTCCGGACCACTCGAACACCCCGCCACCAACACCGCCAGAGCAGTGATAGTGACGAGCCAGGTTCTGATCATCTCATCATTCCTTTCAGGATTCCCTTGTTTCTGATCTCATGCGCAAAACGACTAGCAGAGGCTGGCATGGTGCCAGGGTTAGCCTGCCCGGCTGGCGAGCCAAGGACCAGGGTCGCGAGCACCGCCCACGCCGCCAGAAACGGCGCCAAAGACCTCACTCGAATGGACATGAATCCTCCCACTTTCCGTCTGCATAGAATATCCGCATCTTGCCGTCTGGGTACCGCTTCACCAGCCGAGTCTCAACGGTTACCCGGCCATCACCGAGTTTAGACCCATTTGGCCAATACATTGCAGAATTACGGGCATCACTGCAAGTCAGTAACGCGACTTCAGACCCATCCTGATGGGGGTTCGGGATCACCCTCTCGCTTAGCTTCGGAAGCTCTCCCTTTGTTATCCGCCCGTCCAGTTTCTGCTCTTCGAGGAGACGCTTAACCTGACTCTTGAAAGGCTCAGCGAGATAATCCTCGATATTTGCAGGCAGGGTCAACGACCCACCAGCCCACACCCACCGCTGATACTCGAGAGCAAAAGCAGCATGCAGCGACAGCGCCTCATTCTCAAGTTCTTGTCGTTGCCGATCCTTCTCGTAAGCCTCCTGCGTACACTCCTGCTTCACCGGAGGCGGCGAACCAACCTCAACCGGACCCGGCGTGCAGTAATACGGCAAACTCTGCCTCGGCCTACTCCGCGACCACGAACACCCCGCCACCAACACCGCCAGAGCAGTGATAGTGATGAGCCAGGTTCTGATCATCTCATCATTCCTTTCAGGATTCCCTTAGTTTCTGATCTCATGCGCAAAACGACTAGCAGAGGCCGGCGCGATCCCGGGGTTGGCTTGTCCGGCTGGCGTGCTAAGGATCAGGGTCGCGAGCACCGCCCAGGCCGCCAGAAACGGCGCCAAAGACCTCACTCGAATGGACATGAATCCTTCTTTTCTCCATCTGTGTAAAATATCCGCATCTTGCCGTCAGGGTACCGCTTCAACAGCCGAGTCTCGACGACCACCTGGCCGGGGTGTTCCTTCCCCGCCCGTGTATGCATCACTGATCCTCGGCCATCGCTGCAGGTTAGTAGCGCGACTTCGGATCCTTCTTGGTTAGGGTTCGGGATTACCCTCTCGGTCAGTTTCGGCTCCGGGCCGGTTATGGTCTCTCCTTCTTTCTTTTGGTATTCGAGGAGGTGCTGAACCTGACTCTTGAAAGGATCAGCGAGATACCCTTCGATATTTGCGGGTAGGGTCAATGACCCGCCAGCCCATACCCACCGCTGATACTCCCGATTGAAATCAGCATGGATTATCAGTGCCTTCTTCTCAAGTTCTAGTCGTTGCTGATCCTTCTCGTAAGCCTCCTGCGTACACTCCTGCTTCACCGGAGGCGGCGAACCAACCTCAACCGGACCCGGCGTGCAGTAATACGGCAAACTCTGCCTCGGCCTACTCCGCGACCACGAACACCCCGCCACCAACACCGCCACAGCCACAGCGACAGTGAGCCATCTCGCACGAAGAACCATCCGTACATCACCCCTCATCTTGTGGCGCCGATAGCCGCTGCACATCTGCCAGACGACCCGAAACCTCACGATGGTTCACGCCCAACCGCGGCCTCGACTGGTCCCGGTTCCACGCCACCACCAACCCCTGGGCCTTCACAGAAGACAGGGCCTTCACAGAAGACGGGGCCTTCGACTCACCCGTCCACGCCTGCCGCTGACCCTCACAGGCAAAAACAAAAGCCCGACTCGCAAGCCGGAGCCGCTCTCGGCTGCGGTAGCAGGCCCGCCGGCCACAGCCGCCTGCCGCTGTCGTCTGATCTGAGCGGGCAGTCATACCCAGGCCGCCACCCAGCGCCGGACAGCCCAACGCAGGCTGCGCAAGCACCATGACTTCGAATGCCGTAAGCATCGATTCCTCCTCCGCAGGGGGGCGCCAGAGACAAGCCCAGCCTGCCACCACCGCAGACGCCGCGCAACCCCTTCAGGCGAGAATCTCGGGTCTTTTTTTGACGTCTTTTGGTTGGTGTGGGATCGGGTGTTTCCCCTAGCCAGAGGCCTGTTTGTGTCGTCGGGAGGGCTATTGGATCGTTCAAACTCCGGCATGAGCCAGGCTGCCCAGTCAGCAACGTCCCCCTCACCCACCCCCGCCGCTCAAGAGCCCTGTCCCGGGGGTCACCAGGGCCGGCTCGGGGCGTCGGACGGCGTCGGCAGATGACACTGCCACAGAATCAAACCTCCGCTCACGGGGCCGGTGCGGGCAGTGCGTACCCTCCTGAGAAAAGACGTCTAGACTGCCCGGACCTCAAGCAGCAGCGGGATCTGCACGGGCAGATGCGGCGCCTCCAGGCCTTCGTCGCCGAGCCAGGCGCCAGAGATCTCCAGGCCGGCCCAAGACGTCTGGTCAGGCTCTGCGAACCAGCCGGGCAGCAGGCTCGGGTCCACCACGTCGGTCCCAGGCCGGTGGGGACGGACCCGGTAGCGTCGCTGCGGGTCCAGCCCCGGCAGCCGGAACCGACCCCACCCGATGTCCAGAGCGCAGGTGGTGGTGGCGACCATCACGTACCACGCTTGGCTGCGGTCCGGCGCCACCACCCCGGTCAGATACAGCCCGTCCGCGGTGTCGACGCGGACCAGGTCGCCGGTGCCGATCAGTCCCCGCAGCTGCCGGTAGCGCTCGATCCACCAGCGCAACTGCTCGCGGTCCGCGTCACTGAGCCGGCGCAGGTCCCACTCCACCCCGAGGTGACCGAACAAGGCGGTCGCGGCCCGGAAAGCCAGCGAGTGAACCCGCAGGGTCTGATGGTTCGGCGTGGCCGAAATATGGCAACCAACCAGTTCCGGCGGCAGCAGCCCGTACGTCCAACGCTGGATCCGCAGCCGTTCGGCCGCGTCAGTACAGTCCGAGGCCCAGACCCGGTCGGCGACCTCCAACACCTGCAGGTCGACCCGCCCACCGCCTGAGGAGCAGGACTCGATCTCCAGCCCCGGCCGGTGGGCCTTAAGCTCAGCCATCAGCCGGTACGCAGCCAGCGTCTGCTCGTGGACCGCAGCCGCCCCGCCAGCCAACACCGAGCCCGGCTCAACCAGGTCCCGGTTGTGGTCCCATTTCAGGTAGCCGATCGGGTATTCATCCAGCAGCGCCAGCAGCCGGTCCCGCAGCTGCCGGTAGGCCTCGGGCACGGTCAGGTCCAGGACCTGCTGGTGACGCTGCTCGGGCGGCATCCGACCCGGCACCTGCAACACCCAGTCCGGGTGGGCCCGAGCCAGGTCCGAGTCCAGGTTCACCATCTCCGGTTCGACCCACAACCCGAGCTGGATACCGTGCTCGGCGCAGCGCCGGGCGACGGCGTGCAGGCCCTCGGGGAAGACCTCCGGCGAAACCCACCAGTCCCCCAGACCGCGGTAGTCGTCGCGGCGGGAGCCGAACCAGCCATCGTCGATCACGAAACGCTCGACCCCGACCGCAGCGCCGGCGTCGACCAGCTCGATCAAGGCCTCAGTGGACAGGTCGAAGTACATCGCCTCCCACGAGTTCAACGTGACCGGCCGTTGCGGCGACGGGTGCTGGGGTCGCGAACGCAGGTAGCGGTGGAAGCGGTGGGCGACCGCATCCAGACCGACCCCGTACGAGCCGTACAGCCACGGCGACCGGTAGCTCTGCTGCTCGGCCAGCACCACCTCGCCGGGCAGCAGCAGTTCTCCCCCGCCCAGCCAGCGCCCGTAGCTAGTACGTTCAGCCACGGTGGTGTGATTGCCGGACCAAGCCGTATGCACCGCCCACACCTGCCCCTGCTGGAACGAGAAGCCGGAAACACCGGCGTGCATGAGATAGGCCGCATCGGCGCCGGTCCGCCCGGCCCGGCCCTCGCGCAGGTGGCAGCCGACGCTGAACGGCATCCGCTGCGGGCTGCGTTCGGCGCCCCAGTGCCCGGCCGAGTCCAGCAGCTCCTCGGCCCGGGGCACGGGAAGCCTGAGGGTGACCGCGTTGACCTGGTACGGGGCGGAGCCGGTATTACTGATCTCAGCCCGAAGCCGGATGAGCCCGGAGCCGAGCATCTCGATCTGGAGCCGCAGGCCGAGAGCTGCTCTGGAGTCGGCTGCGATCACCTCGACCAGGCCCGGGCCGTGCTCGGTGAGCCCGTCACCCACCGGGGCCTGGTCCACCGTGACCGACTGGACCGCCCAGGCCACCGACCAGTCGCCGCGGCCTCGGTGACCCTCCAGCCCAGGCCGGCCGGTGAAACCGAACCGGGCCTCGGGGAGAACCGACACCGGGACCGGGTGGTCTGGGCCGAGCAGGAAGGCGGGCCGAGTCACGGCACTGACCGCCGCCGCATCTGTGATCGGCAACTCGGCGCCCCAGTGCACTACGTACGGCAGCCGGTCCTGCTCGAAACGCAGCCAGAGGGCGGCTCCCCCGCTGCTGAGGGTCAGCGTAGCGTCCATGCCGGCAGACTAGGCGCCTCACGTCGCCCGCTGTGACCCGAGCAGCCGAGCAACCGGAGTTGACACATTGCTTCGCGTCAACCTCGGTTGCTCTCATGCAGGTCGCCACCATCACCGCCGCCGCTTGCGACACTACAGATCCCCGCACCGGATTACGGGCCGTAGCCGCCCTGCGGCGGCTCGCCGACAGCCTCGAACTTGCTCAGGTCGAGGCCGCGCTAGCCGCTGGCCTGGGATGGAGCCAGATCGCCGAACTGCTCGGAGTCACCCGGCAGGCCGTCCACAAGAAGTACGCCAAACGAGTCGCCCCCGGCCTCGCACCAAGGAACAGGAAACGCTGATGAGCACCTACCACCACATCACCGGCCAGGACGACTCAGAAGTCGAAGTCACAGCCGTCGCAACCATCGCAGCCGTCGCAACCGCCCAGGTCCGGCAGATCGATCCCCGAGACGAAGTCACCGATCCCCGAGGCCAGGTCAGTGAAACCGGAGCCGATATCGCCGAGATCCACCAGATCAGCAAGATCACCCAGGTCGGTGAGGTCACCGAGATCGGCAAGGTCCGTGGCCATCAGCGCTGCCTCGGCCAGGTCCCCCGCCACCTCGGCCACCACCCAGGCGTCGAACCAGTCGACATCGGCCATCAGGTTCACCCCCTGCGTACGGGCTTCCTGAGCCAGGTGGGCGAAAACTTTCGCCCAATGATCGGCGACCCCGAACACGATCGCGTACGGCAGGTAGCGGCTGAAGATCCCGGCCGCCTCCTCGTACTGGAATTGGTGAGCCTCAGCGGTGGCGAGGTACTTCTTGAAGCCGAGCGCCTGGATCCGGACCGCGGTGCCGTCGGCGGTCCGCGGGGTCCGGCCGCGCAGCACCACCGGCATCACCCAGAACGCCAACGCCACCAACGCTCCCGACACCAGCGACCAAGGGCTAGGCGACTGGGACAGGGTATACACCAGCGCCACCCCCAGACCAACCGCGAAGAAGACACATCCCAAAGAGCCGGAGCCCTTGGCGCGCGGATGTCTGCGGTACCAGCCGTTGTCAACTGCCTGCCGATACAACGCCACCTGAGCCCGCCGGTAACGCTCGTCACCGCGGCGGGCGAAGGCCGACATCCGGACCACCGGACCATGCTCGAAAATCCCCCGCAGCAGATCCGACTCCATCTGATTCAGCCGGTCGTGGGGCTCCTGCGCGGCCCGGACCAGCTCCCAATCGCGCCCGGTGGCGCGGCCACCCTGGTCGCGGACCTGCTCACCGTGCCGATCGAGGGCCTTGATCGTAAGCCACCCCCGCACCGCCAGGTCCACGATGGTGGCGGTCACGTCGCGGGCATCAGCCGAGCCGTCGACGATAGTGCCGACCAGGCCGGGCCGCAGCCCCTGCGGCGGGGTGAAGGCGACCGGGATCTCCCCGTCGTACTCCGGACCGGGCGACACCCGCCGCTGGCGCACCTGCTGATCCGAGGCCGGGACCAGGCCCGGCGCCAGCCCGACGTAGATCAGGTCACGGTGCCGGTAGCGATTCACCAGCCATCCGGCCAGGGGCATCAACCAGAAGCCAACAGCCAGGACCAGAAAACCGATCTGAGAGGAGGTCACCTCACCAGTGTCTCGTACCGGACCAGACTCAGGTAGTCGGATCCGGAGCCACCGGTTCGGCCGGTGGACCAAGATGGGCCGTGGCCGGTCGGATCAGGTCCGGGGCGAACCGGTGCCGCGACCGCAACGCCACGACCACGACGACCACGGCGATCGCGATCAGGCCCGCCTCACTCAGGTACGGCGAAACCGGCAGCAGCCACACCCCCATCAGATTGGTGGCCGCGTGCAACAGCACCGCCGCGCCCCAGGCCAGCAGCCGCCGGCCCCGGTACACGCCCCACAACACCAGCAGACTGCAGCCGATGTGGATCGTGATCGAAGCGATCCGCTCCACCCCGGCCGCCAGGAAAAGGACCGGCGAGGTATGGACGAGGGTCTCGCGGATCCGGGCGGAATCCGGCGGCAGCTGGGAGGCGACCTGGTCCCACCGGCCCATGTTGATGACCAGCGCCAGGATGAGATTGTTGACCTGCGCCATGCCGATCAGAACGATCGCCTCCAGGCCACCATGCCCCAGGCCGAACCCGAGCCCGTCGATCCAGCGCCGAAAGCCCTGCAACAGCAGCACCATCACCACCAGCCGGCCGGTCTCCTCGAACAGGCCGGCGCTGAGGGACGCGACCGGGGCGCTGGTCAGCCAGCCGCGTACCGGTTCTGCGAGCATCGGCACCACGACTGACATCAGCGGCAGCCGCAGCAGCATCTGGGAGACAAAGAAAGCCAGGGCCCCGCACAACACCGGACGCCAGATCAGCGGGTAGCGCCGGTCCCCGTCCGGGGTACGACGGGTCTGCAGGAAGAACCAGCCCCCCAAGGGAAGGACGAAGCAGATCACCAGCGTGACCACCATCAGCACCAACGACAGTGTGGGGACCATGCCCACAGGCTAGGGGCTGCCGCAGATCCACGCGAACCATGATCGTCGGCGGATGCGGATTCGGACCTAGCCCGCCACGTCCCGCCGACATCCCGAAGCCACCCGGGGCATTCGCCGCCGAACCAGCCCCGGCCGTCAGATCGGCGATTCCGGCTCAGCCGCCGGAGACATCCGATTCGGCGTCACTGAGGTCGGCGGCCTCGTCCAAGGTGGTGGAGTCCAGCCAGCCGTACGGGAGGATTACCCGCCCCCGGGGCGTGCCTTGCCGCCCGCGCGGGACCCCTAATTCCGTGACCGGGAACGGGGTCGCCGGGTCCAGCGGAGCCAGCAATTCGTCCAGCTCGGCCCTGGTGGATACCCTGCCCAGCGCCCGGCGAGTCTCGCCGCCGATCGGGAAACCTTTGAAGTACCAGGCCAGATGCTTGCGCAGGTCCGTCAGGCCCGATTGTTGCCCGAACTGCGCGGCAAGCAGTTCGGCATGGCGGCGTACGGTCTGACAGACCTCGCCCAGGGTCGGCAAAGTGGTGACCTCACCGCCGCTGAAAGCCGCCGCCAGGTCCCGGAACAGCCAGGGCCGGCCGAGACAGCCACGGCCGACCACCACCGCGGCACAACCAGTCTGGCGCATCATCCGCACCGCATCGGGCGCCTCCCAAACATCACCATTGCCCAGCACCGGGATCCGGACGTGGCCTACCAGGGTCGCGATCGCGTCCCAGGCGGCGTGCCCGCCGTACGCCTGCTGCACGGTACGGGCGTGCAGCGTGATCGCCGCCACCCCGCAATCCTCGGCGATCCGGCCCGCATCCAGGTAGGTGAGATGCTGGTCATCGATGCCCATCCGGGTCTTGATCGTGACCGGGACCTGGTACGGCTCGGCCGCCCGTACCGCGGCCCGCAGGATCGCCGCCAACCGGTCCCGTTTCCACGGCAACACACCACCACCGCCGCGGCGGGTGACCTTGGGCACCGGGCAGCCGAAATTGAGATCGACGTGGGTAACCCCGAGCTCGCCGCACAGGATCCGGACTGCGCCGGCCATCGTCTGTGGGTCCACCCCGTACAGCTGGACCGAGCGCACCGGGTCACCCGGGTCGAAAGTCACCATGGCAAGAGTTCGCGGGACCCGCTCGACTACCGCACGGGAGGTGATCATCTCGCAGACGAAGAGCCCAGCCGGCCGGGCGCCAGCAGCTCCCAGCTCGGCCTGCTCGCGGCACAGCTGCCGGTAGGCGGCGGTGGTCACCCCGGCCATCGGCGCCAGGACTATCGGGACCGCCGGAGGAAACGTCGGCGAGAGGACCAGCCGTGCCGCGCTGCCACCCATCGGTCTCCTCTCCAGCCACACCGGCCACAGCAGCATGCCGTACCGGGGCCGTGGTTTCCCAACCGACGCCCGCCGCGGCGGCCAGCATGAGTCTGTAGCCTGACCCCAGAACACCCAGCCAGGTCACGCCGGGCTGGCCGTGCTCTGGGCCACCACCTTGGGAGCGAACCGATGACCACGTCTCGCGAAACCGTTGCCCGGCTGACCGAACTCGCCCGGCAGATCCGGATCTCCATCATCTCGATGCTCGCCCACGCCGGCAGCGGTCACAGCGCCGGCCCGCTCGGCATGGCCGAGATGATGGCAGTCCTCTACGGCGAGGTGCTGCGCCACCGCCCGTCCGAGCCGGACTGGCCCGGGCGAGACCTCTTCGTTTTGAGCAACGGACATACCGCACCCGCCCTGTACGCGGCGATGGCCCACACCGGCTATTTCCCGGTGTCCGAGCTGATGACCCTGCGTCAGCTCGGGAGCCGGCTGCAGGGGCATCCCGAACGGACCGCGCTGCCGGGGATCGAGACCACCAGCGGCCCCCTCGGCGAGGGCCTGTCCCAGGCCGCCGGGATGGCCCAGGTAATCCAGTACCTGGACCGCTGCGACCGGTGGGTGTACGTGATGATGGGCGACGGGGAACTCGACGAGGGCAACATCTGGGAGGCGGCGATGTACGCCGGGAAATACCAGCTGGAACGCCTGATCGGCCTCGTCGACCGGAATCGGATCCAAATTGACGGCGACACCGAGCAGGTCATGCCGTTGGGCGATGTGGCGCACAAGTTCCGCTGCTTCGGCTGGCACGCGGTGGACGTCGACGGGCACGACATCGCCGCCCTGCTAGCCGCGATCGACGAATGCCGGCGTACCACCGGGAAACCCTCAGTGATCGTCGCCGAGACCGTACCCGGCAAAGGGGTACCCGCCATGGAAGGCGACCACCGGTGGCATGGGAAGGTCCCGACACCACAGCAAGCCGCTGCCGCGATCGCGGCGCTGAACGCGCAGGGAGCCCGGCTGTGAGCGCGCCACGTACGGAACCGATCCGGATGGGCTTCGGGCGGGGACTGCTCGCCGCAGGCCGGGCCGACGAACGGGTGGTGGCGCTGTGCGCCGACCTGGTGGAGAGCACCCAGATGCACCTATTCGCCGAGGCCTTCCCGCAGCGTTACTTCGAGGTCGGGGTGGCCGAGCAGAACCTCGCCACGGTCGCCGCCGGGATGGCGGCGCTGGGCCGGATTCCGTTCATCAGCAGCTACGCGGCCTTCAGCCCCGGCCGCAACTGGGAGCAGATCAAGTCCACGGCCTGCCTCAACCAGCAGCCGGTCAAGGTGGTCGGCTCCCACGCGGGGCTCAATGTCGGCCCCGACGGCGCCACCCATCAGATGCTGGAGGACCTGGCCCTGATGCGGGTCATGCCCGCCATGGTGGTCCTCGCCCCCGGCGACAGCATCGAGGCAGAGCAGGCGACCTTGGCCATCGCGCAGGACCCGCGCCCCGCCTATATTCGACTGGCGCGTGAAGCGACTGCGGTCTTCACCTCGGCCGACGACCCGTTCCAGATCGGGGTGGCGCGGGTACTGCGCGACGGTACCGACGTCACCCTGGCCGGGACGGGGACCATGACCTGGCACCTGCTTCAGGCCGCCGAAATCCTTGCCGGCCGGGGCATCAACGCCGAGGTCGTGCACCATGCCAGCCTCAAACCGTTCGACACCGAGACCCTGCTGGCCAGCGCCAGCAAAACCCGGCTCGTGGTCAGCGCCGAAGAGGGGCAGATCATCGGCGGGCTTGGCGGGGTGGTCGCGGAGACCTTAGGCGAACAGCTGCCGACCCGGCTGGTCCGGTTGGGAGTCCGCGACCGTTACGGCGAGACCGGCAGCCCGACCGCGGTCATGGAACATTTCGGGCTGACCGGCCCGCAGCTCGCCTCGGCTATCGAGCAGGCGGTGACCGGCGAGCCTTACCCCCAGAAAGACCAGTGACCTGCCGCCTCGTCCTGAGGCCGGCGACCGAAGCGCCGGCGCGGCCAGGGGTTGAGTCCTGACCGCGCCGGGCTGGCCCAGCTGCCGTACCCCGCGGACCAGGCCTTCCCCTGCCATAATCGAACGGGTGTACGATCAGGGAAACTGTAGCCCCTACCCCGGGTGGCGCGTCAAGCAACCACGGCCCATCCTTCGGCGGCGGTGAGAGGTCGCTCATGCCGCTGGCGAGCCCACCGCCGTCACCTAGACCATGGAGACACGCGGTCCGCCTCCATCGGCGCCGACCGCCATGGGGGGGGATACACAGTGATGAATGATCGTGTCTGGACGGTACGCCGTCATCTTCGTCGTCGCCTCGGCGGCAGCCAACGCGGCGCTACCGCCGTGGAATACGGGCTGCTGCTGGCGTTGATCGTCGTCGTGGCCTTCGGTGCCATGGCTGGATTCGGCCAGGAGAACCAGGAGGTGTACAGGGCGTTCACCCGCATCGTGGAGGCCATGATCAGCCGTTGATCCGCGGCAGTGAACCGGCGGACAGGTCACGGGCCCGGCAGCTGACGCCGGGGAGCTGCAGCATGATCTGGTGACCAACAAGCAGTGAAACTACTCGGACGCCAGACCGAGCGCCTAAGATAATCATTCTGTCCTGTCCCTGGTGCAGCAAGGAGGGTCGTGGCGGATCAAGAGTCAGTGTTCGACCGTGAGCTCGCCATCGAGCAGCAGCACGTCGACACCGTGTATGCCCACCTGGCCAAGGCCACCGACTCGGCCCGACAGGTCGCCGCCGAAGGGGTAGCCCGCTATACCTCCGACCGGCAGTCCTACCTACGAGAGGAAGACGGCACCGCCCTGTTCGAACGCGATGCCTTCGCCTACCAGGCGGCTCGGCGGCTTGCGATCCTGGACGCCGAGCATGAGGGACTGGTCTTCGGGCGGCTCGACCTCACCAACGACGGTCCCCGCTACATCGGCCGGCTCGGGGTTCGCGACGACGACTTCGAGCCGCTGGTGATCGACTGGCGGGCCCGCGCCGCTGAACCTTTCTACCGGGCCACCGCGGCCGAGCCGATGGAGGTGATTCGGCGCCGGGTCCTGCGTTGCCGCGACGACCTGGTGGTAGGCATCGAAGACGACCTGCTGAACGCGGCCGCGGCCCCGCCGGAGCTCGTGGTGATCGGCGAGGGCGCCCTGATGGCCGCCCTGTCGCGAGCCCGGGGCCACCAGATGCGCGACATCGTGGCCACCATCCAAGCCGAGCAAGACGAGGCGATCCGGGCCCCCGCCCCCGGGGTGACGGTGATTGCCGGCGGACCCGGGACCGGCAAGACAGTGGTCGGCCTGCACCGGACCGCGTACCTGCTCTACTCCAACCGGCGCCGCTACGAGAACGGCGGGGTGCTGGTAGTTGGCCCCTCCTGCGTCTTCATGAGCTACATCGAGCGGGTGCTGCCCTCGTTGGGCGAGGACACGGTCACGCTGCGCTCGCTGGGTGAGCTGGCCAGCGATGTGCTCGGCGAGAGCGCGGTCCGGGTTGACGACGCGGCAGCGGCCGTAGTCAAGGGGTCGCTGCGGATACTGCCGGTGCTGCAGCGGTTGGTGTCGCTGCCAGGTCCAGGCGCGGGCAGAGATTTGCTGGTCACGGTGAAAGGTGAGGCGCTGCGCCTGACCGAGCGGGAAATCGCCCGGATCCGCCACCAGGTGCTGTCGCGCCACCAGCACAATCGGGGCCGGGAAGCAGCCGAGGCGGCGTTGGTGTCGGCGCTGTGGGCCAAGGTCCCAGAACAGATCGACGTCACGGGCCGGGACCACTTCGACGACCTGATTCGTTCCTCTCAAGGATTCCGGGATTTCGTGGCCGCCTGGTGGCCGCCGCTGTCTGCCACCGAGGCCCTGGGCCGGCTGACCGACCCCGAAGTGCTGGTAGCCGCTGCCGGTACCGATCTGGGGGCCAGCGCAGTCGAGGCCTTGGCCCGCTCCTATCAGGTGCCTGGCTGGAGCGTGGCCGACATCGCGCTGCTCGATGAGCTGGTCGCTCTCTTGGGGCCGGTGCCGCACGATCCGCAGACCAGCGATTCCCTGTTCCTCGACTCGGGTGAGGTGGCCGAGATCGTGACCACCGCTGACCGGCTCAGCGACAACCGCGAGCTCGACCCGGCAGAACCGCATTCGACCTACACCCATGTCCTGGTCGATGAGGCTCAGGACATCACCCCGATGCAGTGGCGGATGCTGCGCCGGCGAGGCCCGCAGGCCTCCTGGACGATTGTCGGCGACCCGGCCCAGTCATCCTGGCCGGATCTGTCCGAGACAGACCGGGCGGTGCGCGACCTGATCGGCTCGGCTCCGCACCGTACGTTCCGGCTGTCGACCAATTATCGTTCCCCGCGCGAGGTGTTCGACCTGGCCGCGGCGTACATCGTCCGTCATGTCCCGGACGCGGACCTGCCCCAGGCGGTCCGCAGCACGGGCATCGAGCCGCTGCTATTGGACACCACCGAGGATCGGTGGGCCGACCAGGCCCGGGCCGAGACGGCCCGGTTGCTGGGGCAGGTCGAGGGCACGGTGGCGGTGATCGCCCCACCTAGCCGGCAGCAGGCGGTCCGGGAGGCGCTGACCGACGACCCGGCTCTGGCTGCCGAGCCCCGGCTGGCGGTCCTCACCCCACTCGAGGTCAAGGGCCTGGAGCATGACGGGGTGCTGGTGTTGGGGCCTGATCAGATCGTGTCCGAGTCTCCTGGCGGTGAGCGGGTGCTGTACGTGGCGCTGACCAGGGCCACCCAGCGGCTAGTGACCCTGGACGTGGACGGCCCCGGTCGGTGGCGTCCAGTCTGAGTGGTTCCCCATCAGGGCTCGACTTTATCGTTGTGCGGTAGCCATCACCTGCCCTCCGCTTACCCGTAGTGCGATTGCGCCCGACTGGTCGGTCCGCAGTACTGTCATACCTAACCCGGCCAGGGCGCGTAGGGTCTTCGTAGACGGGTGGCCGTAGTCGTTGTCGATTCCGACCTCAACCAGCGCCAGCCGCGCCCCGGTAGCAGCCAGAAAATCCGGGTGTTGCCGCCCAGATCCGTGGTGCGGGACCTTGAGCACCGTGGCCCGTAGATCCACTCCCCGCGCCAGCAGCGCCTGCTGCCCCTGCGGCTCCAGATCTCCGGTGAGTAGGACGGTCACCGGGCCGATGCTGGCCCGGGCCACGATGCTGGAATCGTTCTCGGTCGAGGAGGATGATGGTGCCTGGCCGGCTGGCTGGTCAGCGCCCAGGGTCTGCCACCGAACAGCCCCGACCGTCAACATCTCCCCAGGGCAGGCCACCCGGATCGGGATCTGATGCTGGGCGGCTAGTTCCCGCACCCAGGCCGCATTCTGAGTCGGGCTCGAGTATGGGGAGACGAGGAGCTGACCGACCGGGCGTGATCCCAGTACCCGTCCCAGGCCGGCGACATGGTCGGCGTGGTAATGGC
>ERZ773065.1029-NODE-1029-length-14636-cov-6.528016_pt1 | contig 14636 bp, 3 predicted proteins | sample MGYA00580623_ERZ773065 | MGnify/ENA primary metagenome ERZ773065 (study PRJEB29015, sample SAMEA2738017) | human oral metagenome | biome: human oral; feature: human-associated habitat; material: dental | place: China | collected 2047 ...
CCGCTCCGCCTCCCAGACGGACAACGTGATGGGGGCCCGGCCCGATTCGATCGAGACCTCCGAGTAACTGGGCAGGTCGATCGAGTGCTCATCCAGAAGCGTTGCGATGCTCATGGCGGATACGCTCCTCCCCGCTTTCCCAGTACTCCGATACCGTACCCGCGTTCTTCCGGGGCGCCCACTCGTGGATCATCCCGTCGGTGACGGACGCGCCGTCGGGCGCCCTGCCCCGGGGCCGCCCGGAGGCGGTACGGGCCCCGGGGCCGGGCGGGCTCAGTCGGAGGAGCTCGCGAACTGGGCGGCGTACAGCCGCGCGTAGGCCCCGCCCTTGGCGAGGAGCTCCGCGTGGCCGCCCTGCTCCACGATGTCGCCGTCCTCCATGACCAGGATCGTGTCCGCGTCGCGGATCGTGGACAGGCGGTGGGCGATGATGAAGCTCGTGCGCCCCTGGCGCAGCGCGTTCATGGCGCGCTGGACCAGCAGCTCCGTGCGCGTGTCCACCGAGCTGGTCGCCTCGTCGAGGATCAGCACCGAGGGGTTCGCCACGAAAGCCCGCGCGATGGTGAGCAACTGGCGCTCGCCCGCGGAGATGTTCGCCGCGTCCTCCTCCAGAACCGTGTCGTAGCCGTGGGGGAGCGCACGGATGATGTGGTCGACGAAGCACGCCCTGGCGGCCTCCTCCACCTCGGCGTCCGAGGCGCCGGGGCGGCCGTAGCGGATGTTCTCGCGCACGGTGCCCGCGAAGAGCCACGGGTCCTGCAGGACCATGCCGGTGCGGCGCCGGACCTCGTGGCGGGTCATGGCGGCGATGTCGTGGCCGTCGATGGTGATCCGCCCGGAGTCGAGCTCGTAGAACCGCATGAGCAGGTTGACCAGAGTGGTCTTGCCCGCGCCCGTCGGCCCCACGACCGCCACCGTGTTCCCGGGGTCGACGCGCAGCGTGAGGTCGCGGATCAGCTCGGTGCCGGGCGAGTAGGAGAAGCGCACGTGACGCATCTCGATGGCGCCGGCGCCCTTCGGGGCGGTCGCCCCATCCGACGGGGCGGGGGAGTCCTGTGCCGCGCCGGGCCTGTCCGTGTCCGACGAGGCGCGGGCCGGGGCGTCCGCCCCCGCGGCCGAGGGCGCGTCGTCCCCCTCCTCCTCGGCGTCCAGGAGTTCGAAGATGCGCTCCGCGCTGGCGGTGCCCGACTGGACGGCGGTGGCCATGGCGCCCAGTTGGCCCAGCGGCTGCGAGAACTGCTGCGAGTACTGGATGAACGCCTGCACGTCGCCGAGCAGCAGCGCCCCCGAGGCCACCATGGCGCCGCCGACGACGGCGATGGCGACGTACACGATGTTCCCGATGACCAGCATGATCGGCATCATGATCCCCGAGAGGAACTGGGCGCGCAGCGCCGTGCGGTAGAGCTGCTCGTTCTCCTCGGCGAACGCCCTGCGCACCGAGTCGGTGCGCCCGTAGACGCGCACCAGGGCGTGCCCGGAGAAGGACTCCTCGACGCGCGTGTTGAGGGTGCCGGTCCGCGCCCACTGGGCGGTGAACGCCTTCTGCGAGCGGGGGCCGATGAAGCCGAAGACGATGCCCGACAGCGGCACGGTGATGAGTGCGACCAGCGCTAGCTTCCACGAGATGGAGAACATCATGGCGAGCACCCCGACCACTGTGAGGATGGAGCTCAGCGCAGTGGATAGGGTCTGCTGGAGCGTGTTGTTCACGTTGTCCACGTCGTTGGTGAGGCGCGAGAGCACGTCCCCGCGGCGCATCCGGTCGAAGTGGCTCAGGGGCAGGCGGTGGATCTTCTGCTCGACCCGGCGCCGCAGGCGGTAGAGAGCGCGGGCGGTGATCCGGTTGAGCATGTACCCCTGGAACCAGTTGAGGAAGGCGGAGCCCGCGTACAGGCCCAGGACGAGGAGGAGGATCCCCCCCAGGCGCTGGAAGTCGATCCCGGTGCCAGGGGTGATGTCCATGGCGGAGAGCATTGTGGCGAAGTCGTCCATCCCCTGGGCGCGCAGGGCCTCGATGGCCTGCTCCTTCGTGGTCCCGGCCGGCAGGGCCTGTGAGACGACGCCCTCGAAGACCACGTTCGTCGCCCGCCCGAGCACCTTCGGCGCGATGACCGCGAGGGCGACGGAGGCCGCCGTGGCGACCAGGATCGCCGCCATCCAGTTGCGGTGGGCGGTCAGCAGCCCGATCATGCGCTTGAACGAGGGCCAGAACGCCTTCGCCCTCCCCGGCGGAGGGCCGTTGCGCCGCCCGCCGGACGAGGCGAGGGCCTCGGCGGCCAGCTCCTCCTCCTCGGCGCCCGTCTGGGTGGTGGGGTTTTTGTCCTGGGTGCTCATGAGAGGGCCTCCGCTCCGAATTGGGAGGTGACGATTTCCTTGTAGACCTCCGAGGCCGCGAGCAGCTGCTCGTGGGTGCCGCTGGCGACCAGGCGCCCGGCGTCGAGGACCAGGATCTGGTCCGCGTCGACGATGGTGGACACCCGGGAGGCGATGACGATCTTCGTGGTCCCCGCGGTGGCGGGCCCCAGGGCCGCGCGCAGGCGCGCGTCGGTGGCGACGTCGAGGGCGGAGAAGGAGTCGTCGAAGATGAGGACAGAGGGCCTGCGCACGAGGGCGCGGGCGATGGCGAGCCTCTGGCGCTGGCCGCCCGAGACGTTCGTGCCGCCCTGGGCGATGGCCGCGTCGAGGCCGCCGTCCATCTCGGACACGAAGTCCTCGGCCTGGGCGACCCCGAGGGCCTCCCACAGCTCCTCGTCCGTGGCGTCCTCGCGGCCCAGGCGCAGGTTCGAGGCGACGGTGCCGGCGAAGAGGAAGGGGTGCTGGGGGACGAGGCCGATCTGCGCCCACAGCGCCTCGGGATCGGCTTCGCGCACGTCCGTGCCGCCGATGATGACCTGTCCCTCGGAGGCGTCGAGCAGGCGCGCCAGCAGGCGCACCACTGTGGACTTGCCGGAGGCGGTGGAGCCGACGATGGCGGTCGTGGTCCCTGGCGCCGCGGTGAAGCCCACGCCTTCGAGCACGCGCTCGTCGGCGTCGGGGTAGGTGAAGCCCACGTCCCGCATTTCGACTGAGCCGGGCGAGGGGAAAGCGGTCGTCGCCCCGGCGGGGGCGGTGATCGTGGGCGGGGTGGCCAGGACCTCGCTGATGCGCTCGGCGCAGACCGCGGCGCGCGGGATCATGATGGTCATGAATGAGGCCATGACGATGCCCATGAGGATCTGCATGAGGTAGGCCATGAAGGCGATGAGGGTGCCGATCTCGACGTCGCCGTCGCCGACGCGGTGCCCGCCGAACCAGATGACTCCGACGATGGTGACGTCGAGCATGAGCATCACCAGGGGGAAGAGGAGGACGAAGAGCCGGCCGACGCGTTCGCTGACGCGGGTGATGGAGCTGTTCGCCTCCTCGAAGCGGTCGGTCTCGGCGCGCTCGCGGACGAAGGCCCGGATGACGCGGATCCCGGCGAGCTGTTCGCGCATCACGCGGTTGATGCCGTCGAGCTTGTCCTGGTAGGAGCGGAACAGCGGGACCATGCGGCCGACGATGAGGGCGACCACGACCAGCAGGAGGGGGACCGAGGCCGCGATGAGCCAGGAGAGGGCGGGGGCCTTGCTGACGGCCATGATGATCCCGCCGATGGCCATGATCGGCGCGGTCACCGCTATCGTGCAGCTCGTCATGACGAGCATCTGGACCTGCTGGACGTCGTTCGTGTTGCGGGTGATCAGGGATCCGGCGCCGAAACGGGTGGTCTCCCGTTCGGAGAAGCCGCTGACGCGCTCGAAGACGGCGCCGCGCAGGTCGCGCCCCATGCCCATCGAGGCCCGGGCCGCCAGGTAGGTCGCCAGGACCGAGCAGACCCCCTGGAGGGCGCTCACCGCCAGCATGAAGGCGCCGGTGCGCCAGATGTAGGCGGTGTCGCCGGTGGCCACGCCCTTGTCGATGATGTCGGCGTTGAGGGTGGGCAGGTAGAGGGAGGCCATGACCTGGGCGAACTGGAGGACGACGACCCCCACGAGGAGCCAAGTGTATGGGCGCAGGCGCGCCCGCAATAGTCGAATGAGCATATTGCGATGGTAGTAGTCTCACGCTGTGGGAGGGGAGTGGTGTTTCGCGCCACATCTCTCTTGATGCGAAGGGCAGTTCGCCAATAGGGTGGCAGAAATAAGAGTGGCCTTGTTCCCCGAAAAAGGGTGCGCTTATCCAATATCCGTCAACCATGGGGCAGTCATGAAACGACACATTCCACGCGCGACTCTCACACTCACGCTCTCGGGCGCGCTCGTCGCCAGTGCGGTGGCGCTGGCGTCGCCGACGGCGGCGGCGCCACCGCCCGCTCCGCCGGCCTCCCACGCCGCCCGCCCGTCCACTCCGGCCCCCGCGGAGCCGTCGGGCGCTGCGGCTCAGTCCGGGAGCGGCTCCGGCGACGACTCGCAGAGCGGCCGCGGCCTCGAGGCCGCGCTCAGTTCGATGTCCGAACTGGCCGCCGGCGGCGCCAAGGCACCGGAGGGCGGCCTGCTCGCCGACGAGGACCGCACCGGCGGCACCACGCCGGTCACCGTCATCGTCCAACTCGACGAGGGCAATGTGGGGATCCCGTGGTACAGGCGGATCTTCGGCCTCTCCTCGTCCACGAAGCACGAGGTCGTCAAGGACCGCATCACCTCCGCCGTCTCGGGCGCCCTGCCCGGCGTGAGCACCTCCGGCGGCACGCCCATCACCGACGTCAAGGACTACTCCACCGTCATCGACGGATTCGCCATCGAGATCCCCCGTGGGGCGCTCGAGGCGGTCCGCGGCGTCGAGGGGGTCAAGGCGGCGTTCGTGGAGGAGCTCCACCAGCGCGACATCGAGACCCCCGCCCCCGACGCCGTGGGGCCCCCCGCCAACGCGTCCTCGCTGACGATGACCCACGCGGACTCCACCGCCTACAAGGGCGACGGCCAGGTGATCGCCGTCATCGACACGGGCCTCGAGGTGGGCCACCCCGCGTTCAGCGGCGACCTGGACGACTCCACCGTCAAACTCTCCGAGGGCGACGTCTCCTCCTTGAAGTCGAAACTCGCCGTCGGCAAGGAGGGCGTCTACGTCTCCGAGAAGATCGCCTTCGCCTACGACTACGCGGACAACGACGCGGACGTGGTGCCCCACTCCAGCGCCGACCTCTCGCACGGCACCCACGTGTCGGGCATCGCCACGGGCAACGGCGGCACGATCCGCGGCACTGCGCCGAACGCGCAGCTCATGGCCCTGAAGGTGGCGCGCGACTCCGACGGCGCCCTGCCCGACTCCGCGATCCTGGGCGCCCTCGACGACGTGGGCGTGCTGGAGCCCGACTCGGTCAACATGTCCTTCGGATCCGACGCGGGCATGAGCGACGAGGCCGCCTCCATCTACGCCGACGCCTACAAGGTCCTGCGCGAGAAGGGCATCACCCTCAACGTCGCGGCGGGCAACTCGTACTCCTCGGCCCACAACAACACCTCCGGGGCGAACCTCCCCTACGCCTCGGATCCCGACTCCTCCACAGTGGACGAGCCCTCCACGTTCCAGACGTCCCTGTCCGTGGCTTCGGTCGACAACGCCGAGGGCATGCCCTACTTCACCGCGGCGGGCCTGCGGATCGCCTATCAGGAGGGCGCCAACGCCTCGGGCGGGGACATGGCGTCCTTCGGCGACATCGAGTCCGGCACCTACCGCTACGTGGACGCGGGCGAGGGCAAGGCCGCCGATATCGCGGCCATGGTCCAGGCGAACCCCGACGGGATCGAGGGCGCCTTCGCCCTGGTCCGCAGGGGCGGGACCTCCGACGCGGGCAAGCCCATGACCTTCGAGGACAAAGTCAAGGCCCTGGCGCCCTACAAGCCGGCCGCAGTCGTGATCTACGACAACGTGGACTCCGACTCGTTGGTGCGCCCCGCCGTCCAGACCACGACCATCCCCGTCGCCTTCATCTCCAAGGCGAACGGCGAGGCGATGCTGGCCGCCGCCGACCACAACCTGGTCTTCGAGAAGGGCGCGCGCCTGGCCCCCTCCACCGACTACGTGATGTCCGACTTCTCGTCCTGGGGCGTCTCGCCCGATCTGGCCCTCAAGCCCGAGATCTCCGCGCCCGGCGGCAACATCTACTCGGCGCTCCCCGGTGACAAGTACGGCTACATGTCGGGCACGTCGATGGCGACCCCGCAGATGGCGGGCATCGCCGCGCAGGTGCGCCAGCGGGTCGCCTCGGACGAGCGCTTCTCGTCCTTCTCGGACTCCGAGAAGCACGACGTCGTCACCAACCTGCTGATGGGCACGGCGCACCCGCTCGTCGACGTCCACCAGGGCACGGGCGCCTACTACTCGCCGCGCAAGCAGGGAGCCGGGATCGCCGACGCCCTGGCGGCCACGACGGCCACCGTCTACCCCACGGTCGATGGGGCCCGCTCCCCGTCGCGCCCCAAGGCCGACCTGGGCGACGGCACCAGTGGCTGGACCTTCGGCATCACCCTGCGCAACGTGGGCTCCGAGGCGCGCTCCTACGCGCTGTCCAGCCAGGCCCTGTCCGAGCTGGTCAACGACAGCGGCCTGATCTCCGAGCACTCGAAGAACTTCCGCGGCGAGGGCATCACCGTGTCCTACTCGGGCGAGGGCGTCTCGGGCACCTCCGAGGGCGCCACCATCACCGTCCCCGCCGGGGGCACGGCGCGGGTGGGCGTGGCCATCGCCGTCGAGCAGTCCTTCGCCGACTACGTCGGCGCGAACCTGCCCAAGGGGACCTTCGTCGACGGATTCGTCGAGTTCGCCTCGCAGACCGATGGCGAGCCCGGCCTGACGGTCCCCTTCCTGGGCTTCTACGGGAACTGGGGCGACGCGAACGTGTTCGACACGAAGTGGTCCGACGAGGGCGCCCAGAAGGCCCACATCTACAAGTCGGCCCTCGCCTCGACGACGACCGGGATGCCGCTGGGCGTCAACCCGCTGCAGAAGGTCCGCCTCCTCGACGAGGTGAAGCCCGACCCGTCGCGCTACATCGTGTCGAACAGCGGGTGGTCGGTGTCGCCCAACTCGATCCAGCCCGTGACCGGCACGCTGCGCTCCACCGCGAAGATGACGTACACGTACACCAACGAGGCCGGCGAGGCGGTGCGCTCCTACACCTTCGACGGGGCCCACAAGTCGCTGTACAACCCCCGGAGGATGCAGGTCCTCTACGCCGAGGCCCGGATGGGCTCGCCGGTCTTCGACGGGCGCGACGAGCAGGGCAACCTCGTGCCCGACGGCGCCTACAAGCTGACGATCTCGACCGACACCGACGGCCCGGACTCCTCCCACCAGGAGCTGTCCTACGACTTCACGATGGACACCGTGGCCCCTGAGATCTCCAACCTCTCCACCACGGGCGAGGGCGAGGAGAAGACCGTCTCCTTCGACGTGACCGACTCCTCGCCCCTGGCCGCGGTCGACTTCGCCGACCCGGACAGCGGCGGATGGTTCCACCGCATCCTGGTGTCCGACGACGGCACGGTCGAAGCGGATGGGACGCACCGCTACCACTTCGACGTGCGCGCCTCGGACCTGCAGAAGAGCTGGACCGAGCAGGGCGGCAAGGGCAAGCTCCCCGCCACCCCGCTGCTGCGCGCGTGGGACTTCGGAATCAACGCCTCGAAGAACCACCGCGTCGTCGTCGAGTCCATTCCGATGACCTCGCTCACCCTGGACCAGTCGTCGCTGTCGCTGGTGCCCGGCCAGAACGCGAAACTGGTCGCGAGCCATGAGCCCGCCGAGGCCAATATGACTGACGTCACGTGGACTTCGAGCGATCAGGCGGTGGCCACGGTCAGCGACTCCGGCGTGGTGACGGGCGTCGGCCAGGGCGAGGCGGACATCGTCGTCGCATCGGCCGCGGATCCCGCGGTCAGCGCGACCGCCCATGTGAAGGTCGCCCCCGTCTCCGAGGAGACCGGGATCGCCCTCTCCGACTCCCCGATCATCATCCCCACCAGCGGGCAGGCGTCCGTCTCGGCGCTGCTGGCCCCCTCGCTGCGGGGATCCTCGGTGACGTGGGCCCTGGACGTGGAGGGCGCATCCATACAGCCCTCCGCCGACACCCTGAGCGCCACCATCACAGCGGGGGACCGCTCCGCGCGCGGCACCGTCACCGCCACGGTGGCGACCCCCGCCGGTGACAAGACGGCGACCGCCCCGGTCGAGGTGCACCAGAGCGACTACGACGACTTCGTCATCGACGCGGACGGCGTCCTCACGCAGTACCGCGGCTCGGGCAGCACCATCAACGTGCCGGACACGGTCACCGCGATCGCCGACGAGGCGCTGCGCGGCGTCAACGCCGAGCGCATCAACATCCCCGCCACCGTCCGCACGATCGGGAACCGGGTGTTCGCCGACGCGCGCAGGCTGACGACCGTGGTCTTCGAGGACACGGCGGACCACCCCTCCCAGCTCACCGAGCTCGGGATCGCCCTGGTCGATAACGACTACAGCCTCGACGAGGTCCTCCTGCCGTCGAAGGTCGTCAAGCTGGGGGACGGCGCGTTCTCGAACTCCACGATCAAGCGCCTGTCCCTGCCGGACTCGCTGACGGCGGTCCCCGCTGATCTGGCCGAACGCAGTTCCCAGCTCAACGAGGTGACCATCGGCGACGCGGTCACGGAGATCGGGGCGGCGGCCTTCTCGGAGAACACCTCGCTCGGCGAGCTGCGCATCCGCCAGGCCGACGGTTCCACCAAGGCAGGACTGCCCTCGGCCCTGACCACCATCGGGGCGAGCGCCTTCGTCGGCACCCGCTTCGCCTCGCTGGACCTGCCGGCCTCCGTGCGCACCATCGGCGACAGCGCCTTCATGACGGCGCGGCTCACCCACCTGGGCCTCAACGACGGCCTCGTCTCCGTGGGCAAGCAGGCCTTCTCGGGCACGCTGCTCACCGAGGTGGAGCTGCCCGACTCGGTGACCACGGTCGGATCGGGCGCCTTCAAGGCGATGCCCGAGCTGACGAAGGCCCACCTGGGCCCGAATGTGGCCGCGGACCAGCTGGTCGCCGGTTTCACGCTGTCGCCCAAGCTCTCGTCCATCACGGTGGACTCGGCGAACGCCTCCTACGAGAGCGTTGACGGCGTCCTGTACACGAAGGACCGCACGCACCTGGTCGCCTACCCCATGGCGAAGAACAGCGGCGGATCCTACACGGTGGTCGATGGGACCGTCCGCATCGATGACGAGGCGTTCCAGCAGGCCCCCCTGAGCCAGATCGCCTTCCCGGCGTCGCTGCGCTCGATCGGCGCCTCCGCTTTCGCGAACGCGCGACTCACCAGTGTGGCGCTGCCCGACCAGTTCGAGACGCTGGAGGCGCACGCCTTCCAGGCGACGGCGGACCTGGCCAGCGCCGACCTGGGCGGCACGGTGACGATCGGCGACTCCGCTTTCGACTCCGCCTCGCTCACGTCGGTGGACTTCAGGACCGACCTGAACCGGCTGGAGACGGTGGGCTCCATGGCGTTCTCCGGCGCGCCCGTCCGGGTCCTCGTCTTCCCGGACTCGCTGAAGTCGGTGGGCGCCTTCGCCTTCGAGAACAACCCGCACTTGGAGGAGGTCCACATCGGGGCGGCTCTGACGGACCTGGACACGGGCTTCCTCACCGGTTCGGACGCGCTGCGGACGCTGACCGTCAGCGCGGACAACCCCGTGTACTCGGCGGAGAACAACGTCCTGTACGCGAAGCAGCAGGACGGGACGCACCTGGTGCTGTCCCTGCCGTCGAACACGTTCACCGCGTACTCGGTGCGGCCCGGGACCGTGCAGATCGACGCGCAGGCGTTCCGCAACAACAAGGCGCTCCAGCGGGTCGTCCTGCCCGAGGGCCTCAAGGTCGTCAAGGCCGGGTCCTTCAACAACGCGTCGTCGCTGACTGAGATCGTCCTGCCCGACTCCCTGGAGGCGTTCGATGGCCTGTACTCCACGGGGGTCGAGTTCATCGAGTTCGGCACGCGGATCCGCACCATCAGTGAGAACGCCTTCAAGGGCAACGTGCCGGACCGGATGATCGTGCGCGGCGGCGTGGGCGGCTCCTTCACCGGGTCGACGGACTCCACCGGCGCCCGCTCCACGGCCGCGTTCTTCGGCGAGGGCATGAAGCGGATCAATTACGGCTACGGGGGCTCCTTCCCGCAGACGCTCGTGGTCCCCTCCACCCTCGCGGAGCTCGCGCTGGGGACCTACGCGCTCAGCGCCGAACAGCTGGCGGCCTCCCACGTGTACGTGGCCGCCGACGAGGGGTCGGCCGCGTGGTCGGTGGCCAGGGCGGCCGTGGAGAAGGCCGGTTTGGATCCGGCGTCCCAGCTGCACCGGTACGTGGAGCCCACGCTCTCGCTGTCCTCGCCCGCGATCGACCGGGCCGGGGACGCCTCGAAGGTCCAGGTGAAGGCCGGCGAGTCCGTTGAGGTGACGGCCACGCTGACCGGCGGCGTCCCCGATGGGCGCGAAGCGCGTTTCGTCGAGGTCGCCTCCGACGGCACTGAGACCGTCGTCTCCGATTGGGCCGCCATGGGCGCCGCCCAGCCCTCCCCCGCGCCGGATGCGAACGCCGGGGCGGAGCCGGGCGCGCAGGCGCCCGCGGACGAGGCCGGGGCCCAGTCCGGCTCCGACCAGGCCCAGTCCGGGGCCGGCCAAGCGCAGTCCGGGGCCGACCAGGCCCAGTCCGGCTCCGGCCAGGCCGCCCCTGCGGACCAGGCAGCTCCCACTCAGTCCGCTGCCTCCGACCAGGCGGCCGGGGCGGCTGACGGGCCCGCCGCGGACGGGGACGCGCCCGCGTCGTCGGCTGCCTTCACGTGGGTTCCGTCGGTCGATGGGGCGTCGTTGCGCGTCGAGGCGCGTGATGCCACGTTCCGTGTGGTCACTGGTGTGTTGGGTTCTGCCCTTCCTCCTGCTCCGGAGCCCGGTGAGGGCCAGTGGGTGCAGGACGCCGGTGGCTGGTGGTACCGGTTCGCCGATGGGACGTATCCGCGTGGCCAGGCCCTGGTGATCGATGGTGAGACGTACCGTTTCGACCAGTCGGGGCACGCGCTCACTGGTTGGGTGCGCGATGGCGGGTACTGGTTCCACCACGGCGCTTCCGGTGCGATGTCCACCGGCTGGCTGGTCGATGGCGGCGCCTGGTACTACCTGGTCCCCGGTTGGGGCGCCATGGCGATCGGCTGGGTCGAAGACGGCGGATCCTGGTACTACATGGACCCCTCGGGCCGCATGTCCACCGGCTGGGTCTCCGACGGCGGGTACTGGTACTACCTCGGTGCCTCGGGCGCCATGGCGACCGGCTGGGTCTCCGACGGCGGGCACTGGTACTACCTCGATGCCTCCGGCCACATGGCCACCGGCTGGCAGCAGATCGATGGCAAGTGGTACGAGTTCGGCCCATCCGGTGCGCTGAAGGGGTGATCCCCTGGGCGAACCGCTCCGGGGCCGGCGCGCGGCGAGGAATCGTTGCGCGCCGGCCCCTTTTCCACGCGGTGGGCTCGTTCTCACAGTGATACCGCGTTCGCGCAGCGCTACCATGTTCTGCAAGCGCAACAACGCTTGCGAAGCACTGCTTTCCCTTTGAGAGCGCCACTCCGCTTGCAGTGGCGCGCACTCCGCCCTGCCGGCCCGAACGCAGAGCAGACGTACCGCTACGCGGGACACCGTTGTCGGTGGACCGGGGGCGGGAGCGGACCGGAGCGCCCTGCTCCTTGGAATCCGACGAGGAGGTGAACCGATCCACCGGACAACTAATTATACGACTGAATAATTTATCAGTAATGAGTATCCACTATTCATTATGCTGTTCGATAAACCGCTTGAAGTGGTAATGAATAACCAATATCGTTAGTGAAATCAGGGACTGCCGTCCGGGGCCGTCCCCCACCCACCATTCCCCACCCGCCTCGATCATTGGAACGGCCATGACTCCCCATATGCCACGCGCCGCGCTCACGATCGCGCTCACAGGAGCGCTGATCGGAGGCGCCGCCTTCGCAGCACCAGCACAAGCGCTTCCAAGCGGCCGTGCCCAGGCCGCGGCCCCGTCCGCCCCGGCCTCGTCCACTCCGCCGGCGTCCGCGCTCAAACCCGCCGTCGGCGCCACCACTGACGAGAACGGCTTCGAAATCGACGCCAACGGCGTGCTCCTGCGCTACACCGGCTCGGCCAGCGACATCACGATCCCCGGCAAGGCCACGGCCATCGCCGACGAGGCGCTGCGCGGCACCACCGCCGAGCGCATCACCGTCCCCGCCACGGTCCGCACCATCGGCGACAGGGCGTTCGCCGACGCACAGCAGCTGAAGGCCTTGGTCTTCGAGGACACCGCCGACCACCCCTCCCAACTCACCGCCCTCGGCGCCGAAGTGGCCCTGAACACGCTCGTCCTCACGGAGATCACTGTGCCGTCGAAGACCGCCTCCCTCGGCGAGGGCGCCTTCGCGGACTCCGGCATCACCCGCCTGTCCCTGCCCGAGTCCCTCACATCGATCCCCGCCCGCTTGGTGAAGAACAGCTCACTGCTCACTGAAGCAGTCGTCGGCAACGCGGTCACCGAGATCGGCGAGGCCGCCTTCAGCGCCGCGCACTCGCTCAAAGGGCTGAGCGTCCGCCAGGCCGACGGCTCGACCGCCCCGGGGTTCCCCTCCTCCCTCGTGACCATCGGGCAGGAGGCGTTCAACGCCACCGGACTGGGCTCCGTCGACCTGCCCGCCTCCGTGCGCACCATCGGCGACGCCGCTTTCAACGCCATCGAGCGCCTTTCCCACGTCGGCCTCAACGAGGGCCTGGTCTCCATCGGCAGCAGCGCCTTCCGGACCACGGGGATCACCGAGATCGTCATCCCCGACTCCGTCACCACCGTTGGATCCAGCGCGTTCAGCGAATGCAGCGCCCTCACCAGCGCCCACATCGGGCGCGGCGTGGAAGCGGGGCAGCTGTCCGACGCCTTCACCAGCTCCCGCCAGCTCAGCGGCTTCACAGTCGCCCCGGACAACGCGTCCTACGAGGCGGTCGATGGCGTGCTCTACTCCAAGGACCACACGAGCCTGGTGGTCTATCCTGCCGGAAAGGGCAGCGGCACCACCTACACCGTGCTCGATGAGACGACACGCATCGAGTCGGGCGCCTTCAATAGCGCGCCCCTGAAGGGCGTCGTCCTGCCCAGTTCGTTGCGCAGCATCGGGGACTGGGCCTTCAGCGGCTCCTACCTGGAGTCCTTGGTCCTCCCCAAGGCCTTCGAGACCTTCGGGGAATGCGCGTTCTCGGGGATGCCCTCCCTGGCCCGGGTGGACCTGGGCGGCACGAAGACCATCGGCGAGCAGGCCTTCCTCGCCTCGCACGCCCTGCAAGAGGTCGACTTCAGGGCGGACCTGGGCCGCCTCACCACGATCAGCGCCTACGCCTTCGCCGAGACGGGGCTCGTCTCGGCCGTCCTGCCCGACTCCGTCACCTCCCTGGGCGACGGGGCCTTCACCCGCAGCACCGAGCTGAAGGAGGTCCACCTGGGCTCGGGCCTGACCGAGGTGGGCACGCGCGTCTTCACCGGCGCCACCGCGCTCGCCTCCCTGAGCGTCGACCCCTCCAACCCCGTGCTCTCGCTGGACGGCCCCGTCCTCTACCAGCAGCGCGACGACGGGAGCCACCTGGTCTACGCCGCCGTCGCCGCCCCCCTGCCCGCGTACTCGGTGCGCCCCGGGACGGCGCAGATCGACGAGGCCGCCTTCAAGGGCCACGCGACGCTGCGCGAAGTGGTCGTCCCCGAGGGCGTGAAGGCCATCGGGGCCCAGGCCTTCGCCGGGATCCACGAACTCACCGACGTGGCACTGCCCGACTCCCTGGAAGAGGTGTCCGACGCCTTCGCCGGGACCCAGGTCGAGACCATCGAGTTCGGCGCGCGGATCCGCACCATCGAGGAGGCAGCTTTCGACGGCGGCCTGCCCGTCCGCATGATCGTGCGCGGCGGGAAGGACGGCGCCTTCGCGTCCCCGGAGGAATGGGTCCCCAACCACACCGCGTCCGCCTTCTTCGGCGAGGGCATGAAGCGGATCGCCTACACGCACGGCAACTTCCCGCAGACCCTGGTGGTCCCCTCCACCCTCGAGGAGCTCGTCCTCACCACGGGCATCCTCACCGCCGAGCAGCTCGCGGAAGCCCACGTGTACGTGGCCGCCGACAGGGACTCCGCCGCGTGGTCGGTGGCCAAGGCGGCCGTGGAGAAGGCCGGTTTGGATCCGGCGTCCCATCTGCACAGGTACGTGGATCCGGCCCTGTCGCTGTCCTCACCCGCGATCGACCGGGCGGGGGACGCCTCGAAGGTCCAGGTGAAGGCGGGCGAGACCATTGAGGTGATGGCCACAATGACCGGCGGCGTCGCCGTCGGCCGCGAGGCCCGCGCCATCGAGGTCGGCCCCGGCGGTGCTGAGACCGTCGTGTCCGACTGGAATTCGGCCTCCGACAGTGATCCGTCGCTCGACGACGCCGACGGGGGGGCGATCTCCTCGTGGGTGCGCTTCACGTGGGTTCCGTCGGTCGATGGGGCGTCGTTGCGCGTCGAGAGCAGGGACATCACGTTCCGTGTGGTCACTGGTGTGTTGGGTTCTGCCCTTCCTCCTGCTCCGGAG
>ERZ773065.1031-NODE-1031-length-14624-cov-9.978036_pt1 | contig 14624 bp, 25 predicted proteins | sample MGYA00580623_ERZ773065 | MGnify/ENA primary metagenome ERZ773065 (study PRJEB29015, sample SAMEA2738017) | human oral metagenome | biome: human oral; feature: human-associated habitat; material: dental | place: China | collected 2047 ...
TTCTCCTCTATCTCTTTGTAAGCAAAATATTCAATCTCGTTTATATTAATTACTTCATTTTCAAAATTTAGAAAATTGCCATTTCTTCTCCCAAAACAAAGATCAAACAACCAATCTAACTCTGTTCCAGTTACTTCTAACTCTAATTTCCTTCCGCTTTTAAATGTTATATTTAAACTATATTTTTCACTTTCTATCATTGTTATTACCTACTTTCTATAATTTGAAATTTTCGAGAAAAACTCAATTAAATCTCCGTACTCTTTTTTGTACACTCTGTTTACTTCTTTACCAAACGCATACCATGCTCTACTTGGACTAGCTCCAAATATTAGCCTTTTTATTAATCTTATCACTACACCAACTCCTTATTTTCATATACGTTGCCTATGACTTCGACAAACTCCGCCTCTTCCTCATCTAAATCGTAATAATATCCGTCAAGGTTAGAAAATGTATATCTTTTATCAAAATCATGCTTTTCAATTAAGAAATTTTTTCCTCTGTCCCTTAAACAAGAATTATGATGTTTAATGATGTCGCCAACGAATATATCGTTGCCGTTCATATCTTTAAAACCTGTATTTTCTATGAACTCTACTTCAAAAAAATTAAAATAACTATAAATAGATTTATCTCCGTCGTATGCTTCAATTTCTTCATTATCAAAATCAATTATTTTTACTTCTAATATTTTGTCTAACTCTGCAATATAAGCTTTCGGTTGTAACATTTTTTATCCTCCTATATGTACAATTGCTATTACAACAGTTTCAAAAACATCTGCTCGACCTTTTTCATAAGGTTTAAGTCGGCTACCATCTTTTATATACTTGATGTTTATAACGTATTCGTTCTCTTTTAATTTATTTGAGATAAAATCATTAATTGCATCAACTAAAGACTCAACACCACTTGTTATTGTTACTACTCTTTTAATCATTTTCTAACTCCTCCGTAACCCCTAACTCTTCCAATTCTTTAGCCAATTCTCTTCTAATTCCAAATATTACTTGTATAACTTTAATTTTGTGTTCTCCCTTTAATATTACTCCGTTAAACTCGGTAGATACCTTTAAAGTTCTTGCAGGATTTTGAACATCTATTGTAAACCTATCCAAATTTTCTATTTCATTAATTAATTTATTAGCTTCTTTTGTTTCTCTAAAATTCATTATTTCTCTAAATCTCCTCTCTCAAAAGCATAGTATGCAGGGGCTACTTCATCTCTTAATCTTTCGTGTTCTTCTATCGTCACACATTATGTGTATTTCATGAAAATAACCATTACTTATTATTGCCGTTTTTTCAGTTACTTCTTCTACCTTATCGTATCCGTAAGTTATTGCTATTAACTCTAATTTTGGATATTTATCTAACATTCTCCTACCCCCCTACTCCGTTTCTCTCTGCTGTTCTTTTTGTTTGTTCTGCTTGTTCTCTATCTAGCGCTTTTAATTGTTCTTCTAACCTAGCATTTCTTATCCTTAATTCTACGACTTCTTCTTGGGCTTTTTTTTTGCGCTCTTGATAGTCTTTCATATCAATAATTAGAGTTAAAAAATAAGCGCCAACTATAATTATTAATCCTGTTATAAATAGTTTTTCTTTCATTTTCTTAACCTCCTATATCCTTTGGACTACATCCCAACGCATCCGCTAATTTCTTCAACGTTTTAAATCTCGGACTTAATCTTTCTCCAGTTCTGATTAATTTAATCACGTTAAAATGTACTCCCGATACTCTGTGTAATTCTTTATCAGTTATTTTCATTTGATCCATTATTTTTTGTAGGTTGGTCGTTCCTTCTTTTTCCCTCTGTTCCACTTCTCCTACACTCTCCTATCTCAGTAATATCAACGATTTACGTCATTTTGTTCGTGTTCTACTTTTGATTTTCAAAACTTTTATATATATTGAAATTATTCCCATATTCCCAATACTGGAATAATTTTTACAAAAAATAAAGTTTTGTACTTTCAAGAAAATAAAGAGAACACAATCTGTATATATTATTATTTATTATTTTCTTTTTTTTAAAAGAAAAAGAATATATAAGTATATATAGTAGAGTAATCCAAAAATTAAAAATGAAAATTTTTGAAAATTTCTGTTCTCTTTTTTTGTTCTCTTTCTTTAATTTTGTTCTCTTTATTTTGTGAAAATAGAGAACATTAGATACTTTTCGCTAAAAAAGTAGATTTATATTTATTCTGACTATTACCTTTGACTCTGATTTTTTTGTATTCTAGTTCAGGATATTTGATTAATATTGCTTCCTTAAGACGATTGCGCGGAAATTTCTTGGGGTCGGGTTCGTCAATGAACGTAAGGTATAGATCCCTGAAATCTTCTAGTGTTTTGTCTAGCACATCTTCAAATACATTTAATTCTGCTACAAATTCTTCTAGTGGGTCATTTTCACTGTGATATGATTCTGTAAACTCATTGATAGTTTTACTTTCTGTGTACTGTTTGTTCTTATATAATCTTACATATGCTTCTACTATTAACTTAATCCAATACTCTAATGCTTCTGGAGTAGTCAATTTGCTTATAAATTTAGGATCTTTAGTCTTAGGCTTGTACAACATAGGACACCAGATAATACGACGTTTGATTGAATTACCTTTCTCCCATGTTTTGATAATTTTGTTAGTAGTAAATATCAATGTAGGGGCTATTATTGCTTTTCTAGGGTGACTATACAAAGGTCTAAACTCTATTGAATCCGCAGAAGTAATATTCTTCAATCTTTTAGTCGTTTCATCGTCCATTGCTTTCTTTGCACTTACATCATCACCTAAATTAGCAAGTTTACCAACAGTTGATGTAATTTTTCTATCGTCTTTTAAATCGAATAAATCTAAACTGCTACAGTTATCGTCATCTAATATCTTGCGTATAATAGTAAGTAACGTACCTTTACCGTTTCCGCCATCTCCGTAGAACATCCAGAATTTACTCAAATGACGTTTTAATTCAACATCTAGAATAAAGCTAGTAGCAATTGCCTCTAAAACGTGCATTATATACTCTTCTTCACGATTACAAAGGTTATGAAGGTATTCGTCCACCACTGGTACAACCGCTGCATTATGGTTATAATTTACGTTGATTTTGTAAGGTGTAAATTCATCAGTTATTAACTCTATGAATTCACCATTTTTCAAAATGCCATTCTTAAATTGAATGAACATATCGTCTTGATGGATAGTCCTTGTTTTCATCATTATCAGTTTCTTTACATTCTCAATATATACTGCCGATTTATTACCCAACACATAGTTAGAAAGTAAATAGTTAAAATCGTCAATATCGTTTGAGTAGTTATCACCATTTTTAAAAAACAAGGTAGCTTGATACTTAACACATTTATATTTATTAATAATATTAATAGCGTCTACTTGTTGCTGTTCATCATTAGTTATTTTCTCATCTGAACTATCATTTTTTAATATATTATCCACTTCCTTAAGAGGTAAAGCTGTTGGGAACACGTGTTCAGAAATAAATTTAACAATTTCCTCTTTATTTTCTACTGTGCTTTTCAATAGTTTTTTCCAATGTTTGAAAAGTGCGTTATTTCTCCCATCTCCTTCATCTAAATCACTGAGATTGTCGTATGTTTTAATAGCAAACATTTCCGGAAAGTCCATTTTGATATCCTCATTATCAACCTTTCTAACTACTCCATTCCTTTTGACGGTAATATATTTATTAGTCTTATTCTTAAGTTCTACAGGTATTCCTAATGCACATATCCCATTTTTCTTACCTAACTTAGAGTTTGTTTTATTGAAATATAAGTGAACACCTCTGTCAGTCCAGACTGTCTTAGTAGTAATTCCAAAATAGTCAATTAAGTTTTGACAAAACTCGTGACTAAAATTATCAATATCAACAATAACCTCATTATCCTCAATAACATGTCCTGCATCTTCAAAACTATCAAGAAAATCAGAGTACTCAGGATTTCTAGTTGGGAATTTCATTCCTTTTACAAATTCTACATACATTACATCACCTCCATTACTTGACCTAAATCATCTAGTTTAGAGTTGATTAAACGTAAGTAGAACGATAGGTCTATTTCATTGCTATCTAAATCCTTAACATCTCCATTAAATACAAACATGTCATCTGGAACATCTGGAAAGTTTGCTAATGATAGCGTACCGTCTTCTCTTTCTTTTGCTTTATAGAGTTTAGTTCGTTTAGGATTATTCTTCTTACAAGCAAAAACTCTGTTTACCTTATTGTTAAGTAAGTTTTTATCTTCATCTACTGTACCTAAATAAGTACCGCCACATTTAAGGATAATTTGAAATAATTCCTTGTCTTCTCTGTGATTCAATACAGTTGTAAGAGGTGCTGTTCCGTTAGTCAAATACTCTACTATAGCTTTATCAACAATAGCATTTGAGTAGTTTTTATAGTTATGTGAAGCTGTCTTTTGATATTTGCTAAATGCTCCACCTTTAACCTTGACTTTACCTTTTTCAGTAACGGCAATGTAGTTGTTAACGTCCTTTTGAATCCATTTGACAAACCTATCTTCCTCAAGAGTGATGTTGTATTTCTCCTCAATTTTCTTCCAAACATCTTTATACTCCTCATTGTCTGTTGTAAAAGCAACACCGTCTGTATTGATATTAATCAACTTACATCCAACGTTGTATAATTCTTCTGATAGGTCATATAATAATGACTGACCGTAGAAACACACGCTATAAGCCCCTACAGGATTATTAATGGGACTGTACTTACTATTCATTACTCCATAAGTGCTATTTAAGATAAGTTTTAAACTATCTGACAATGGTTTGTCAGTGTGTTTAACCTTTAGCCTATCGTATTTCATTTGAATGTAATCGTCTGTATAAATTCCTAATAGTTTCAAATTTCCTATAATAGTTGGATATAAACTAGCAACGTCCAGTAATTTAACATCTTTTGCAATAATGATATTACCTTTATTTTCTACTGGTACACCATGTAAACCACCATAACCAAACTCAATATCACAATCTAGATCTCTAATGCTTATATTCTTGTGTTCTCCTACAATAAGAGCCTCATTGTTCTTATTAGGATTAATTAGTAAATTGTCCTTGAAATTCAACCACGCTTTTTTAACTTCTGCAGGTACGATATCATATACTTGACTACCTACTAATTCATTATTTCCGTAGTCTTTTTGTCTAAATAAATTACCAACCAAAGTAGTAGTATTAAATCTAAGGTATCTGCTAAAGTCTTTTTCATTTTTTATAACTCGTTTAACCAGACTGATTTTAGGTACAAAGTATGTATGAATTCTGTCTTTGTAAATATCTATGGTTTGGTCAACGTCGTAGTTACAGTAATAAACAGTTGCTGCTAGTTCTTCAGTTGTTAGCGGTCGGTCTATATCAAAAGGTACTGTACTTTCCTCGATAGAAACTCCTTTATTAGCTTCTATCATCTTCAGAGATGGTCTACCTACATCTATTTGTTGGAATGCATCAAGGCTTACAAATTCATTTCTAAATCTAGTAGTAAATTTATTCCCTATTATTAGATCGTTGACTTGTTTAATTCTTTTGTTGATATAAGAAATATCCTTATCTAGCATTGACAATAATTCTTGAATAATTCTATCGTCATAATAGTAATTATTGTATCCTACTAATACTTGTGAATATACAATGTCCTCTAGTTTGACTGTATACTTACCTTTTGAATTACAAACTTTAATACCCAACTCATCACACAAGAAAGGATTGAAATTTTCGGTAGCTACTTCGTTGTGAAAAGTAGCCACCTCGTTTTTATTAATATCTTTAAACACTAAGAGAAAGTCGTGTTTAAAGATTTCAATGTCGTAAATAACAACTTTCTCTAAATTCATAATCTATCTCCTATAGTTCTTCTAGTAGTGTAATCTCTCCGTAATAGAATTTACCAAAAGCACATTTCACGTTTACGATAATATTCTTACCGATTAATTCGTCTTTGTCTTCCAATGCAACTCCGTATCTATCAGAGAATTTATCAAGTTGTTTTTTGCGTTTCTGAGGATTGACAAACCACTCTTTTAAATCTTCGCTGTAATCAGCATAAGTCATTTTAGATTGATATGGTTCACCTTTCCACTGATATTTAATTACAATAGCTGTTCCGTTGTCCTCAACTTCATCAATCACTGTCTGGAATGATTTTCCTTTATGTTCAGCTTGGAATTTGTTAGTAAGTTTAACTTCATGTAATGAGTTGAACTTTTCATATACATATACGTCAAAATTACTTCCTATAGCTTTTTCCAATTCATCAAAAGAAAAACCAACATCGTTTAAACAGTGTTCTTCGGTTTTCTTATCTTTTTCTTCGCTAGGGATCCATTTTTTAGTATCTCTATTAAATTCACGTTTATTGAAATTAACTTCATATACAAGTTTATTTTCTAAATCTGCAAGTTTTAAAGTTGCTTGATAATCTTCTTCTCTTTCTACCGCTAATAGTCTTAATCCTTCAATTTTGTTAGTCATTATTTGTTCTCCTTAAATTTAATATTGTATTTTTTTAAATATGTCAGTACTCTCTTGTAGTCAGTTTCATTTGTCAAAGTAATTGCAAAATTATCTTTCTTAATCTCTTCTCTTACTTCTTTTTTAATTTCCTCTCTAACAGCGTTATTTTGTTCGTGAGAGTGTTTGGCTAATGTCAAGGCGTTATTTAATCTACCATTGTTTACTGCGTCTATATATACGTTTAAAACGCTTGTATCGTCTGTTAAATCAGTTAGTATTTCATATTCATTTGATGTTCTTTCAATAAATTCAATAATTGCTACTTTGTATTTATTAACAGTCATACTCAACTTAATAGGGTTATAACGTAAGAACGTTTCAAAGTCGAATAGTGTGTAATCATAGCTACTGCAATAACCATTGAATTCTTCTTCAACTTCTGCTGTTAACTTTTCTTTTCTCTTTTCATCAATTCTTTTATTTTGATCTCTTACAAGAGTGTCTGCTTCTGAAATTTTATTGATTAAATAGTCCGCTTGTTCGTTTAGTGTATCAAGTTGACCTAACACCACTTTTTTTGCTTGTGTTTTTAAATTTCTAAGTGAAGCAACTTTCTTGTTAAGTTCTGCCACATACTTTTTGTTAGCTGTTAGTGTTTCTTCTGTCACAACCGTTGATTTTGATGTTTCAATAAATTTATTGACTTCATCTTCAAGTGATTTCATATATTCACTGTCAATTTTAAATCCTATAAGTTTTGGAATAATATCCATTGAGGATTTAACCTCTACTAATTCGTTTTCTACCATAATGTCCTCCTAATAAAATCTACTACTTTTATGTAATTCTATATATTTGCTATTTTCACTACGTCTATTTAGCAAATAAAAATCATAGCTATCTTGCTTGCTAAGATGTCTACGTGCATTTTTAATTACGTCATATCCGTATTTACTCTTATCTATTGCTTTAATTTTGTACTTATCATAATTAGCTTCAATGAAGAAATAATCGTATAATCCATCTCCTAAATTGCATTCATAACTATTCTCCAATGTGTTAGTGTCAGTAGCGTATATCCCGTATTCATCATTGTATTTAAACACTATTCCTTGTGTTGGAACGTTATGAACGCAGTCAAAAGGCTGAAGTGTTACAATTGTATCTTTTAATTTGATGTTGTACTGAATGTTGCTCCTAACTACTATTAAATCTTTATCTTTCAAATAGTCTTTCAATGCTTTGCTACACATTATTTTAATTTTAGGATGGTATTTCCTAATTTGTTTCAAAGTAGCTTTTTTAACATGGTCGCTGTGCTGATGAGTGATGAAAATCATATCTATTTTATGTAAGTATTTTTCGATTTTCTTATAACTTAGACCTATATCAATCATCATTCTTTCAATAATTACACAATTTCCGTCCGAACCACTGTTGATTATTTTATATTCCAATTAATCACCTCATTTCTTTTAGTAGTTTGCGTCCTTCTTGAATATATTGTATTTTAATAGAGTGATCAGTTGATACTTCTATATTTTCCACTATCAACTGTAAGAATTTTCGGTATATATTCTTTTTTCTGAATTTTGAACTCTCTATATTTAGAGTTTCTGTAATTATTTCGTCGTCAAATGTATCATTAAAATAATATCTACCGTTTTCCACAAACACATCTCCACTAGCTTTTAATTTAGTCAATGAAGACCTAATTGTTTGTTCTTTCGTGTCAGGAAAGTGATTGTAAAAGTCAGTCAATCTTGCTCCGTAGTCTAATTCTTTCAAATATTCAAGAATGTAATAACTAACTCCAACATTCTTCCTCATTTTTAAAATCCTCCATTTGAAATACTTTATTATCTAAAATATCTTGAGCTTGCCTTAAAATTTTTCTCTCCAAACTCTCAAATTCAATATTGTCTAATTGGTCTGAGATTTTGTTACTTGTAAATCTTAAGTCTTCTATTAATTCACTAAATCTTTTGTTTTTCACCATATAGCATATCTCCTAACCCATCTATTAAATCTTGTGCAACCTCTCTTGGTATGCCCATTGGAGCTTCCATACCATCAAGAACAACACACTTAATCTTCTTATCTTGGATAAGCTCTTGTTCTTGACTGTTTAACATATCTTTTAACTTGTCTATCGTTGCTATTTCTTCAACTCGTGGACTACTTGCTGACTTACCTTCTAAATGGTTTAACCAAAATTCGCCATATCTGATTATCTTTTGAATATCGTCTTTTGGACTTTCGTATTTCTTGTTTGCTCTAATTCCGTATTTCAAAATGTTAGCTTGACAAACACTGCCAAAGTCATTTACTGTTTGCTGGATAACATCAATAGATTCCCCAAAAGGGTATTTATAGTGTTGCGGATTTTTAACATTGTCATTCATTTCTTGCATTTTCTCCTTTTTTGTGTTATTTTATAATTGAATTTTTATTTAAGTAGCTGTTGTTTTAACGGCTGCTTTTTTTATATGTTTTTTTGTAAATAATCTAATTCTCTGATACATAATCTTTTAATGTACTTTAACTTTATTTCTTCTACTTTACTAATATCTTCGATTCCTTTGAAGCCGTTTAAAATACCACTTTCTATGCCATTCAATACTAAGATATTTATGGTATCTTCACGATCTTCATCACATTTTATTAACGTTTCAAATAACGCTAAAGTCTCGTCATCTATATTTACTAACATTTTAATACCCCTCTTTTTGCCTTTGAATATTAATCATTGATTTTTTAATGTACGCTTCAAATAATTCCTCTAAAGAATAATAAATCATTGCAATATCCAAGATTAACTCAATAGCAAACTCTGTTGATTGAATGTATACTGTATTTCCAACTCTTTTATTAAATAAGTATCCAGTTTCAATTTCATTGATCATAGCTTTTTTATGATTTTTATTTTCAATGCGTTTTAGCACAAAAGCACATCTATCAATGCTATATACTTGCTTATCGTTATTCATAAGAGATAGCGCAAATGCTAAACAGTCTGCTAATTCATCAAGTTGTTTTTCTTTTGGTGTTTTATTTTGTTTCCAGTCTTTGAAAAATCCTATCGCATTGTACCATTCATGAAATTCTTCACACAAAGCAGTTTCTATGTGAGTTCTATTCCAAATTTTAATATGGCTATCAACTTTCCTTTGCAGTTCTTGTAATTCTATTAATTTGTTATGTAATTCATATTTATTCAATTTTTACCTCCTACTCAAAATGCCTCTCAAATCTCTTATCGAACCCAACCCATATTGAACCAGTTACTAATATGTACCACGCAAACAGTTGTTCAAACTCAATTTTTGTCATTGCTAATGCACATAGGAAAATTATTGTAAGAGTCCAGTAGATTAGGTTTAATGTTCTTTTTTGTAAATGTTTGATCATGAGTTATGCTCCTTTCAATTTATTTAAATTTAAATCTATATCTAATATCTTCTTTCACTATTAATAACTCAATATGAAATAAATAAACGGAACATGTAATACTATTGCCCAGGTGACTATCTCTAAAGTTCTTTTTTTCGTTTTCTGGGCGTAAATATTTAAACATAAATTTATTAACATAAGCACCACATATATACATTTAAATTGAACGCTCATTTCCATTTATGCTCCTTTCATTAACTTCTTTGATATGTGCTAGATATCTTAAATTGTATTTTCTTTTAAAAACTTATTAACTTCACTTTCAAGATAGATATACTGTCTACCCACTTTAGTAGGTCTAAGTCCTCGAATATTAAGCTCAGCTAAAGTATCTTGTCCTATATTTAACTCTCTGCAAAGTTCTTTTTGGTTAAATCTTCTATCAAGAACTAACTTTTCTTTTAAAATCTGATAAACTTTCTCCGCGATTGTGTCGATAAGTTTGTCAATAAAATCACTAGGGAACATATTAATCACTCCTTTCTGTTTTATGATATAATTACCTCAAAGGAGGTGAATTATTATGGTTAAAGAACTAATCAAACCTGGAACAGATAACAAACCCGCAGGTACTTACAAAGAAGTAGGACCAAGAGGTGGTTCTGTTCATAAAGGTAGAACTGTTCGCATAGACCAAGGCGACCGTCTACCACCTACTCAAAAATCAGGAAATAAATGGGTTAAGAAATAATTTCCTTTTTATTTTTTGAAAAACAATAACTTCTATTAAGCACATCTAACTGCAACCAAGATTCAGCATACAATTTACTGTTTTCTTCATAAACCGTTAGAAAGTGTTTGGTATTTAGCACTACTTTAGTTACTATTCCGACTGTCGCTAATGTTAGTGCTATTTTTGTTTTAATGCTCATTTGTTTCTCCTTTCTTTTTTAGTAATAATATAAATTTTTTGATATAATATATTTAGTAAAGATTATATAGGAGAATCTAATGAAAAAAAGTAAGTTATCACTAATTTCACTGATATTAACAGCTTTATATGTTGTCTATTTAATTTATTATATTTCAAGTACTGGCAGTAAAGCTGCTACTGCTGATTCAGCAACGCAAGTAGGAACTGCTATAGGACTCGCTTTAATTACACCACATCTAATTTGTACAGCCGTTGGCTTACTGATGAATATTTTAGGTTATTTTTTAAATAAGCGAGGTTTTATTCTAACAGCAGCAATCTTATATACGATTGCTATTGTATTAATGCCTATTTATTTCTTTTTTGTGCTTATTCAAACAATTTTATGCTATGTAGCATATGCAAAAATGAACCCAAATAAAATACAACAAAATCAATAAAAAATATAAAACAGAAAATAATCTTTACTTTAAACTCTCTTATCAATAAGGGAGTTTTTTAGTTTGGTTTAAATTACGATTAAACCGCAAACCACATGCAAAAAAATAATTACGATTTAGTCGTTAATAGTGGTTAAAAAAATAATTTGGTCATATTTTATACCGTATACCTCTTCAATTTTGTTTATTATAGGCACATCTGGAAAACTTGTTCCGCGCTCATAATTACTAAGAGTGTCTTTGCTCACACCTATTAGTTTAGAGGCTTCTAATTGAGATAATTTCAATTTTCTTTTTCTCCATTCTGCCAAAGGTAACCTTGTTCTATTAGGTATCATTTCCTCACCTCCTGAATTCATTATATTACGATTAAATCGTAAAGTCAAGTATTTTTTTCGGTTTTCTCGTATTTTTTTAAAAAAAGATTGAATTTTTTACGGCGATATCGTATAATAAAAGTATAAAAGAGGTGATAACATGAGTAATTTAGGTAACAAAAAAACAATGAGCAATAATTTGAAAAGATATTTAAGAATTAATAAAGTGTCAAGAACCCAATTATCTGAAAATTTAGGAATAAGTTATTCAACAATAAGTGATTGGGTAAACGGAAAATCTTATCCTAGGATAGATAAAATAGAAATGATGGCTAATTATTTCGGGATAAATAAATCTGATTTAGTAGAAGATAAAGCAAACCAAAAAGAAATTGATATAGCAAACATGGTAAATGATCTAATGGACAATTTAAATAGTAATCAAGCCTTGATGTATAGCGGAGAGCCAATGGACGAAGTAACGAAAGAATTAGTGCGTGCTTCAATCGAGCAAGCAGCAAGAATTGCTATGGCACGTCACAAATCAGAAAATGACGATTAAAGATGTTTACTACTCCTTGATTAAGGAGTACGGAACAACTAATCCATTTAATATCGCTAGACAATTAGGGATAACAGTACTATTTAACGATTTAGGATCAAACAACGGGTTATATCACACTTTGGAAATTTGCAACAAAACATACCACTACATACACATCAATAACAACTTATCTGACGAGGATAAACGATATACCATGGCTCACGAATTAGGTCACTTTATTTTACATAAAGGTTCAAACTTACATTTCCTTAGGCGTATTTCAAGAGTGCCTTTATCAAGACAAGAAATAGAAGCCGACCTGTTCGCAAGTTATTTTATAATTTCAGATGAGGAAATAAAAGAAATAAATAATATATCTCACATATCTAAGTCATTTAAACTAGACTATAGAATATGCGAGGAAAGAATTAAATATTTAGATAGCTAGTTAACTTTAGCTATCCATCATGGTTAAAATACCACCAAAAAAATTTAAGGAGGATATATTATGTTTTTTAAAAAGGATCCAGAAAAAGAAAGAATTAAACAAGAACGAAAGCAAAAAGAATTAGAGTTAAAAGAAAAAAAACAGAGTATAAAAGAAGAAAACAAACAAAGAAAATTAGAATTTAAGAAAACAAAATCATATATCGGATTATCGATTGATGAAATATCCGAATCTTTCAAAATAGATAGTGATTTTTTCAAAGTATTCAAATTTGATGAATTAATTGATTACAATCTTATAGAAAATGGCCAGACTATAACTCAAGGTGGAGTTTCTATAAAACGTGCTGCTGCAGGCGGAATATTACTAGGGGGAGCTGGAATGATAGTGGGAGGTTTGACTGGTAAAAAGAAAATAAAAGACCATGCTACTGAAATTAAAATAGAGTTTAAAGTTAAAGGACTTAATGAAGGTACTTATGAAATAAATCTACTGTCTAAACCTACTAAAAAAGACACTTTTTTTTATAAAGCGGCTGTAATGAACGCAAAAGAAATTATCTCATTTTTCGATAAAATATCAAAAGTAGAAGAATAATAAAAAAACTCCCTGTACCCCGCCAAGAGTTAGAGAGTTTGTGGCCGTTTAAACCAGTAGGACTATTTTAAGCATTTCTATATCGTCATATAAAAATGTAACTCTTAAAAGATCCTAAGATAATTATGTATATTATACCATATACACAATAACAATTCAATCATTAATTTCTTTGATATGTGCTAGATAGAAAGGAAATGATGAAAAATGATTAAAGAATATATAAATAAACGCGATAATAAAAAATATTACATGATTAAAGTTTATCTAGGTATAGACGATAAAGGACGACGAAAAGAAACAACAAGACGTGGTTTTAAAACAAAAAAAGAAGCTCAACTATGTGAAGCTAAAATTAAAACTGAAATAGCCACTAACGGCTTATTAAATACAGATGTTACAACATTTAAAGAAATATACGAATTATGGTACGAGGGTTACCAACATACCATTAAGGAAAGTACTTTAGTTGTAAACTCATATATATTTAAACTATTACTTGATAAATTTGAAAAACTGCAATTGAAAAAAATTACATTGCCATTTTGCCAAAAACTCATAAATGATTATCATAAAGAATTTTCTATATCAACATTAAAGAAAATTAAAATATATGGATCTATGATTTTTGATTATGCTGTTAAGATGAAAGTTATCTATAGTAACCCTATGAAAGATGTATTACTACCAAAAGACCTAGTTGATATTAATAGCAACGATACAGATTTATATTACTCTAAAGATGAGTTAAAACAATTCCTTACTTTAGTTGATAATGAGGAAGATATAAAACTAACTGCAATGTTTAGATTGTTAGCTTTTACAGGTATTCGTAAGGGTGAATTACAAGCCCTTGAATGGTCTGATATCGACTTTACAAACAATACTATCAACATCAATAAGACTTTAGCTATAAGTAGTGATTACAAGATAAAAGTTCAAACTCCAAAAAGTAAAAGCAGTATAAGATGTATTAGTATTGATGAACAAACCGCAGATATATTAAAACGTTGGAAAATTAATCAAAGGGAAAGATTTTTAATGATAGGTACAAGAGTAAAGAAACAACAACCTTGTTTTACTGAAGAAGTAACAAACTCTTATTTATACCTTAACTTCATGAACGCTAATTTAAAACGTATTTGCAAAAAGAATGATTTTAAATTAATTAAAGTACATGGCTTTAGACATACACATTGTAGCTTACTTTTTGAAAGTGGTATTACTATTCAAGAGGTACAAGAAAGATTAGGTCACTCTGACTTAAAAACAACAATGAGTATTTATGCTCACGTAACAGAAAAACAAAAAGAAGAAGTTGGGAAAAAATTCGCAAGATACGTAAATTTTTAAAGTGTGGGTCAAGTGTGGGTCAAGTGGCAAAACAAAAAGCCTTAAACGTTTATACTTTAAGGCTTTTCTAACTTTATTATTTAGT
>ERZ773065.1035-NODE-1035-length-14602-cov-7.126762_pt1 | contig 14602 bp, 10 predicted proteins | sample MGYA00580623_ERZ773065 | MGnify/ENA primary metagenome ERZ773065 (study PRJEB29015, sample SAMEA2738017) | human oral metagenome | biome: human oral; feature: human-associated habitat; material: dental | place: China | collected 2047 ...
CTTCATTTTATGGTCATCTTGATGCTTATAAAAATTTGAAGTTAATAGCAAATATGAAGGGCCTTAATTTAGATATTGAAAAACTTAATGAATATCTATCAATGGTAGGATTAAAAGATGTTAAAAAGAAAAAAGTAAAAAATTTTTCAATGGGTATGAAACAACGGCTAAGTATAGCTGCATCATTGTTAGGTAGTCCAGAAATATTAATTTGGGATGAACCAATCAATGGACTTGATCCACAGGGTGTAATTGAAATTAGAAGTTTAATTCGTTTTCTTCAGGAGAAAAAGGGTATTACATTTTTTATATCAAGTCATATTCTTAGTGAACTGGATAAAGTGATATCTGATGTTATAATTATAAATTATGGGAAAGTTGAATTTTTTGGTTCTTGCCAATACCTTTTACAAAAGTATAATTGTCAAAATCTGGAAGAAGCCTACTTAGCTTGTTTAGCTGGAGGTGGATATGATTAAAGTGGAATTTCTTAAGCAGAGAAAAAGCGTCTTGTGGTTTGTTCTTATTTTCCCAATACTTCTGAATGTTTTGTTATATATAGACTTAACTTTTAGGTATCAAGCCTATTTATTGGTGCATCAAAATGAACTTGCTTTATCTAATTGGCAGTTAATTTTTAAAGAGCAGACAATATTTTATTTTTCTGAACTATTTTATGTAGTTCTGTCTTTAATAATTTACGAAGTGTTTGCAGTAGAATTTAAAAATGATGCATGGCTAACCGTAATTTCATTGCCATTTAGAAACAAGTACACAATAAATTCTAAATTACTCATTACAGTGGCTTACACATTTGTTTTTTGGCTGTCTGATTATATTAGTTTATACGTTATTGGGAAGGCTATTGATAATAGTTTAGAGATTAGTTTGATTTTCTTTTTTAAAACATTTACCATTCAATTATTTTCCTCGTTAATGATAATATTATTATATTTTCTAACTTTATTACTTATAAGGAAAATTTCTTTAATAATACCAATTGGTATTACAATGCTAATTTTAACAATTAGCATATACTACAACAATTATAATTTTAAGATTTACTTACCATTTACTTATCTTTCTCATGCTTTTAGAGTGACTGAAAATCAATTTTATATGATTTTACTATCCAATATAATAATCATCGTGCTTTCTTGTATATTAATTCGTAAATTGAATAAAAGAAGTTTTGAGATGAAACTTTAATAGGTAATAAAAATGAAGTTACTTAAAAATGAATTGATTAAGAGTAAAATATTTTTATTTATTACTGTTGATATCTGTATTCAGATTCTAGTCATTCTAGCTATAAAAACATATATTTTGGATATTTCGGCACCATACTCAGGGCTTACTTATAATAAGTATTGGTATGTTTTACACACTACAATATATATGCTAATGATTTTTCCGATACAAATTTTATATCAAAATCTAAGAGAGGCATTGATTGAAGATAATAATAATGGTTGGAATATCATGGCGATTAATACTAATAACCTTGCGAAAATCATCTATATAAAAGTAACGATAAATATCGCTAGATGCTTTATTTGTTATTTTGTTTATACAATTTTTTGTTTAGTTCAATTAGGTAGTATGGGAACTAATATGTTATTAACCAATATAATATTTCCCAATATAATGTCATTTCTTTTATTTTTACCTATAGCTATTTTTATACAAATTTGTTGTATAAGATTTGATTCCATTTTAGCTAAGGTCTTACCTAATATTTTGCTGATACTTATTGTTTTAACCACGTTTCAGAGTGATTGGAATATACTTATACCTGTAACTTACTATTATACAGCAATTCAGTCAACTACAAGCTTAGGTATTAAATTATTAGTTTGTATCTGGATTATGGGATTTGAATTTTCCCTTCTTCCTAAACTAATCAAATTAAAAGGACAAAATCTAGTTTAAATGTTGCTCGAAAATTAAATAATTGAATACGATTAATAATGAAACAATACAACGTGAGTCGTGATTTCAAGGTAATTGATTTTACGATTCTGGTTTCTTACGCTTAAGTAAGCAAGTTGTATTGTAAGCGTCCCATAACTAAGTATCTAGAAAAAATCCAGAATTGTTCCCTGTTATCTAGGGGGCGTTCTGGATTTTTTTAGCGACAATTTTTTGTATGGTTTGTGACCATGGTAAATAAGCTTCTAGCGTCTCTCTTTTTGCGAGACTCTCCTCATTAGGAATATGTTCTAGAAGATAGCTTATATTTTTTTGGTATTCAAGTGATGTCGTTTAGTGGTCTGAAATAGGCTCATGAAGACAACTGTCGCCTTGGATCCCTCGTAACTTTGGGAGAATAGACAATTTTTACGTCCCATAACCAAAGACTTGATGGCTATCTCTGCTAAATTATTGAAAAGAACTAAGCAGCCATCTTTTAAAACTATATTGAAAGTTTCTTCATACTTGAGATGGTATGCAAAGGCTTTTCCGATTTTAGAACCAGACAAGATAACTTGCTGGCGATACCAATCAAAGAATTCCTTCATTAGAGGTTTCAGTTATTCTTGCTGTTTTTGAAGCTGCTCATCTGGTGTTAAGACTTCCCAAAGCTTCTCAATGCGAAACATCGCATCACACTTAACCCCAGTGACGATGGATCAGCTTCCTTTGGAGTAGCTTCAAAAAACTTCTGGCTACTATGAGCCCAGCAACTGACCAATTTGACATTGGGTAATTGTCTATAGGCGCTCCATATATCATAATAGACAAACCTATTATAATCACCGAGGAATTCTTGGACAACAACACAGCTACGACGTTGATCGTGATAGTGCCAGTTTGACAAGTTTCTAGCCAGCTGTTTGTACGCTTTCTTCTGTTCCTTATCAAACATGGCATACTTAATCAAATGGTTCACATTGCTTTCATCCAAACGAAGAAGGTTCTCTTCACTTCCGTATCTTGCATCTGCAACAACAATCTTTAAGTCATGTGGGTAAGTTTCGAGTAATGGCAAAAGTGTGTTAGTATCCGCCTGATTTGGAAAAATATCATAATGAAGAACAAATTGGTTTTCCGTTGCGATTTAAAGATTATACCCAGGATTGCATTTGGTACAACATACCCCATGAGATCTCATAAACGATATCGTTAAAGATGTAGTAAGAACGAATCATAAGAAGTCAGCAGACAGCATAGTAGTGAAGAAATTTCTGTAGTCGAAGTGAGGCTAAGGATTGAAGAATTAAATGATAATCTACCTATAACATTCTATTCGCAATAATTCTTGTATGTAAAGATGCTTCTCACAGAATGTATGTTGAAATATGCTCTTCACAAATATTGGACGGCATAAGAGAAATGAAATCATACATAGGTAGATGTGGAAATTCGAACTGTTCTAACGAAACTTTAGTTGAACTGTTGTATTCCGAACGGTACATAAGGTGGTGTTAGTGACCAAAAATAGTTTCTACTCGATTATTAAAAATAGTGTTGCTGTACTGTTAGTGTTATGGTAAATATGCCTATAGTCCTCCCTGTTTTACCAGAGTTTGTTCATTTGGGGAACGCGTGGTAAGGTAAGCCGATAAAGTTTTCTGAATCTATTAGTTGTCATAATCAAGCTCATAATGATAGCTACAGCTCAATCTTTAACTAAACTCAGAGAGAACAACCAATTTTTTCTTGTAATAACTAATAACTCAACGATGTGCTTTACCAAATTGTTAGAGAGTTCTAACTTGACATCTAAAATAATATTACTAAAGAGCTCTTCATAGTTAAGATTGTGTGCTATGTCATGTCCTAATTTAGATTTGGGAATAATGTGCTGTTCCAGGCACTACCTAAAGGAATCTTCTAACAAAGGATGAAAAAATACATTAAAAATTTTATTGTAAGCTAGACTAGAGAATCCAAGATTATTTTGAACAACTTTGTGACGAGTTGTCACAAAAAACGAAACTCCCTTCAAATATGATTATACTCAGGATAATTAGGAGGAGTACAATGTTTGTTCGTATCCGTAATTTGAGGGAAGATGCAGATTTAACACAAGAAAATATTGCCCAATTATTAAATTGTAGCCGTTCTACATATTCTAGATATGAGGAAGGAAACAGAAGGATAGATATTTTTGATTTGATCAAGTTAGCTGAATATTATGATGTCAGTTTAGATTATATAGTTGGTAGAGTAGATTTTAAATACAGCCATAGACTTCAGTACTATAAAAAGTGAATTTAATATTAGCCTTACTTTTTTTAGTGACATGTTGTCACTAAAATAATATTTTAGAAAAGAGTTAGATAAACTAAATTTAAGGTATTTTTACTTTAAGATACTTGATTTGTTCATTGACAACTGAATAGACCGAGGTGGAACTTTCTTATTTGTCGAGCAATTTAGTGCGATACGCCATGATAGGAGCGATTATTTGTCAACTATAAAATAGAGTGGTTCTCTATCTGCCATGACTACAAATAATTATAATGATACTTCTGAACGTTCAGGCTGCCAACGGAAAAGGACAGCGGGTGAGATGCCCATGAATGATCTAACCAGTCATACCCACGGAGGAAATGATAAAGTAACACGTTATCAGGAGGAAAATTTTTGGAACAAACAGTCGTAAAATATAGTCTTCAGTTATCAATGCTTAATTTTTTATACTCTAAAGAATTGTTGTCTAAAAGTGAATATGAAAAAATCAGAAACAGACTGCGTATTAAGTACACAAAATAGCTGACCTTTTTATTTGAATGCGGTAATATAGAATCAAAAGGAGGAATTTCAGTATGAAAAAAAATAATGTTGAAATAATAAAAGCTGATTCTTTAGTTCGACGTAGAGGTGTCAATGTAGAAAGACATTTAAAAAGGGTTGCTGCTTATTGCCGAGTTAGTTCTGATAGCGATGATCAGAAGAACAGTTATGAATCTCAAGTAAGACACTACAAAGAATATATTTCTCAGCGTTCAGATTGGGAACTTGCAGATATTTATGCAGATGAAGGTATATCCGGAACACAAGTAGGAAAGAGACAAGATTTTCAACGATTAATAAATGATTGTGTAAATGGAGAAATAGATTACATTGTCACAAAAGCAATTGCCAGATTTGCAAGAAACACCTTAGATACTTTGAAGTATGTCAGAATGTTAAAGGATATGCAAATTGGAGTTTATTTTGAAGAAGAGAACATAGATACCCTTACTATGGATGGAGAACTACTTCTAACCATTCTTAGCTCTGTTGCACAGCAAGAAGTAGAAAATACATCTGCACATGTGAAAAAGGGATTAAAAATGAAGATGCAACGTGGTGAACTGATAGGGTTTCAAGGGTGCTTGGGGTATGACTATGATGTAGAAACCAAGCAACTTTCTATCAATAAAAAAGAAGCAAAAATAGTTCGTTATATCTTTGAAAGGTACTTAGAAGGTATTGGAGGGAAAGTTATAGCAAGGGAACTTGATGAACTAGGTTACAAATCTCCGAGAGGATTAAATCATTGGAATGATACAACAGTCTTAGGAATCATAAAGAATGAAAAATATAAGGGCGATATTCTAATGGGCAAAACTTTTACAGTGGACCCAATAAGCAAGAGACGTTTGAGTAACTTTGGTGAAGAAGATAAGTATTATATCAAAGATAATCATGAACCTATAGTATCTAAAGAGGACTTTGAGAAAGCTCAGGAGATTAGGTTGCGTAGGGCAGGAAATAAAAAGACAGCTGCAAATGTAAATGGAAAACGTGAACGCTATTCAAAAATGTATGCTTTCAGTAGTATGTTGGAATGTGGCTTTTGTGATTCAATATTATCTAGAAGAAGTTGGCACTGCCGTTCAGATTATCGCAAAGTTGTGTGGCACTGTGTTACATCGATAAAGAAAGGAAAGAAATTTTGTAAGCATAGTAAAGGATTAGAAGAGCTCGCTATTGAGGGAGCTTTCATGGAAGCTTACAGACAACTCTATCATTCAAATGAAAACTTATTGACAGACTTGCTTGAAACGATAGAATCTGAATTGAATGACAATAGCCTTAACAAGGAACTAAAAAGGATTACAAACAAACTTCGAACCTTACTAAAAAAAGAGGAGAATCTTGTAAATCTAAGGCTCGAAGGGAAAGTTAGCGATTCTATTTATAATGAAAAATATAATGAGCTCTTCTCAGAAAAAGAATATCTTGAAGAAGAAAAGGTAAATGTTGAAACAACATTGAAGTCAGAAATTGATGTTAAGAAAAGACTAACTGAGTTTAAACAATTACTGTCTTCACAGAAAATGCTCACTGAGTTTGATCGTACAGTTTTTGAGAGTATCGTTGAGAAAATTATTGTAGGTGGTGTTAATAGCGATGGTGAAATTGATCCTGCAATGCTAACCATAATTTTCAAAACAGGAGAAACTCAAAATAAGGATGGCAAACAATTCAAAAGTAAACGTAAAAATGCTAAACTAGAATCAAATAAATTGTGTCCTCAAAACAGTGACGAGGATAAAAAAATGTATTCTCAAGTAACAGACAACACATGTTGAGGCGGTATCACTGCTTGTACGAGCTGATTCATCAGTCAAGTAGAAGCAGATGCTCCGCCCATGCGATAGGACTCGTAGAATGAGGAGGGAAATCGACGAAATGATACGGTAAGTCCGAACCGCTGAATGTGTAAGTTTGTTAGAGAAACGGAACTAATCCTCAAAAAGTTCTCCGAAGCTTTTGAGTCCCGCAGACGTATCACGTTGAGGCAGTATAACTGCTTGTACGAGCTGATTCATCAGCGAAATAGAAGCAGATGCTCCGCCCATGCGATAGCTGTTGTAGAGTGAGAAGTGTACGAGGATACGATACTCTAGCAGAGAATTGTTGAGGGGTGGCGCTGCTTGTGAAAGCCTAGAAACCTTTTAGCGAACGCCTTTACGAAGTCACTTTTCCTCTTAGTGTGATACTGGATAATCTGAGTAAGAAGTTACTACTTATTTCCATAGACTCATATTGGGAATATGCTTGATATATATCAAGCAGCTAAATTCTTGTAGAATTTTCAAATTGGGAGAATGTATTTCTCTCTATACTTGGATTGTGTAATGTGATATAATTAAAATGGAGTTCTTTAATGAATTTGAAAAATCGGAGAAATAACAGATGAATATAAATGAATTCCGAGAAGGGATTTTCTCGTCGAACAAGAAGATTTGCTACCGTTGCAGAGTAGCTCCTCTGTCATCAAGACTTCTAAGTTTGACGAACTATTAAAAAATATCCATGTTTCTGAATTAATTGATTTAGAACGTCTGATTATGAAGAGGTTGAGAGTTCAAGTATTTAATTTCTGATTTTCTTAGTGAAAGAAGGTATCTGCGAATGACTATAAGAGAACGGGTAGATGAAATAAATTCTTTTTTTGCGAATCAACGAAAACGTTTCAGTTTAGTTGTGTCCGAAATAGATACATTAAAAAAGACACATAGTTTAAGAGAAGAACAAATTCGTAAGAAGTACTTAAACAGAAGAAATGATGTAAAGAGAGTCTACAATGAAGTACTGAAATTTTATAGAATTGCTAAAGATAATACACGTGTTGAACTTCTTAGAAGTGGTAAACAGCCGATCGCTCCTGATATTAACCTTCTATCAGAAATGCTATATAAAATAGATGAAAACAATTATAATGATTCTACCGCTTCAAAAATAGTTGAGCTTTCCAGTAATTACATTGTTTTTCTGGAAAATCAGATTAATGAAATTGACGGATTTGAAAAAGATGAACTGAGAAAACTAGAGACGGATTTGAAAAATAAACTATCGGTTCTTAAACTGAAGAAACAAACCATCTTAAAATCGTGCGAGGATTATCTTTCAGGCCATGAGGTTTGTAATCTAAGAAAACTCCTTGATATTCTTGATAAAGAATATGGGTTTGGTAATAACTATGCAGTTCGAAAAACAAATGGATTAAACAAAACTCTTTTATACGGGTATCAGCAAAGGAATTTGTCGATACCATTAAGCTTGCAACAGAAGGCTCAAAAAGAGTTAGGGAATAGCTATAAAAACAATTATATTGATTGTCCCTGTGGATTTAATTTCAGCAAGCAGACATATATAATTGCAGAATATGTTCCATGCATTGAATCGGAAATTCAAAATGGGATCAAGGGTTTAGTTATAAATGTTTTACTCAGCCTACCAATTGAAGATATTAGAGTTAGTATTCTTGATAGTATAAAGTACAGTGCAAATATGCTTGGAGATTTATCCTCACTCGCTGGTCTGCAAGGAGGAGTTATTGAATCTGTTCCAAAAAGCGAGGATGATTTAAAACATAAAATTAAAGCGCTTTCAGAATATTATCGTGCTGTTGAACAAAAAATCGGAAAAATTAATGTATTTGACCATAATAAGAGAGTGTCCTCAACAGAACGAATTCCCCTAAGGCTCTTGTTAATTAATCGGGAAGAAAAAAAATATAATTCTACTTCATCAGAGATATCATATTTATTATACAATGCACATAAGCTAGGGATTATTGTTGTAGAACTCGTGTGTAACAGAGACGGAGGTAGCAAGAATCATAATATAGAACAGAATATACTTACAAATACAAATGGCGAAGTAAGAATCGTTGCAGATAGTGACGGTAGACTATACAGGTTCCAAGATAAAGTATTTTATCCATTTAGATGGCACCAGGCTCCTAATAAGCTTTCAGATGAATTTATAAGTTCACTTGAGGGGCAGATAAAGAGACAGAAACGTGATTCTGATTTATTCTCATACTATTCGTTAAAAGTTCCAGAGAGATCAAGTGGAAAAAGACGCCCTATAATTATTCCATTTGCAAGAGACGATAATGATGCTATAGTGAGTTGTACATTTGAAAATGAGAATTTTGCTGCTTACATCATGGGAGCCTCTCGTTCTGGGAAGTCTACACTTTTACATGTGATGATATGTTCACTAATTATGAACTACCATCCTGATGAAGTTGAACTTTGGCTTGTTGACTTCAAAAAGACTGAATTCAGGCGTTATGGGGACTCTTGTCCCCCACATTTGAAGTATTTGTTGCTAGAAGAATCTGAAGATTTAATCTTTGATTTAATTGATGAACTTACGGAGACCCTGAATGAACGTATGAGGGTATTTTCTGATAATGGATGGTCAAAGCTGTCTGAAGTGCCCTCGCAAATATATATGCCAGCTATCTTTCTTATCATAGACGAATTTGCCCAAGTATCGCAGAAACTGCGTGACTCACAATTTTCGGGTGAGACTAACTATGCTCGAAAACTTGAAAATATTTTAGCAAAAGGAGCCGCTTTTGGTGTGAAGTTTATTTTTGCTAGTCAATCATATAATACAGGCATCGAGGGTCTTTCTCAAACAGCGAGAAAACAGATACAGATGAGATTTGCTCTTAAAAATACGTCTGATGAAGTGAAAGATACTCTTAATTTAAACTCATATCAGATTGATGAGAGATTAATGCAGTTGATTTCATCCCTTCGAGTACATGAAACGTTATTCAAGAGAGTAGATGATAATACTGGTGCAACTATAGTAGATAGATATTTCAATCTTAAAGTTGAAATGCCAGAATTAAAAACTGCGATTGAGTTTTTAAATTCTAAATTACATCCTACGCATTCTTCATTAGAAAGATTTTCCTACATCAACAAAAATCCACTTTTACTAATAAATGACCAACCATTAACTTTCAAAAGTTTAGTTCCTAAATATATTGCTTTCGAGAAAAATGTATCGAAAAGTAGATATTATAGAGATGTTGATTCAGATGATGTTTTTATTCATCTTGGAGTACCGTGTAGTTTTAAACTGGTGAAACCGATCCTTTTAAAAAGATTGGTTTCACAAAACTTATTGCTTGTCGGAGGAGAAATAGACACACAAGCATGCGTATTACTTTCTATTATTAATAGTTGGAGAAACAAAGATACTAAGTTATCCAACTTTGAAATATGGGCTAGTGAGCAATACCCTACATTTAAACGATATAAAGACAGATGGCACCAAGCTAAATGTGAATGCGATATCCGTAAAATAACTGAAAGAACAGAAGAACTTATTGATAATATTTCTAACAATATTATAACCGATAGACTTATTGTTTGCATGGGGCTTGATTTGTTGTTTGATGATTTTGATGATTATATAAGCTTATTGAATCTAAGAAAAACAAGTAAGAAAAGTATTTCAAGTAAGAAAAATAGTATTGATTTATGGTCACTAATGAATTCTCCCGACGTTACTCAAGAACAGATAAGGACTTATAATAATACTACTGATTCAAACAATATGGACCATGATGTTATAGGTGATTTTCGAAAGAACATGAATTTGTTATTGTCAATGGCATCAAAAAAAGGAATCCATTTTGTATTCCTGTTTACACACTATCAAAATTATTGTGCTTCTAAAATAAAGGCATCTGATTGTCAACACAAGGTTCTATTTCCAATGTCTAAAACTGAATCGAAAGATATTGCAAATATTGATACCAGTGATTTAGGAGATGGAATGTTTGTGTATAGCGATGGATACAAAAATTTTTATATGCGCCCTCATATTTATAGAGGGGTTCCATGTAATGGTTGGATTATTGATAATGATACTATTATCAAGTTGTAATGTAAGTACTTCAGAATACGGAGGAATCTAATGACAAGATATGATGTAAGTCTTAGCGGTGCGAATGCTCTGAAGCAATTATCAAGAAAGTTGCTATCAACATATGAAGATCTGGTTGGTGCTGGTGTTGTGCTAGAAGAGAGGATTAGTTTTCTTGAAGAAAGGGATGTGGAGCTTTATACAAAAATTATAGAGGCATCACAACATGTGACGTCTCTAGTAAAAAATGATAGAGAAAATATTCTTCAACTATCAAATAAGTTAATGCTTTTATCAAATAAATTACAAGAAATTCTTGATATTTCTTCGATACCAGTAACAACTAATTCTGGGGTACAAAATGTAAGAAATAAAACAATGTTCATAGAGAGCATAGAAGAAAAGAACACTCTTGATAATTTTTATAATAGTTTATATGAGACCAAAACAATTAATCTTATAGATCCTCCAGGCGGTCATCATCTGTCTTTGGTACATTCAAGGGATATCATTGGCTTATTTCATAATGATAGTATTAAAATAGATGATTTTTGGAAACACCATGGTGAGAGCAAAGCTAGGTTTGTAGAACTTGCTTCAAAAATCGGAACTGTTAGGACTATGATTGAAGAAGGAATGAATTTGGAACAAATAAAACAAGATTCCAATTTAACAGCTTGTGTTGAGCAATATTTTTCTTTGGATAGGGCGGTTAGAGTCTATCAATATGGCGATAAGTATATTTTCGCAGGAGATGGTCGTCATAGAGTGCGTATAGCTCAAGAATTGGGACTCGATATTCCTGTTATTATAACTAAGATTACTCAATAACAAAAGGTGGAGGAGGCTTAATTTAATGTTAGATACAAATGAATTGCAGAATGCAGCACAAGCATTACAAATTTATATTGAAGATGTTCAAGATAACATCAAGGTTATGAATAATGCTATATTTGACTGTATTGATAATATGGGTAGTGATCAGTATAGTGAAAAGGCAGCCAATCAGCTTCAAGAATGCATTAAGGGAATAACAGCTAGTGTTATTGAAGCGCAGATACTACATGGAAAAATTTTGAGAAAAATCGAAGAGATTGAAGAATCTCAAAATATACTTTGACAGTACAGGAGGGTTTATATGGCAAGGATAGAGGCAACCAAAATGGGTGCTGAGACATTGAAAAAGTTAGCATCTGATTTAAAAAACAGCAATAATAATTTGGAAATATGTAGCAATACATTGAGAAGTTCAATATCAGGTTTAGATAACTTAGGAGATTTTTCTGGTCAAATAATGGATATTGTAGAACAAATAGCAGTATCTCAATCGCAAGGGAGTGAAGCTGTGGAACAACTCTGTAGTAGGTTAAACACATTAGCGACTAAGATAGAGTCTATTTGTAGTTCATTATAGAAATTGGGAGAGAAATATAGTGGAACCTATAACAAATAGTATTATCAAAGAAAAATTTAGGTTGTATAATGATGATGTAGCTACAATGAAAGAGAGAGAGATCCATGATCAACTAGAGCGTGAAATTAAAATGCTTTATAAAAAGAGTATCCCACCAGTAGGAGACTATCTAGTGAGGGGTGCTATTCTTGGATATTTTATAGCAATCTTTATTGGACTTGCAAATCAATCTCTTAGTGCTTTCGGAATAGCATGGTTTTTTTCTCTAGTTGGTGGTGTAGTTATCTGGGGATTTAAATATGTTTCAATAATAGAATACAACAAATCCATTGAAGAAAAAAAATTAGTGTTAAATCGCAAAGCGCAAGAGGACATAAGAAAGGTCCATGAGGATTCTGATCGAAAAACTCATGAAGAAATTGATAATTACGACAGGGAGGTGAAAATATACTTTAGGAAAATCAAGAATAACAGAAAAAGTCTTGAACGGATGGTGGACTTTGCATGTAATATCTTTGATTCTGCTCTTGTAGATGCTACCAAGATGGCATCTAATGCTGAGAGGTTCATTAAAGTCGATTTTAAGTATACTGTTTCTATGACTAACATAGTTTATGAAACGAGCGTAGGTCACTCAATAATATATGATATGAAATCTCATCGTTATAGGAATCTTGACAAAGATACTGAGTGTGAAGCACTAGCTGCAGCGTTAAGGAAAATGATTGGAGATTATATACTAAAGAAATATGTCTCAAATCAGGCACAATTGATGTATGGGAATAACGATGCAAATGTCATACTTCATTTTGAAATGCCTAATAATAATTTTGTTCCAGCGACAGTCATTATATGACAAATACACTTTTTAGTTATTACGGAGGTAAAAGGTAATGAATCGTTTTGAGCCAGGAAAAGTTATAAACACTAATTTTGGTGTTCCTATCACAATAGAGTCCTTTATAGCAAGTGGAGGACAAGGTGATGTGTATAAAGTGACTTATGATGGTAAGAAGAAAGCACTTAAATGGTACAAACCAGGAGCACTAGCAGATCCTGATGCATTCTATGAAAATCTTGAGAAAAATGTTAAAAAGGGCTCACCTGATAAGGCGTTCTTGTGGCCGCAAGCGATTACAGAAAAGACAGAGGGTTCCTTTGGATACATTATGGATTTGAGACCAGATGAATACCGTGAATTTACGGAAATCCTTGTTTCTTCTGGTGGAGGTGGCTTTTCAACCTTCAAAGCGATTGTGGAAGCGGGAATTAGAATAGTTTCTGCGTTTCGAAGTCTATATAAGATTGGCTATAGCTATCAGGATATGAATTCCGGTAATTTCTTCATCAACCCCAAAACTGGTGCTGTACTTATTTGTGATAATGATAATGTTGCTCCTAATGAAACATATACAGGAATTATTGGGACACCACAGTATATGGCACCTGAGATTGTTACAGGAGAATCAAAACCAAACACTCATACGGATGAGTTTTCACTTGCTGTGGTTCTTTTCATGCTTCTATGTGCAAATCACCCTCTTGAAGGGAAACATTGGACAGTCCCATGTTTAACACCTGCTCTTGAAAAGAGATTGTACGGAAGCGACGCACTTTTCATTTTTGATCCAAATGATGATTCAAATCGACCAGTAAAAGGAGTGCATAACAATGTTCTGAAAAGGTGGGGCTTCTTACCTCAATATTTAAAGGATATTTTTATTACAGCATTTTCTCATGATGCAATAACAAATCCTAACAGAAGGGTTAAGTACTTGGATTGGTTGAAAGCACTTGTCCGTTTCCAAAGCGATATTGTTAGATGTCCGTCTTGTGGTAATGAGATTTTTATAATAGATGCTTCGGATACAAACTGTGATAAGTGCCAAAAACTCTTTGAAGTTAAAAATACTCTAAAACTATCAGACTACTCAATTACGGTTGCTAAAAACACAAGAATCTATAGGTGTCAGATAGAAGTTTGTAATGCAGAAGAGGCCCTTACTCCTGTTGCTCTTGTTGTAGCAAAGAATGATAACCCTAATATTTTGGGACTTAGAAATATGACTAAAAATACTTTAGTTGGAGTAACGCCGAGTGGAAAGACAAATCAGGTGAAACCTGGTGAGGTTATTCCAATTAAGGCTGGAATAAGCGTTAAAGCTTTTGATGGAAAAATTGAAATTCAATAAATAGGAGGATAAACTTATGCCATTACTTGGTGAAACAGAAGAAATCGCACGCAAACTACTTCCCATTATTTATGTATTAGATACATCTGGAAGCATGGAGGGAAGTCGCATTGCAGCAGTAAACGCAGCAATGAACGAGACCATGGAGGTTCTTAAAGATGTCTCCAGCAAAAATCCTACTGCACAGTTGAAAATAGCCGTACTACAATTTTCAAGTGGTCCCCAATGGGTGACAGATGAACTAGTTTTTATGGAAGATTTTTACTGGAATGATTTGAAGGCTGGTGGACTGACGGATTTTGGAAGCGCTCTCAATGAATTGAACAATAAACTCTCAAGGAAACAGTTTCTAATCAGTGAAGTTGGGTTTAAA
>ERZ773065.1037-NODE-1037-length-14588-cov-4.486273_pt1 | contig 14588 bp, 15 predicted proteins | sample MGYA00580623_ERZ773065 | MGnify/ENA primary metagenome ERZ773065 (study PRJEB29015, sample SAMEA2738017) | human oral metagenome | biome: human oral; feature: human-associated habitat; material: dental | place: China | collected 2047 ...
CCGGCCACGGCCGGGGCCGTTGTCCCTAGGATGGCGGGGGACGAGAGGAGTCCCGGGATGCAGTCCCAGAAATTACCGGACGAGCAGGTGGCGGAGCTGAAACGACCCCGGCCGGTGACCGCCGAACAGCTGAAAGAGCTTAAGAAAGCGGTCGAGCGAAATTATGAAAACTACTTGGAATCCATCGAGAAAAAGGATATCTCGAAGACCGAGAAATATCTCCTTGGGGAGGCGGCGGCGGAGGTCGCAGAGAATCACTTGAAACGTCTTGACGAGGAATATGAACGTACTGGCCGGGCCGTTTTATGGCTGTGCGAGGAGGTGAAATTCAAAGCTGATTGCTCGTACAAGCGAAAAGAGATTCTGGGGGATGTTAAAAAGAATATCGGAATCAGTCGGGTTGGTCGGAAGAAAGACGTCTCCCAAGTTTCTCTGGGTGAGGTGGATTCCTCGGGGGCATGGCAGGGCATCTCCGCGACCGACATGCGGCATCTGATGGAGAGCCGGCGATCCTCCGCGGAGGATCAGGCCATTGCCTCGCTGCCCTCCCTGGCCGCGATCCTGCTGCCCCGGATCCTTGAGGTGCTCGGAAGCCGCAGCGGGCAAGGTTCCCTGAGCGCCGACCAGGTGGAGGCCGTGCAGGTGCTGCTGGCCGCCGCGGTCCCGGAAATGCCGGTTCCCGAACACATCAAAAAGCTGCTGGAAAGCTTCCAAGACGACCTCAAGGAATGGCGGACCGACCTGGCGCGGGTGCGGATGGCCCGGAAGCAGAACCACTCGCTGCCCGACCCGGACCTTCGCACGCATTTCCCGAAGCCCACCGGCCAGAGCAAGGTCACGGGCGACATCAATCACAGCAGGGGAAAGATCCTGCTCTGCCTCTACCTGTTCGTGACGCTCGCACCCGTCGATTCCGCCGTCACCAGAACCAGCGACATGAACGACCTGCTCGACGCGGTTTTCGGACCGAGAAACAGTCTTCCCACCCATTACAGGCGACTGCTCCAGAAGGCAGGTGCCTGCCTGGAAAACGTCGAACCCGGATACCGGGTGGACACCGACGAACTGCACTCCCGGTGCCGGACCGACAACCGGTTCAAGACCCTCACCCCTGACAAACTGATCGACATGCTGCACAGCGCCGAGGACCGCTACGCGAGGCTCGTGCCCGGCCAACGGCACCAGCCCCCGCGGTTCGCGTGCGTCCTGCGCTGCCGAACCCACCATCCCGAATGAGAGAACCATGACATGACCGACGAGAACATCCTCGACGCCGACGTCGAGTTATTCCGGAAACTGTTCCGCCCCGCCCCGGCGGAGGCCGCCGGTCTCGACGAACTGGCCGACGGATTCACCGAACCCCGCGCCCGGCGCATCCTCGGCGACCCGGAGCTGCTTGATCACCTCAAAGCCCTGGCCGGGCGCGTCGAACCCGGCGACGGCTGGATGTCGCAGGCGTCCGGGGAGGCCGCCCCGGCCAGCCGGGAACTGCTGGGGGTGGCACTGACCGAACGGCCCGGCGACCTGATTCCCGTGATCATCACACGCGACGACGACGGTGTCCTGCTCACCCCCGAACCCATCGCAGACATGAAGGCGGACCAGCTGGCGGCGGTGGAGCTGCCGGGCGGTTTCGTCGCGTGGTCGCCGCAGGACCTGGGGCTCGCCCCTCTGGTTCGGTTCTCGGGTCCCGGGATCCCGGACTGGGCGGAGTTCGTCGCCGGGGCGCGTGCCGTCGAGGACCTGCGGGCCAACAGGTCACGCACCGGCTGGGACTCCCTCGTGGTGGGGCCGCACCCGTTGAGCCGCTACGCTCTCGGCTGCTGGCTGGAGCGGCACCGGCCCACCGACATCCCGGAGGATGTGTTGCGGGCCGAGCTCGGGGCGCTGGCCTTCGAGTTCGCCGGACTGCTGGGCGGCACCGATGTGGCTCGCCGCTGGTTGTTCCCCCTGGGTGCCACTCTTGTCCGGTTGCACGACGAGATCCGAAAGTTGGGCGAGAGGGAAGAGGCGCTGGCGAGAGCGGGGGTCGCCAGCGCCACCGAGGCCTACCTGGCCACCTGCGGCGACGCCCCCGAGGCGGCCGACGTGGCCCGCGCCAAGGCGGGCGAAACCCTGCCGTCGCCGCCCGTCCGGGAGGAGCTCGCCCTGGCGGCGGGCGACCTGCTGGACGAGGAGGAACCCGCCATCCCGGAGGAGTTTCTGCACCAGGTGGCGGAACGCCGTCGCCTCGCCAACTCCTTCACCCCGGTGCCCGGCGACGAACACGACCCGGAACGCCCCTTCCTGGCGGAGCTCCTGGCTGCGGGGCCTCGTCGTTGCGAACCGTGAAATTCATCGTTTTTCCCAGCATGCACGGCGTGACAGGGAGATCTGGGCCAAACTCGTGGGAGGAGAAGCCACATCCCAGGAGGAGAGATGAGCAAGTTCCGGTACGGCAGCAGGGGCCGCGAAGGGCACCGCGGCGTTTGCGCGGCCCGTCGTCGCGGTCCGAGAGCGACGGGTGGACGTTCGGGATCATCGTCGCCGAGTGTTACCCGTTCGATGGCTTGCTGGCGGGCTGCCGCTCCGGAAAGTGCCTGCGTGACCTTCTTGCCACCGAGGAGATTCCGCCGGACAATCTGGAGGACAAGCGCATCCGCAACCTCGCGGAAGGCCTGCTGACCCGACCTCTCAGGTATCGGTGGGGTTGTGCGCAGGCGAAGGAATGGCTGTCCGGTGGGGACCCAGAGGTCAAACGTGGCCCCCCTGGTGGAACGGATCGCCACCGATTCCCGGGTGATGCGGGCAGACAAGATCAAGGCCGGGAAAACCATTGACAAGGAGAAAAACTACGCGAGGAGGAGGTCGCGATGGAGGAGATGCAATACAAGGAAACCGAGGAACGTGAGGACGAACGTGAGCAGGGACAAAAACGTCGCATCTCGAACCTCTTGAAACTGGTCCTGTCGTTTCTCGCAATCGCTGGACTGTGGCAACTGTGGTACACACTGCAACTGGGGAATTCACTTCAGGACTACCTCTCGGAGGATCCGGGTTTCTGGTGGTCCGGGTCGGTCTATGTGGTGGCACTTCTGATTACGTTGATCGTGTGTGCGGCTGCTGCCGGGCGCGTCGGTTTCGTGCCCGAGGTGGTGAGCACGCTCCAATTCATCTGCATGACCCTCGGTGTCGTCAGCTCGCCGTGGGCGTTCGCGTCCCGGGACGGCTGGTCCCCGCTCCGGGCCATGGGGTTGACGCTCCTGGATGACCACCCCCGTGAGTGGCCTGCTGTTGTCGGCTTGATCGCGACGATCGGGTACGTCATCGTCGTGATGTACACCCGTCGCGGAGATGAACCCGTCCCGGACGGTGTCGCGAAGAGACGCGAGGCCATGCTCCAGTTCACCGCTCTCCCGCCCCTCGTCGTGCTTGCCTCGACTGCTTTCCTTGCAAGTCGGATGGATTCTTGGCAGGTGTGGCTCAGCACCGCCTCGTGGTGGGCATTGGTGGCGGTGGTCGAGATCATCCTGGTCTGGCCCGCGCTCAACCTGAAGGGTTACAGAACCTGGGTGCCGGCTGTGATCATGGGTGCGGCCGCTTTCTTGCACATCGTCGGTCAGTGGTTCAGCCCGGTCCAATACATTTTCCAGAACATCTGGATGGGGTCCTGCTCCGCAGGGTTCATCTGCCCCGGGGGTGCTTTCGGCACCTCTTCCCCGAACGGATGGCTCTCACCGGGTGATGTGTTCTCCCCGGGCGGACTGGCTATCCTCGCGCTGCTGCTCTATGTGGTTGCCCTCTACGTTCGCTGGGTGCTCACCCGGAAGAAGCCCGACGTCTGAGAGCCGTGGAATCAAGGGTGGAGGTCGTCGGGACTGATCCGCTCGGCTGGGGATCCCAGCACCTCCACCACCACGACCGTCAGGTTGTTCTGGTGGCCCTTTGAACGCCTTCGCGCGCTGCCTGACGACTTCCCGGGGTCGGTCACGTCCTTCCCTCCGGAGCTTGACAAGGACCGGGGACGCAAGCACGCGGTCCCGCAGGAGCCGCGCAAGCTGTTGAGCTGATCTCGTCCGACAGATCCGCATGTCAACCGAGGAAAGGAGAACATCATGGCATGTGCCTGCCAGGACAAGGTCAACAACACCTACGGGCGGTGCCCCGCCTGCAACGAGGCCATCGCACACAACATCCCCGTGAGTCGCCACAGCTGCCAGTGGGGTACGTGCAATTGAACGAGGGGGTTCGGCCGTGCCGCCCGGCCGAACCCCGCCCGGGGCCGCCTGCACCTGTCATCGGGGTGAGGGCCGGGCGGCACGCGCAATGACCCCGAGGGTCTGCGGTTGGGAGGACTACTTCGATCCGGATACCTACGACCCGGATACGGAACCGGGGAGCCGGATCCCGAAGCCCTGATCGGCGTGTTCCAGGAAAGTGCGGTGGAGCGATCCAGGCCGCTCTGGTGATCGTAGTGCTCCTCGGTAACGCGGTGTTTCACGGTTTTGCAGCACTCAATCCCGAAAATCGCCTCCGAAGGGGCGAAAACCGGCTTGAGTGCTGCAAAACCGGGTGATCGCGAAGAAGACCTCCCGTTCGTGGGGTTCTGTGGACCTCGTTTCGTCCGTCAGGTACCGGTGGAGGTTGGTCATGACTGTTTTCGACTTGCTGGGGCGGGTTCCCGACGACTCGCGGGTGCTGGAGCTCGCGGAACCACTGGCCGCGCTCGATGCGGAGCTCCCGGTGATCGCCCCAGGGGAGTACCGAGGCGGGAATCCGGGTCTGGTGGGCGAACCGCAGGAGGTGGCGATGAGGTCACAGGCCCAGCAACCAGACGCACACCGGCACCAACAGCGCCAGCCGCACGACGGTGCCATCGAATACCGACCCGAGGCAACCAGGCAGGCCGCCCAGCTCGATCTTCTGGAGAAACCAGAAACCGAACCGGGCACACAGGAACAGGCGCACCGGCATCACACCCCACGCCCAGGAGACGCCGACGGGGCCACCGTCGCTGACGCTGCCGCGCACGGAAAACAGTCCCAAACCACCCGAGGGGACGGGCCGGTGGCGGAGCAGCGCGGAATGGGTCTGCGGCTGCGCGAGTGGTGGGTGGCGCCCGCGGTCGCAGTCGGCCTCCTGGCCGTGTGGATGCACTCGCTGGCGACGAGAGAACCAAGGGAGGGGGAGTGAGATGCCCCGAGTGGATGAATAGCCGGAGGAGATCGCAATCATGATGGCGAAACGCTTTTTGCGTCTCATCGTGAGTCTTGTCGGGGCTGCCCTTATTGTCGGGTGTACCCATGGCAAAGAACGAGAAACATCGACATCGGGGGCCACATATGCTGCCGCGCCCTTCGCCGTAACCGTCAATGACAGCAACAACCTGACTATCTGGCCGAACGGGGTTCCGCAGATCGTGGATTCCGTTGAGAGCGATCTCCAAGGTGTGCAGGTCGTCCCGTTGCTCAAGAAAAAGGTGGCGTTCTTGATGGCCCATTCCTGGTCCTATGCGCCGGAGGACGTGGGTAGGTTGAGAATCGTTAATGAATCTGGGGAGGGGCCTTCTATGAGCGTCGATGCCGGGTGCAACAGTGTCGCGCCGAGAGGTGATGAAATAACCCTGCTCTGTGTGCAAGATATCCCGGGCGGGTACAAGACACATTTGAAAATATTTGACGAAAAGATGCAGGTGACCAAGGTCGTTGACTTGCAAATTCCGGCAACTCGTATCTCGGGTCAAATTAAATATGCAGAGCCGCCGATGCTTGTGGCGGCGGGTCCGGACGCATTCTGGATCGGATACCCATCCGAGACGGCTTTTGCGCGTGGCGGCGGAAGGGTCATCGTGAAATTCTCCATGACGGGCAAACCCTTGGCCAGTGCCCAAGTTGGTGGAATAATAAACAAGTTCGCGATCGCTCCCGATGGGCTCTCGCTCGCGGCGGAAGGGTACAGCTCTGCCGGAGCGTGCACTCCGAAGAGCGTCGTGCATGTGATTGATCTCGTATCCATGAAGCAGCGCTGGAACTCCGTTGCAATTCCTGGCGAGTTGCGTGAAAGCGCTGAAATTTCTGGAAGCAGGTCGTTCGGTCTCAAGTCGCTCTTTTGGGTCGACGACGATCTGCTCCAAATAGATGGGTACACCTATCCCGACAGTGCAGACAACTGCGACGAATCAGTGCGCCGATATTGGCGACGCGAGTTGAATCCGAACGAACTACTGGCGAAGGACGAGCAGATCGAACGAAATGATTATGAGGAGATCTCCTGGATGGGCCCCGAATGCGATGCGGTGTTCCGCAATGTAGGAGAAAACAAGATTGCAATTGTGCGCAATGGAGTGGAAACGATGACGTCGGAAAATCGCGTTGTCCTTGAATCCAGGCGCCCGAAGGAGTGCTCATGAGCGAGAATCTGTCTCAAGAATATGATCTGTTCATATCGTACAGGTCGGAAAGCTCAGGCAGGCATGCCGCCGCCCTGCGAGATGCGCTGTATGCATTCGACAAAAGGCATTCCGGAAAAGGGTTGCGCATTTTTTTGGATCGGATCTCGCTCAGGAATGGCCCGCTGGATGAACACATCAAGGAGGGACTCGGGCTGAGCCGGCATCTTGTCGTCTTGGTGGATTCGACGACCCGCAAATCACCCTGGGTTGACACCGAAATTCGGACTTGGCTGGAGCGGGGGGGATCGAAGGAAAGACTTTTTCTGGTTCGCACCGACCAAGTGAACCTCAGGTGGGGAGGAAAAGATTTCGAAAGCCCTGAACAGCTTCCGGAGGCGCTGAGCGGACTTTTCAAGACGGAGCAGAAATACACCGAGTTCACCGTCTCTCCGCGACGCGCCAAGGACATCGACCTCGTTCCGCTGTACAGCTCCGTGACTGGGCAGGATCCGGATGACCTGAACGTTGACGAGTTGCGGTTTCGCTCCCGCCAGCGTGTCCGGAACAACCTGATACTCGCTGTTCTATCGGTTCTCCTGGTCGGGGCGATCATCGCAACCATCGCTGCGGTGCGCAATGCGATGCGAGCTCAGGAATCCTCGCAGCAGGCGCAGGCGGATGCGTTGGCCGCTGAAGGGCTTCTGACTCTGCCCGTTCTGCCAGAACGAGCGGTGGACATGATCGTAAAAGCCGGGCGCATGGGGAGCGGCACATCGATTCGATCGGCGCTCATCACGGCCGCAAACGAAACAGGTCCCTTGACGGGCACGATGTCCCTGGCGAGGGAGACGGAGGCAAAATCTCTCACTGGCATGTCGGTTGACCCAACCGGCCGATACCTGACGGCGTGGGGGCCTGGCTCCGGCGAGGGGAAAACGGCTGTTGCCACATGGCTGGGAGGCTCGGGTGACCTGATTCAGTCATTCCAGTTGGATGGAAAAGTGGTCAATCTGATCGAGGTGCCGGGAAACGTTTTCCTCGCCTGCACGGACACCAAGGCGCTGAAAATAGACTGGCACACCCATGAGGTCGGGGTGCTTTTTGAAAAAGAAGATGTGAGTTGCACATTTGATACCGCACTTGCCGGCGTGGCGGTGTTGGCGGTCGCGAGTCACGGGTCTCCCAGTACTGAACGCCTGTTCTTTCACACGATAGAGGGTGTTCAATATCAAGTTGAGGGGGATCTAACCATCTCAAATCCCCAGACCGCGTACAGATTCGTGGAAATGAAATCCGAAGGAGACTCTTTGGAGAGCACGCGCATCAGAATAGCCACACCCACTGGGCTGACCGAAGAGGTAGAGGTTCCCGGATATGTCATTCATGAGGAACCCGATGCGCTCACCGTCAAACAGGCCGACGGGAGTTTCGTCGCACTGGTCCTCAAGGATGGCAAACCAGCCATCATCCCGTTGCAGATTCCGAAGGACGCCCATTCGGCGGTGACATGGCTGGATGACAAGAAAGAACCACGCTCCATCTGGGTGACGAGCACCGGGACAGTGGGAACCTCTTTCTCCGACTCGACTTTTGTCATGGAGGGAGCCGAAGAGCGCGGATCGCTCGCACTGTATCGATTCGGATACAATGCCGTGCTGGTCAAAAAAGAACAAGATCTTTTCAGGATAACCGTGGGTGAAAACAGTAAGATTGAACTGACTCCGCTTGGTAAATCTCCTGATCAATCAGCGGCGGTTCGCACCTGCGGAGATGGCAAGATCGTTGTGGGCAGCGGGTATTTGACCGACTCCGGGAGCAAAGTGTCGATCAGCAAGGGAGACCTGAGACTTATTGGGTGTCACGTTGTCGAGCTGGGGCCACCGGTGAAAATCAATGGCGTCACCTTGATTCCACAAGGGGTTCTCTCGCCAATGCTTGTCGTGGTGAGTCCCTCGGAAGGGCTATTCGTTGGACGCAGTGATGGCACCATAGGCAGGTACTCGTTCTCCGCGGATGCAGTCCCGTGGCACGTGGATGAGCAATCCAAATCTTTGAGCACGCGAGACGGCGCATCCATCCTCTGGGGTGGTTCGGACCTGCAGATCACCAGTGACGGCAGGAGACGGCCCCTGAAGAACAACTCAGAAGGAGACTGGTCATCTTCGAGATGGCTGTTGCCGAGGCCCGATGGCTCCGGCGGAGTGGTCGAGAGGGGAAAAGAGTACTGGGAGGTTCGAGATGGATCCACGCCGAAAAAATTTGAGACGCTGCCGGTCGGCATCTCCTACCGACCGGGTCCCGGTTTTGAGACAGATCGGGCGGCGGCGGAGAGACAGCAGCTCGTGTGCGACTTCATGCATGGCTCATACCATGATGCCCACGACTGCCTGACGAATGAGAGAATTGAAAATACTCCGGCGATACTCGAATACCGGATCGGCCCTTCCCTTGGTCGCATCGTCGCCTATGACGGAGCTCGTATCAGCGTCACGACCTGGTCCATGGATGACAGTGCTTCCAAGCCAAACACGCGTTATATCGATCTGCCCGGTGGGTGGGCCGAAAGAGCCACGCTGAGCCTTGATGGAAAACGTATTGCCATCGCTTCATCCAAAATGGCACTGATCCAGGAGTTCAGGTTGAATGGCGAGGAATGGGTGCCGACCGGAGAAGGATACTCGTTGGAGAACGTCGGTGCTTCCGCCATCTCCTACAGCCCTGACTCTTCTCTGCTGCTTGTCTTCGCGAGCTCGGGAAGATTTGAGTTGTTTGATTCGCACACTAAGAGAAAGCTGGGAGGCGACGGAAACGAATCTCCAGGCGATGAATTCAAGATCCATTATCTCTCTGTGGTGGAGGATGAGGGGTATCTTGTCGCGACGCTTTCCACTGATAGCTTCAACACGTCGCTCAGGATTCCGATCGGGGCGGGCATTCTTGTTGACCTGCTGTGCGGAGTGCATCGGGCCCCGGCCTGCGATGAATGAAAGAGGAGGTTGACTTGACCCGGCCATCCCTATTTTTGAAACCAGAAAATCGCTATCAGCTACTCGATACGGGATGCCGCGGCCCCAAGCCCCATCGCCGCCGCCAGGGCCTTGATGAGACACCTCAAGCGAGCCATCAGACTACTAACCCGCATCCCACCCAACCGACTTTGCCGACCTCCTTGGTCATCAGGCCGAAGCCCCTTCATGCGGGGATGGGCTCCGCGCTCCCCCAAGGGTGAGGAGGAGCTCTCAGGCGATGTTGAGCGCCTGCTCGTACTGGAGGCGCAGGTTCGCGGTTGACAGATAGAGGGCGATGAGCCCGCCCTGCGGGGTCTTGCTCCGTCGGAAGCCGTAACGCGTGGCGTAGTAGTTCGCCAGCGCTTCCTCCCGAGCCTCCACGATCAAGAATTTGCAGCCGATTGTCTTCTCGGCTTGTAAATAGCGATCAAACACCGCGAGCATCAGCAGCTCTCCGAGTCCTTTCCCCTGGAGGGATTCATCCAGGGCAAATTTTCCCAAGAGCTGCGCGGGCAGGGAAGGTAAATTGTTGACGCGATTCGCGTTGTCTTTTGAAACGGCCCGGTCCCGCTTCCCTATGTCGCTTACTACCACCGAATGCGCAGATAGGGTGAAATAACCGGGCACGTCGGAAGGATTGTCGGTCGGGCACAGAATCCAGACCTTGCACAATCCCTCTGCGTGATACGGCGCAGCGTGGTCGTTGAGCCAGTCCGTCAACGCCGCTCCCCGTGGCCCGGCGTCGAAACTCATGAACCAGTGCTCCTCGCCGAGGGGCTCGCAGACGTAGCCCTGCTGCTCCAGCAGGGCGTCGACGGAGATCACGACACCTGCTGGAGACGGCGGATGGTCTCGACGAATGGCAGGGCCGACTCGATCGGCGCGTCGACCTCGGCGAGGGTTTCCTCACAAATGCGGGAAACCAGGCTCAACGGAAGATCCAGCTGCTCCTGGGGTGGCCGCTTCTTCAGGAGGAAATGCTCCACCAGGTCCTCGGCGGGCAGGTTTCCTCGCTTCGAGCCCGGGCGCCGTCCCTCCCAGGCGGTGATCCAGATGGATTCGCCACGGGTTTGATCGACGAGATCCATGAAATGGGTGTTCCGGTGCTTGTCCCAGACGGCGTCGACGATCCGTTCGATGTATGGGCTCAGGGGCTGTGGATCGATTTCTCGTTCGGTGAACTGGTCTGCCAGCTGTTCTTGGGTGAACGTTTTCAAACCGGCGTGGGCGCTGAGCAGTTCCCCGACCACGGGGCCCTTCTCCATGGCGTAGAAGGTCTCGGGGAACAGCTGTTCCCCCGTCAGGTGGGCGTACCAGCCGTACACGTAGAAGCACAGTTTTTGCAGCTTCAGGGTGGGCAGTTCGCCGCCCGGTGCCCGGTTCAAGAGGGCCGCGGTGATGTCGAAAACGGAAACCTGTTCCACGTCGTGCCCCCCTTTCTGTTTCGGCACGCTGGAGGCGGTTCACACCTAATGTAACTTGCCTCCACCCAGGATTCGGTGCGGTGCGATGGGCGTCGATGTCTCAGGATGTGGCTGGAGGAGCGGCGGCGTCGCCCTCCCAGTCGGCGAGCAGGGCCTTGGCTCTTTTCAACCAGTTGCGTTCGCCGTCTCCGGTGATGCAGCGCCGTAGAAGTTTGATGGCCTCCGGCATGACGGAGCGGATGGTGTGCTGATGCTCGAACAGCAACTGCGCGATCCGTCTGCGTGTGCCGACCTCCAGGCTGGGCATGCCCACGAGCACCGTCACCGCGATCTCCGGGTCGATGCTGAAGAGGGAGGCGACGAGGCGCCGGGGCAGGCCCGCGTCATCGGAATCCCCCGCCAGCTCGGTCAGTTCCTCGAGCAGGGACAGGGAGACCGGACGTGTCTTGACCAGCCGCGGGAGCTGCGCGAAGGCCAGCCGCGAAACCCCTTGTTCAAGGCTGCCTGCGAGCTCCAGGAGGGTTTCGTCGTCTACGCCGTCACGGGAAGCGAGACCTAGGATTGCTTCCTTGCGCAGCCGTTTCTCCTCCAGCTCGTCCAGGGCGATGATCCGCATCAGCTCGAGATCGTGGGGAGATGCCGACTCTGGGTTGCGCAGGATGGATGTCATGGCGCCGCGGCGGTGGCGTTCCTCCAACGTCAACAGGCTCAGCCGGAACAGCTGCGAGAGTTGGCGCCGCAGCACGTCCAGGAAGGTGTTCTGGGTGAACGGGACGATGGTCATCGAGTGGTTGACCTCCAGTTCCTGGAGGAGCCTGAACAGGCGTGGGTCGAGGGCAGATGACCGGCCCCGATCCTCCAGGAAGGTCTGATAGGTGGTCTGCAGGCACAGGATGAGGATCGCCTTCCCCCTGCCTACCGCTTCCCGCAACTCGGTGTCCCAAGAGATCTCACCGAAACGTTCCAGGATCACGAACACCAGCACATCTGCCTCGGCGACGGTGCGTGCCGAGTTGCGTCGGAAGTCGGCATGGGGATGGTTGAGATACGAAATGGTCCCGGACTGGTAGTGCCAGGGATCGCCTCCCATTGCGGTGACCAACTTTTTGAAGTCGTCGCTGATCAGCGAGGTGTCGCCAGCGCCACAGAGCATCGCCCGAAACACGTCCCAAACACCTCATCTCCCGTTGCGTGTCGTCGTGAAGACATGACGGACGATGTGGGTCTTCCCGCGGCCCGGGACCATGAGCCTGTGTTCGTCCGTCATGTATTGGCGTGAAGGTTGACATGGGTGTTCTGGCCCCACGGGTGGGGGCGTGTGGTGCCTCGCGGACCCGCGGACGGGGGCTGCCCAGCCGGGGCGGGGTTCCGATTCGCGCACGGGGTACTTGAAAGTGGGTACAGGAGAATGACAAGGGCTCGTTTCGTGTTCTTGATGTTGGGTCTCGTGGCGATCGTGGTGAGCGCAGGCTGCACGGCCGGGGAGAGCAAGAAGTCGGAGTCGGGAGGTGCTACGAGCGTGTCCGCACCATTCGCGGTGACCACTGAGGATGGCCAAGCCACGATCTGGCCCGGCGGATCACCGATCAAGACCAATATTCCTGCCCCAAGGGGAGGATGGGGAGGAACGGCTGTGTCGCTGAGAGGAGGCAGGGTGGCACTTTTGAATTCCTTAGAAACCAAAAAAATAACTGTTGTTGACGAGTCGGGTCGCGGTCCTTCTGTTGATATCAGTTCCGGATGCAGTTCCATTGCTGCTCGAGAAGATGGCGTCGCCTTGCTATGCTCAGAAGCAATTCCAGGTGGCCATGAGGAAAAATTAAAGATCTTCGACAACAATCTAGAATTAGAGTCCGAGATCAAGCTGCAGGATCCGGCAATCCGTGTTACTGTCGTTACTACCAGTTTTAACCATGACGAACCGCCGGCCTTGGTGGCGGCGGGAGCGGATGCCGTGTGGGTCAGCTACCCATCAAACGAGGCTCGCTCACGTGGAGGAAAGCGTTTGCTGGTGAAGTTCTCCATGGATGGGAAACCCTCCAGATTCACTCCCATTGAAGGATCAACCCTGAGGCCTGCGCTTTCCCCCGATGGGAGACTGATTGCGCTCGAGGGATATGGCCGTTGCGGGGTTCCCTGCACCCTTAGCACGCTACACGTGATTGATCTTGAGAGTATGCAGCAGATATGGTCCTCTGCGTATACGCCCCCGGCGGCCAGACGGAAAATGTCCGATTCCTTGGATTTCGAAATTGCGTTTATGAAATGGAAGAATGATGACAATCTCTTGGTGCTGGGGCACACCTACTTCCGTGGCGATGGAACTGAAGGGTATGGCGATGCAAAGAATCAACACTGGAGGCGAAGCATTGCGCCTCGCGCTCAAACTCTGAGCGATGAGTTGCTCGAATCGCAAGAAGGGGAAGAAGTGTCGTGGCTGGGACCGGGCTGTAATGACGTGATCCGAATGCAGAGCGATCAAACTTTGGTGTTCTTTCGTAATGGAACTGAGGCCAGAAAATCGCAGACTTGGCTGGAGGTCGCCGCCGAACGTCCCGCAGAATGTCAATGAGTGGAGGAATGGTCGTGAGCGAAGAAAATCAAGAGAGCTACGATCTCTTCATCTCTTATCGATCTGCGAAGTCAGGTAGGCATGCGACGGCTCTGCGCAGAGCGTTGTATGCCTTCGACAAACGACACGCCAAGGTTGGACTGCGAATTTTTCTGGACCGGATCTCCTTGAAGAATGGGCCACTGTCGAAGCACATCGAGGAGGGGCTGAGGCGAAGCCGGTGTCTGGTTGTCTTGATCGATTCCACCACGCGTGAATCTCCTTGGGTTGACACGGAGATCACGACGTGGCTGAAAAACGGGGGATCAGCGGAGAAGCTCTTCCTGATCAAGACCGATCAAGTGGATCTGACCTGGGATAAAGAGAAGAAAGACTTCCGAAGTCCGGAACAGCTGCCACCTGCTCTGTGCGGAGTCTTCAAGGACGAGCAGAAATTCACGGATTTTCTGGTGCCACCGCGCCGGGTGAAGGACATAGATCTCGTACCGCTGTACAGCGCGATAACGGAGCAGGATCCCGATGGCCTCGAGGTGGATGAGAAACAGTACAGAGCCCGCCAGCGCGCAAGGTCGCGACTGCTTGTTACGGTGCTTTGCACCCTGCTCGTCGGGGCCATAATCATGGCCATCATCGCTGCCCAGAACGCCATCCGCGCCAATGAGGTCTCCCGCCAGGCGCGGGCGGACGCCTTGGCGGCCGAAGCCCTCCTTACCCTGCCGGTTTCGCCGGAGCGGGCGATGGCCATGGGAATACAAGCGGGAAAACTGAACGACAGCGCATCCATACGCTCGGCCCTGATCGAAATCGCTGCTGGGACGGGGCAGCTCGCTGGAACCATGTCCTTGACCAAGGAGACCGATGCCACGAGCCTCACGGGCCTGTCCTTCGATCCCGACGGGCGATACCTGACGGCCTGGGGGCCCGGGACCACGGAAGGACGAACCGTCGTGGCGACCTGGCTGAACATCTCGGGAGACCTGACGAGGTCCTTTGAGATCGAAGGGAATATCCAAACCCTGATTGAGATTCCCGGGCAGAGCTACCTGGCCTGCACCGACACAAAGGCTGTGGAGATTGACTGGCACACCCATGACATCACAGCACTTGCAGAGGGAAAGGACCTTCATTGCACCTCCGATGTCACCGCATCTGGCATGGCCATGGAGGCTTATTCATAGGGTGTAGGCGAAGATGAGTCCCGTGACGGCTTGTAT
>ERZ773065.1043-NODE-1043-length-14521-cov-12.358565_pt1 | contig 14521 bp, 17 predicted proteins | sample MGYA00580623_ERZ773065 | MGnify/ENA primary metagenome ERZ773065 (study PRJEB29015, sample SAMEA2738017) | human oral metagenome | biome: human oral; feature: human-associated habitat; material: dental | place: China | collected 2047 ...
CATGCGCTCGCAGCCGACGGGCCTCCTGCCGCGCCTCCCGTCCGGGTAGTGGGACTCGATGAGCGCGACCCACTCCCTCCAGGGCACGATCGCCTCCATCTGCTCCGGGAACCTCTCGCGCCTCGTGCGCCGCCTCTGGCCGGATGCCTCGAGGTCCGCGAAGCTCCCCTGACGCTGCATGAAGACCACCCCAAACTGATGAGAAAGATGCCCCTTACCTGCGGATATCATACCACAGGACACCTTCTCGCGCCTGCCCGGGCGGCCCCTGCTGCGCGTTACGCCTTGAATAAATCAGTGTTTCCCTAGTGCTCTTGGTCATGGTCGTCCTCGAGCTCCTTTCGTCTCGAGGCTCCCTCGCGTGCCCGGCCGCGGGCGGCTCCCGGGGCGGTCGCCGCCGTCATTTCCTACCGCTCCTCGACTCGATGTAGGCGTCCACGGACGCCCTCGAAACCAGGAGCTTCCTTCCGAGCCTGTACGAGTCGATCTCTCCCGACCAGATGAGGTCGTACGCCTTGTTTCGGCTCGCCCCCATGTACTCCTGCATCTCGATTACCGTCATCCACTCGTCGCGGCCCCGGTTGCCCTCGGGTGCCGCGCATTTCGTCGCGTGTGCCATGGTTCCTCCAATCATTCCGCGCGATGCGCCTGCGCGGTCCCGTGTGCGTTTTCGTCTGTGCGACGATTGAACCGCCTGATGGCGATTCGCGCGCACGGCGGGAGCGGAGACGGGTCGAGGTGGGTCGAGCTGGTCGGGCCTTCACGAAACGGCCATGAGCCGCGTGCTTAGCTCTCAGCTAAGTCCCTGAAAAGTAAAAGGCGCCCATGCGGGCGCCTGCCTAGTAGCTGGAGTTGTTCGGTTGTGGTTGGAATGTTTCTCTTCCGCGGTGCTGTCGTCCGGGGTCCGGCATCTGTCGTTCGCCTCTTCTGTCGTGTTTGATGTTGCGTGTTCTGCGAGCGACCTTTCGCAGGTCTTTCAACCCGTTGCCCCAGGTGCACCTAGATAAATGGTACCCATCCGTTGGGACATGGCCATTTCAGGAGGGGCGTCTGGGCAAACCGGGACGGACGAGCGGGTGTCCGTTAGCCAATCAGTGCTTTCTTTCGCAAGATTACAGCTGGTTTTCGTTGTTTGAGTAGATGCGCTGTTTGTACTCGCATCAGTAATTAAATCTTGAATAAATCGCTAATAAACACCCAATTTGATTGGAAAGAACAGCGAGGGATTTCTCAGCGGTCAAAATGATGAGATAATCTCCTCTATTACTTAGATGGGAGGGCTTGTTTTGGCCTCCTGAGTTTGAAAAAAGTTTTTGAGGTTGTCCCGACTTTTGTCCCCGAAGTCGACGAAGCACGACACGGAGTCACTTGGCGGCACTCGGCTCGAGACGGAATCGAAAACTGGATGCAACTGAAATGACGGGACGGCAGAACCGAAGCCATCGAGTGGGAGTGACCTTTCGAGGCCGCAAGCGCACATTACCCAGTTGAGCACGATAGCCTCTCGGCATCAATCACGATGCCGAGAGGCTATCTTTAAGACCGTATAGGCATTTCTAAGCCATCTTTAAAACTGTCTCGCGATAATCTACGATGCTGGCTCGTCGGCGTAGACCTCCTTGCACAGCCTGAACACGGCCCACGCCTTGGGCCAGCCCGCGTAGAAGGCGACATGCGTGACGATTGCCGCCATCTCCCCGGCGGTGACACCGTGCGCCTTCGCGTTCATGATGTGGAACTTGAGCGAGCTGTCTGTGATGCCCTGCGCCATGAGCGCCACGACCGTGATGATGGAGCGCGTCTTCAGGTCGATGCTCTCGTCGTTCCAGTTCTCGCCGAACAGCACGTCGTCGTTGTAATGCGCGAACGCCGGCGCGAAGTCGCCGAGCTGGTCGTGGCCCGCAGTCTGCACGATTTTCTCTGCCATGGTAGGGTCCTCTCTATTCCAAGCCGATGTAATGCTCGTCGGATACTTCCTCGAGCCATTCGTTGGAGGTGCCCTCGCCGGGAACCTCGATTGCGATGTGCGAGAACCACGAGTCGGCCTTAGCGCCGTGCCAGTGTTTCACGTTGGCCGGTATGACAACGACCGACCCTTCCTTCAGCTCGCGTGCCTTCTCGCCCCATTCCTGGTACCAGCCCTCTCCGGCTGTGCAGATGAGGATCTGCCCGCCATCTGCCTCGGCGTGGTGGATGTGCCAGTTGTTGCGACAGCCCGGCTCGAAGGTCACGTTGAACAGGGGAAACTCGCCACCCTTGAAGTCCGTGAGCGCGTTCAGGAAGCTGTTGCCCTTGAAGTAGCGCGCGAACGCGTCGTTGGGGTCGCCCTTGCCGAACACGTTTGCCTTCTCGAACGATGCTTCATCCTGGTATTTCATAGCGGCTCCTCCTCGAATCGCTGGCGGGCAGCCCCATGACATCCCGCCCGGCTCCCATCGGTTACAGCGTGCGGCCGAAGAACTCCACCAGCTTGGCCTCGACCTGCGCCACGTACTCGGGCACGTGGTAGGTCTGGATGTGGCTCGCGCCCTCGATGAGGAAAAGCTCCTTGTCCTCGGTGCCGGTGGCCTTCGCGAACGCGTCCTCGGTCATGTAGAGCGTGTCGGCGATTGAGCCTGCCATCATCAGCAGCGGCTGGGCTATGAGGCCCATGCGGTCCTCGGCGTCCCACATCATGAGGTCGGGCAGCGACGACTTCGTGTACTGGCCCGTGCCGTTGGGATGCGCGTAGTCCACGGCGTAGTAGAAGAAGCCGTCGCTGTAGAGCAGGTGCGGCAGGGCGCGCATCTTCTCGGCGTACTCGGCGAGCTGCTCGTCGGTCATCGGCGGCATGCCGCCCACGAGCTCGGCCTCTCCGGTCTCGGCCTCACGCCGGCGCGCATCGTTGGCCTCGGCCAGGCGCTGCGAGAAGGTCTCCCTGTCGGCGTCGCCCATGCCGTAGCGGCGGATGCGCCCTGTGTTGAACATGGAAAGCGTCGCCACCGCCTTGATGGCGGGAAGCGACTGCGCGGCACCGAGCGTGTAGCCGCCGCCCCCGCAGATGCCGAGCGCACCGATTCGGTCGGGATCGACGCCCGGGAAGCCGTCCAGGAAGTCGGCCATGCGGCGCACGTCCTCGATGCGGTAGGCGGGACGGTCGGTGAAGTGGGGCTCGCCCGCGCTCGCGCCCTGGTAGGCGGCGTCGGCGGCGATGGCGACGTAGCCGTGCTCGGCGAGCTTCTGCGCGTAGAGGCCTGCCACTTGCTCCTTCACGCCGCCGTTGGGGTGCGCCACCGTGACGCCAGCATACGCCTTGTCAGCCGCTTCGTCGTAATCGGCTGGCAGGTAGACGTTGGCCGTCACCTCGACACCGTTGCTCTTGTAGGAGACCGCGCGCACGTTCACCGCGCCCGGAACGTTGTCCTCGATGGCCCCGTCGTAGACGAACCCGAACCTGTTTCCCTCGTTGATCGGCATGGTCGTTTCCTTTGCTTGAACCTTCTTGCCATTTTAACGCCGCCGGGATCGTGGAAGGCACGGCGGCGTCTCACACTCACTTGCTGTTCGCCCCCACGAACGCGGCCGTGCGTTCGAACACGTGGCGCTGATCGGAGCCGTAGAAGCCGTGACCCGCGCCCTCGATCACCTCGAGGTCCGCGTCGACGTAGATCTCGGCGGCGCGCTCGGCGTAAGAGAGCGGCACGAGCGAGTCGGCGGTCCCGTGGAAGATCAGCACCGGGCCCTCGTAATCGCCGATGTGCTCGTAGAAATCGTAGTTCATGGCGTCGACCGCGTACACGCGCCCTAGCTCCTGCCACCAGGTGAAGGTTTCGGGTACGTTGTCTGCGCTACCGAAGCGGTCCACCATCTCGTCATGTATGACGAAGGCCGGATAGAGCAGCACGAGGCCGGCCACGTCGGCCGGGCGCTCGGCAGCGACGATGGCGCTGACCGCCCCGCCCTGGCTCTGCCCGAGCAGAAACACGCTCCGCTCGTCCACCACGTCGAGCCCGCGTACCGCGTCGAGCACGGCGGAGAGGTCGTCGGCCTCGGTGAGGATGGAGCATTCGGTCGTCGCCCCCGTCGAGCGCGACGCAGCAGAACCGCCGCAGAAATCGAATGCGTAGGCCACGTAGCCGCGCTCGGCCATGGCCTGCGCATACTGGGCGCTGTCGGCGTGCGTGCCTCCAAAGTAATGCGAGCATATGACGGCCGGCGCCGGGCCCGCGAGCCCCTTGGGCGTGTAGAGCACACCGTACACGCGCTTGCCATCGTACTCGACCCACATGTCCTCGGTCGTGTAGCATTTGCCTATCCCGAACACCTCATCGCCTCCGCTGGCGGCCTCCTCCGATGGCGCAGATTCCGAACGCGTCTCCGTTGCGGCTCCTGCTTCCGAGATGTTCGCAGGCTGCGCTTGGCATCCCGCAAGGGCGAGGCACAAGACCGCTGCAAGCATCGCCGCCATATGTTCCCATGATTTCAGCAAATCGACCCTCCAGAAGGCTTCTCGGTCGCCAGGCAGGGCGTCGGGCTCACAGGTCGAGTCGCGAGTACCACGCATCGACTTGGTCGAGCGATTCGGCGACGCTCTCCCCGCGTATCGCCAGGCCGTCGACCACGGTCGTTCCCGTCATTTTGCGCAGGTCGTCGTAGGTGCCGCTGTCGCCGGAACCCTCGTGGCTGTTGAAGGGCACGACGGTCTTGCCCTCCCAATCGTGGTCGCGCACGAACCCCTGCACGATCATCGGCATCTCGTACCACCAGATGGGGTAGCCAAGGAATACCGTGTCGTAATCGCCCCAATTCGCGATGGGGTTGGCTATATCGGGATAGACGCCGTCGTCCTGCTCCTGCTTGGCGCGGTCGGCGCAGGCCTGGTAGTCCTCTGGATAGGGATCGGCCGCCTCGATGCGGTATATCTCGGCTCCCGACAGCTCGCTTACGCGTTCCGCCATCTGCAGCGTGTTGCCGGTGTACGACCACAGCACGATGACGCTCTTGCTTCCCGCAGCTGCCGCCGGAGATGCGGACGTCGCCGCCGTTGAAGCTGCTGAAGCACCCGAATTCGAAGAGGGGGAGCCACTACCGCACCCGACAAGCGACAGCCCCGCGCCCGCAGCAATCGTGCCCGCCAGCCCCAGAAAGGTCCTCCTGCTCATATTGTCTTGGAAAGTCATTCCCCGCTCCTCCTTCGCTCAGGTTCCCTAGCCGATAATCTTCTTCGCCCACTTCTCGGCTTTGCCGAGCTGCATGCCCACCATCTTGCCGCCAATGACGACGCCCTCGAGCATCTCGGCGCCGGGGGCGGCTTCGGCGATTACGGCGTGCGTGCCGCCCTCGCCGCTGCCCAGGTGGCTGTTGAAGGGGGCTATGCGCTTGCCCGCCCAGTCGTGGTTGAGCAGGAACTTGCGCAGGATGGGCGGGATGGTGTAGCCCCACACGGGGTAGCCGACGAAGACGGTGTCGTAATCCTCCCAACCTTCGACGTCACCGATGTAGTCGGGCATGATGCCGTTCTCCAGTTCGCGACGCAGCCGGTCCTCAGTGGGCTGGTAGTCCTTCGGGTAGGGCTCGACCGGCTCCAGGCGGAACAGGTCGGCGCCGGTGGCCTCGCGCACGCGCTCGGCGATTTTCATGCAGTTCCCCGACCAGGAGAACACCACTATCAGGCTCTTGGACATAGTCAATCAATCCTTTCTCGTGAAGCGACTAGCCGGCTAACTTCGACTGGATGGCCTCTCGCAGGGCAGGGATATCGGACGCGGAGTCCGACGTGCCCACCGAATCGAGCCCGAACAGCTCGACGATGCGCCCTATGACAGTCTCCGAGTGGGCGAGCGCCTCCTGCGTGGGCGCGCCGCCCTGCTGGAAGAAGGCGAACGGCTTGCCCTCGAGGTCGCCATCGCGCTTGTCGTACATGCGGTCGATGACTACCTTCAGCGGGCCTGCGAGCGAATGCCAGTAGACCGGCGAGCCCCACACGAGGAAGTCGGCCGCGCACATGCGCTCCCATACCTCTTCGAACTGGTCATCGGAGAACTGTGCGCCGAGCGGATAGACCTTGTACTCGACGAGGTTCAACGTTTCGTAATCGATTCCCTCGAGCAGGTCGGCCGCCATCTTTGCCGTGTTGCCGTTCGGGTTCTGGCTGGGGTTGACGAAGAGCATGCCCCCACCTCCTGTCGTGTTCGCTGTCGATGAGGCCGCTGCGGCGCTCGCCGAGGAGGCTGCCGCCTGCGCCGATTCTGCAGACTGGGAGGCCGCTTGGCTGCTCGCATTCGAGGCCGTCGAACCTCCCGTCGCAGTGCCGCCGCATCCTGTCAATGCCAGCAGGCCGACCGCGGCCGCGCCCACGAACCCGCGCCTCGTGACGTTGTCGGCGTCCATGCCAGCCCCCTAGTCGCTCACGGCGCCGAGGATGTACTTCACCGTCTCGGGCTGGTTGTGGTCGATGATCTCGGAGTGGCCCAGGTCGAGCGCGTCGATGGCGGCCATGTCCTCAGGCGAGAGCTCGAAGTCCCAGATGCCCAGGTTCTGCTCCATGCGCTCGACGTGCACGCTCTTGGGGATGATGGAAACGCCTCGCTGCGCGTTCCACTTGAGCGCCACCTGCGCGGTGGTCTTGCCATACTTGGCGCCGACCTCGGTGAGCACCGGGTGCGTGAAGATGCCGTGGCGCCCCTCGGCGAGCGGGCCCCATGCCTGGGGCTGACAGCCGTACGCCTTCATGTTCTCGATGGCGTCGTACTGCGCGTAGAAGGGGTGCAGCTCGATCTGGTTGACCATGGGCTTCACGTCGACGAGCTCGGCGAACTCGGTGAACCTGCCGGGGTAGAAGTTCGCGACACCGATGGCGCGCACCTTGCCCTCGGCCAGAAGCTCCTCCATCGCCTTCCACGCGCCGAAGACGTCGCCGTAGGGCTGGTGGATGAGGTAGAGGTCGAGGTAGTCCAGGCCCAGCAGCGCCATCGAGTCGGCAAACGCATTCTTCGCGCCCTCGTAGCTCGCGGCGTTGCACCACAGCTTCGTCGTGATGAAGAGCTCCTCGCGGGTGGCCAGCCCGTCCGCGACCGCGCGCCTTATCGCCGCGCCCACCGCGCCCTCGTTCATGTAGAGGGCCGCCGTATCGATGAGGCGGTAGCCTACGCGAATGGCGTCGTAGACCGCCTGCTCGCACTCGGCGGGGTCGGGCACCTGGAACACGCCGAAGCCCTCCAGGGGCATCTCCACTCCGTTGCTCAGCTTCAAGATATCCATGCTTCCATCCTTTCATAAGTGACGTTTCGTCATTTCTTTACAGTTGCAGAATAAATAACGCTTCGTCACTTGTCAAGAGATTTCTTTCGGAATATGATTCGTTGCGAGACGAACAGGAGGGAAAGTATGGCCGAATACCAGAGGGCGTACAGCGCCGAGCACAAGGCGGAGCGGTTCGCCGACATCATGGCCGCGACGGACGGTCTGTTCCGCACGCACGGGTTCCACGAGGTGACGCTGACCACCATCGCCAAGGAGCTGGGGTGGTCGCGCGGAAACCTCTACCGCTACGCGCAGACCAAGGAGGAGGTGTTTCTGGCGCTCTACCGGCAGAAGCACCGGGCGTTCGTCGATGCGCTGGTAGAGGAATTCGAAAGCGCCCTACCCCTCCCGACCGGCGAGTTCGCCGCGCGCTGGGCGAAGGTCGCCGACGCGCACCACGGCTACTGGCGCTATCAAGGCATCCTCACCTCGGTCATCGAGACGAACGTGTCGGCTGAAATGCTCGCCGGCTTCAAGCGCGACCTCATGGCCGACATCGCGCCGGCCGTCTCGCTCATGGCCGCTCAGCTCCCGCAGCTCGACGAGGCGCAGGCGGCAGACGCGCACCTGGCGCTCGTCTACCACGCCGCCGCGCTTCACGGGCACCTGTGCGGGTCCGAAGCCCAGATGAGGGCCATGGAGGAGGCGGGCATGCCGCTGCCCACGGGCGGGTTCGCGGGCGCCATGGCAGGCTTTGCCGAGGCGTATTTGAAGGGGCTGCTCGCGGACTGATTGCACCGTATGGAGCATACGGGCACAGAAGAATCAGGAACAATCTGACAGGAGGACGAACATGAAGAAGGATCTCGGAGCCCAGCCGGCCATTTTCCCGATGCCGGTTCTCATCGTAGCCGCCTACGACAAGGACGGCACGGTGCAGGCCATGAACGCCGCATGGGGATGCGCTGCTGGCATGGACAAGGTGGCGCTGTGCATCAGCGAGGGGCATGCGACGACGAAGGCCATCCGCGAGACGGGCGCGTTCACGGTCGCGCTCGCCGATGTGGCCCATTTGGCCGAAGCCGACTACCTCGGAATCGCGACGGGCAACAAGCTGCAAGACAAGTTCGCCAAGTCGGGGCTTTCCGCAAGCGAGTCCACTCACGTGCACGCGCCGGTAATCAACGAATTCCCCGTTGTGATGGAGTGCGAGCTGGCCGAGATCGTGGAGACCGAGCATCTGCACATGGTGGTGGGCACCATCGTAAATGCAGCCGCCGAGGAGTCCGTGCTCGCGGAGGACGGCAGGGTCGATCCCGCGAAGGCGGGCGCGCTCACCTTCGACCAGTTCCAGCACGGCTACTACGCCGTTGGCGAGATGACCGGGCAGGCGTGGAACGCCGGCATGGACCTCGCGAAGGCCGCCAAGGGAGCATAGGGCGCCGAGATACAAGGATTAAAGCGCATGGTAGCCAACTGGCTACCATTTCAGGGGTTTCGGAAGACGTTTCCGCAGGTCAAATGCCATGCGAACTTACTCCCCTCGTTTACTCCCCATTTTCCGGAAAATAGGCCTCAGAAGGGCGATTTCGGGGGTGGTAGCCACTTCGCGTTTTTTCGGGACTGGCTACCACCTGTTTCCGCAGGTCAGAGCGTTTACTCCCCATCACTGGCTACCAGGGTGAAGCCACTTTCCGGCTACCAACTGGCTACCAACCGAAAGCGTTAAATCGGGCGGTGTCGCCGGACGCGGCAGCACGGGCTGGTACGAGATGGACGAGAGCTCACCGCTAGGAAAAGCGGGAACGATTGAGTGGGTGTGATTTACATCCTAATATATAGCTAGCGCCACATAATTACGTCCTTATTATTGCGGATTAGCACTATAATAAGGACGTATTCTATATAGGAAGGATTCGTATGAGAAGAGCACTCATGGATAGGCTCGTCGCCTGGAAGGACGATCCGCGGCGCAAGCCCCTGATTCTGAATGGCGCCAGGCAGGTCGGCAAGACCTGGCTGCTCAAGGAGTTCGGGAGGCTCCACTTCGAGAACGTCGCCTACGTGAGCCTCGACAACGACGCCCTCGCGCGAAGCTACTTCGACTCCGGTTTCGATATCGCGAGGATCATCGCCTCCCTCTCGCTCGAGCTCGACATGGATATCCGGCCTGGCAGCACGCTCATCGTCCTCGACGAGGTGCAGGCGGCACCCAAGGCGATCACATCCCTCAAGTACTTCTGCGAGGACGCCCCCGAATACGCCGTCGCAGCGGCCGGGTCGCTTCTGGGGATATCGGCCACCGAGGGGACCGGCTTTCCCGTCGGCAAGGTCAACATGCTCGACCTGCATCCACTGACCTTCACCGAGTTCCTCGACGCGACGGGAAACGGGAGGTTCGCAGAGCTCGTCCAATCGGGCGACGCGGAGATGATGAGCGCTTTCTCGGACAAGCTCGCCGAGCTCCTCAAGCAATACTACGTCGTGGGAGGTATGCCCGAGGCGGTGAACGCCTACGTCGCCGAGCAGGACGTGCGCGCCGCACGGGCAGTCCAACAAGAGATCCTGAACGGATACGTGAGCGATTTCGCGAAGCACATACCGCCCCGCCTGCTCGCGCGCACCATGCTCGCCTGGCAGTCGATCCCGGGACACCTGTCGCAGGAGAACAAGAAGTTCATCTTCGGGCAGGTGCGCAAGGGCGCCCGCACGGCCGACTTCGAGGAGAGCCTCGCGTGGCTCCAGCAGGCAGGCCTGATTTACAAGGTGCGCCGCGTGAGCAAACCGCACGTGCCGCTGCCGAGCTATTGCAGCATGAGCGCGTTCAAGGTCTTCATGGTGGACGTGGGGCTCCTCGGCGCCATGAGCGGCCTGGAGCCGAGAGGCGTCATCGACGGCAACAAGGTCTTCACGGAGTTCAAGGGCGCGCTCACCGAGCAGTACGTCTGCCAGCAGCTCATCTCGGAATGCGGCCTCTCGCCCTACTACTGGTCGGCGGAGAACTCGACAGGCGAGATTGACTTCCTGGTCCAGGACGGCGGCGGCGTGTTCGCCATCGAAGTGAAGGCCGAGGAGAACCTCCGGGCCAAGAGCCTTCGCGCGTTCAAAGAGGCAAATCCCGAAGTTGACGCGGTGCGGTTCAGCCTGTCGGGCTACCGCGAGCAGGACTGGATGCGCAACGTGCCCCTGTACGCCGTTTCGTGCAAGGGGCTATGGGGCTAGCTGCAAAGGATGAGGTTTGCCATGGCTAGCAGCGCCGATTACTTGGAATTTGTACTGGATCTGCTTCGGGGCGTCCCGGCGGTCACCCACAGGAAAATGATGGGCGAATACCTGCTCTACAGCGACGGCGTGCTGTTCGGCGGGATATACGACGACCGGCTCCTGCTGAAGGACACGCCGGCGGCCAGGGCTGCGTTTCCCGAGGAGCAGGTCCCCTACGAGGGCGCCAAGCCCATGCTCCTCGTCGACAGCGAGGACCCAGCCTGTATCGCCGAAGCGGTAGCCGCCATGCTCGCGGAGTTGCCGAAGCCGAAGAGGAAGCGTTAGCTTCACGAGACCGAGCGGTCAATGGCGCTCGACCCGATTAAACTGCGCAAGCGTTTCAAAGTGTACTCACCTCGAAAAAGTGAGTAATACTCCCCATTACTGACCTGCGGTTGTGACTACTCCCCGAAGGGTGAGTACAGAAAGTGTACTCAGCGGTGAGTACAGGTGAGTACACCCTTGGAGCCGCTTCGCGAGAATACTCCTCAATAACGAAACGCCACCTGTGAGCACGTGGCGACACGGGAGAGCACGATACGACAAGGAGTTTGAGGATGGAAACCTACCTTGTGACAGTTGAGTGGGAATAAGCGATATTCGTTGATTTCAAGCCCTCGACCTGCGACAACAGGTTGGGGGCTTCTTATTTTGCAACCTCTGTGCAACCTTTGCGGTTTCGCGCCCCGTGAACAGGGGACGTAGCACTGCTCACGTCTGGGCCCATGTCGGCACCGATCAATGCCCGCGCTGCTTCTGCTTGCGCGTCAGCTTCCGCTGCTCGAAGCACGTCGCCCGGGGTTCCTCGCCAGAGGAGAGCTGACCGTTCCTTGCGAAACCGCGAGACCGGCTATATCCGCTTGCTGCGGGCTTGCTTGAGCCAGTTCCTCTTGAAAGCGCCGATACCGCCGAAGAATTTGTTGTATGTCTCGCCATCCTCCTTGGCCTCGTACTTGACAAGGCCGAGTTCTATGGTGCAGAGATAATCCGCCACCTGCTCGAGACGGTAATCGGTCATCGAGGTCTTGCGTCGGCAGACGACCCCCTTTGAAAGGACCTTGCCCACCGAGCGGTCGAGCGCCTGCTTGACGATGTCCTGACCGTTGTCGTAGTAAACCTTCACATCGTCGAAGGATTGAAAGAAGCCCAGGTGCTCAATCATGGCAGAGCAGATATCGCGCCCCATACGCTCCATTAGCCTTGCCGGGTCTTCGAACTGGCTGCGGCGGTAGACGAACGTGATATAGGAAATGGGAAGTTTGCGGACGAACGAGGAGAAGTAGGCGAGCATCACCTTGCGCTGCTCGATGCTAAGAAACTCATAGTCCTTGTGCCCGTTCATGAGAGGCTCGGAGTGAAACGGAATGTTAGGGAGATCGCCCCTGGCGAGCTTGGCCTCATGGCCCGTGACCGCCTCGGCGATGCTGTCTGCCTGGTCGTGAAAGACGAGTGTGAGCAGGTAGTAGCGAGCTTTGCCGCCGCGGTCGCCGCTCTCGTCGACGAAGATGCTGAGCTCCTTGGCCAATGGGGACTCCTAATGGAATGGGTAAAAAAATAGCCGGGGGACTCCCCCGGCACTTGGAGGTAGCTTAATAAGCCACCAAAAACCTTATAACATGTGCTGGCGGTGAGTGCAAGAATTCAAGCGCGCAAATAGACAACTGTTAGAACCAGGGCGTTTTGGCCGAAACGTGAAAACGCATAATGTTGCGAGAATATTAACTCGCATAATATTGCGAACTATCAAAATCGCAAAATGATGCGAAAGAATAAATCACTTGAGATGGGAGGATATCTATGGTCGACGCGCTGGAGATAGGCTATGCCATAAAGGACAGGCGCGCTGAATTGGGGATGAGCCAGGCTCAGCTGGCAGAGAGTCTGGGACCCTAAAGAAGGATCGCTCGTCGAACTCATAGGCCGCTTGGCCAGGTTACCCCAGTAACCGAGCTATCATAAGAGTCCGACAAAATTCCTTCTACGCCAGGAAAAGAAAATGAGCGTTGTCGCACAAAAACAGGGGCGCGCTGGATAGGTGCAGGCTCATCAACGAGAACTCCGTACCTGCCGCAAACTCGTCCAAGCTAGACGGAGAATGCGCGTTGACGCTAATCCCACGATTATCAGCGGCGAAAGATTCTGTGAGGGCTTTCTCCTTGGTTGTCTCGACAACGGAAAGATGCTCGGCTTGATGAAGGAACTCGAAGAGCTTGATGGGACATAAGAAAACATCGTTCGCTATGATGCTAGATGAATGAGATGGTCGATGAAATGGGAACCGGATACTACGAGCACAAAATAGAAGTGAAGTACACTGAAGGCCTTCTTGACGCATCGAAGGATTGGCAATGGTTCATCGAATACACAGAGGAGAACTTCGAGCCAGATGAATCGTTTTCCGTATTCGCTGACTTTCAGAGATGTTTCTCTAAGATACATCTCGTGTTTGTTCACCTTTCAAGAATCGTCGATATGGTGGGTGATATTAGTGTACGCATCGAGGAAGATTGGCTGAAGAACGTCTACGGTTGCGTCCGCATACGGTGCGGACTTGCCGACGTCGAAACGATGCTTAAAGGTGATGGGTTTTACGATGTGTTGGCTGTCGCGTCTTACGCAACACGCCTCATCAACTGTGTCAGCGATGCGCAATACCCGTTCAATCCTCAGCTCCTGTACGTCTGTAACCTGTCGGAGCTGTTCGACTTCGAGCCACTCGGGGACACCCGGGACAAGCTCATTGAACTGGCGGGCTCTATCAAGGTCGATGGATTCGAAAAGGCTGCGGAAACACTCAGGCTGAACTTCGCATCTGAAATCAAGGAAGTCGATGAGCAATATGTATCGCATCGCCTTGATGAGTACTTTGACGAGGATTTCCTCTCGTTTAAACACAGCTTCTCTCATCATTAGGTATGAGGTTCCCTCCCAGGACGCTCAACCGTACCGCGAGGGAGAGCGCCTGCGCAGGTAGAGACTCTGTAGAGGCCTCCGGGCATGTTGCCCGGAGGCCACCTTTCGTGGTAGAATTAGGTATGTTATAGGTATGTAGGAGAGGAGGGCGGGAATGGGCGCGTACTCGGTCCCGGAGCACATCAGGGCGATGAAGCCCAGGGGCACGATGGTCAAGGCCATCAGCGGCCACTACTACGTCTACGAGTATCGCTCGGTGACCGAGGGCGGGAGGAGGAGGACGAGGATGGGCCGCTGCGTGGGCAAGATAGAGGAGGGCCGCGGGTACGTGCCCAACTCCGGCCGCGCGTCCGGCTCGGAGATCACCACCCTGGAGTTCGGCGACTGGGCGGTGGCGCTGTCGGCCTCGGCACCGGTGCGCGGGCTGCTCGGGGAGCACTTCCACGCCGACGACGCGGATCGGATATGGGCGCTGGCCTGCATGTTCTGCGTGCGTGGCGTCACGCCGGCGAGGGACGCCAGGAGGGTCTGGGAGCAGTCGGCGCTCTCGCTGGCCCTGCCCTCCGTCGCCCTGGGGGAGCGGGCCGTGGGCGAGCTGCTCGACGCGCTCGGTCGCAGGCAGGGGCCGGTGCTCGCGTTCGAGCGGGCGCTCGCGGAGGCGAGCTCGCGCCTGGTCGCCGTCGACGGCCACGTGGTCGGCTCGGGGTCGCTCCTCAACGACCTGGCCGGCAAGGGGTATCGGTTCGGCGCCACCCACTGCGACCAGATGAACCTGCTCATGGCCTACGACGCCCTCGGTGGCTCGCCGCTCGCCTGCCGCATCGTCGAGGGCGGGCTGCTCGACAAGGCGTCGCTCGCCGACCTGGTCGCCGACGTGCCGCTCGACGGCGTGCTGTGGCTCGTCGACTCCGGCTTCCACAGCGCGGCCAACGTCGAGCTGCTGTCGAGCGGGAACAACGACTACATCATGCCGCTGCACAAGGGGCTCAGGGCATGCAAGGACGCCGTGGCCGAGATGGACCTGCGCGAGCGGTTCAGCTGGGCGCGCGGGCGCAAGGCGACGGTGGTCGAGTGGAAGGAGCACGACGCGGGCGGCGGGCGGCGCGTCCTCGTGCTGCGCGAC
>ERZ773065.1049-NODE-1049-length-14483-cov-3.212919_pt1 | contig 14483 bp, 15 predicted proteins | sample MGYA00580623_ERZ773065 | MGnify/ENA primary metagenome ERZ773065 (study PRJEB29015, sample SAMEA2738017) | human oral metagenome | biome: human oral; feature: human-associated habitat; material: dental | place: China | collected 2047 ...
GCCCGACGCTTATCTGTAACAGCCAGCTGGTCTCCTGGCTCATAGGCTCACCTCCTTATAGTCTTTTTCCTTCAAATAGGCCCTGAACGCCTCGAGCGCGTCGCCTTTTGACGACCTCTTATCCTTCGACGAATCCCTCTCCGGTTTCCCCATAGGCGATTTATCGTAGGAGGCGAATTTTGGGTTGACGATCTGCTCTACGGAAATTGGATACGCACCCTCTTTGTCGCTGCGTTCGAGCAGAAGGCTGCCGAGAGGCCTGGTCTTCAAGAAGATGATCACAGGGATGACTTTACCATTTTTCAATTTGACAGGAGAGAGAAGGACGGGGCTTGCCATTCTGGAGCTGGATTCCGGCCGTAGACACGTGTCAATCGGGTCCATGTCTGGTTTGGATTTACCTCCAAAATCGCTGTCCTTAAAATGAAAGATGATCGGCATACCCAACTTCGCACGGGGGAATCCCTCAACTTGCATGGCCGGCGCATGGCGCCCCAAATGGGCTTCAACCCGCCTTCGAATCGTATCAGGTTCCGGCCATCGGGAACGCCCTGGCGTTTTGTCTCCTTTGTTGCGCCCTATTTCTTCTCCCTGACGGAACTGCTTCATGAAGTCGACCATCTCGCGCCAGGCACTTTCCGCATCATCCTTCACATTCCCCATCAGGACAGTCTCAATACCTGGAGCTCCTGATAAAAGGCTGGAAATATTTTCTGCTCCTTCCATCGCGCAGTCTTTAGAATAAAGTGCTCCGCACCCACGCCGCGTCCTGGCTCCCAGCCCTCCGAAATTAATCCAGCCATGAAGGGAATTCAAAACCTGTTCCCTATGATCAGCTGAAAGTTTCGGAGGAAAGGACAGAAAAAGTTTGAATCCCGCGTTTACGAGAGCCAAAGATGGAGCGACGTCCTGTTCTCCTTTTTTTCCGATTTTTCCCTGAAAAGGAAAGATCGCGTACTGTAGCTTTTCTTTTCCCTTTTCAAAAACAATCCGTTTCTTTTTCTTTCCGTCTTGTTCTTGTCTTTCCTCAATGGAAGCCATAGGTCTTAAGCTCAAGCAGGTATCAGGCATCCCGACCTTGAGCGCTAGCTTGCTGGCTGATTGAGTGCTTCCAAAAATTGCGGCTTCTTCCTCTCTCATATCGTTTAAAGACAGCTTCAGTCCATAGAGCAAACGCCACCAGAACCGCAGATGACCGCGAATGGCGGTCACTCTTACCGGCATCTCCTCATCGACAACCCCCGCCACAACCCCGCCGCCGTACATCGGGGTGATCAGCTCAATCTGATAAACCTGCTCTTTTTGGGATCTGCCGGCTCCAGGGTCCACGCCGTCAATGCACACCGACTTCGGAATGCTTCGCCCCATACCGCACCATCCTTTCCATAAAAAATACCGATCGCCTCAAAACTCCGCCAACACCTGTCCCATCCCCTGGGTCGTCTTGTAGCCGACGCCACAGAAAAAAGCGAAGGCGGTCAGACAGGCAAGCGCCTTTCTAACCGCCGTACTTTCGTTTTTCCAGACATAACGGACCCGTCCCACACAGCCGCGGAAGACGAGATTTTCCTTCAGCACCACTGCCGCGCTTCGCAGGGAATAATCTGCGACAAACGTGTTTTTAATCGGATTTTCCTGTCCCAGATTTTCCAGCGGATTTTCCCCATAGGCCGTTTTCCATCGGGCAGCCAGGCTACGGAACCAGAGTTCGGGAGAGGGGAGGATGTTCTGAACCGCCCCGCTCTTGAACCCGGTAGGAGAGAGAAACGTCACGTCAACCCCTTCGCAGGGAGAGCTTTCCCTGAGTGCCCCTTCATCCGTCTGGCGGCTCATCGCGTTTTCCCCGGGACGCGAGACCCTTTTGACGCCGACAGGCGCCCCGCCCAGGGTGAGGGAAGAGCCCGTCACGGCCTCCGCAAAGGGCTCCAAAAGCGCGTCGTCCAGGAAGGAAACGCGAAAGGCCAGCCTGTCGCCCTTTTGAAGTTGAAGGACCCCTTTTCCCCAGGAATAATGCAGCGTGCGCCAGAAGGATTCCGGTGTGAGCGCGCTCAAGGCCACCCCCTTGAACCCGGGCGCTCCATGCAGGGGCTCCGGCCCCCCAAACTCCGAGAGCCGACGAGCCAAAGCGGAAAAAAGCAGGTACCCGTTGGAAACGGGAACGTGTCCATCCGACAGAGCCTCACACAGAACAAGAGAAGAGATCAAGACTCCTCCATCCTCTCAGCAAATCGTATTTTCCACGACAAGCTTCAAATAAGAACCTCCAGGGGTTCGGCCTGCCATGCACTCTCATCTCCGGCAATCAGCCGCAGCCGCCAATACAGGCCGGTGAGGAAATCGTCCGGAACGGATTGCCCCGCCTGCCCCGCCAGCCTTCGGGCCTCAGGGAGCGGGACCAGAATCCGCCGGTGTTCCGGCGCCGGGAAGACCAGATGTCCTTCCTCCACGCCTCCTCCCTGGTCTATATCCATAGCCAGGGCATGGACCTCAATGCCCGGAGCCAGGCGGTACAACCCCTTTCTTACCAGGTCCCAGGCCGGTTTGGCATTGACGACAACGTTTCCGATCCGAGGCCCATTGGGGTATATGCTCTCAATTTTAACAGCAATACAGCGTTTTGCGGCATCTTTTTTCTCGTCGTAGAAATAAAAACTTTTGCTGCGCGGCAAAAAGACAGGGAGCCCATCCAGACTCAGGACATACCCGGAGAACTCGTTCTGACGGCTTGTCTTTCGGAATGCAACGCGCGCACGGAGAAACTCGCCTTTTTCATAGGCGTCCAGAACGCGCGTCCAGACCGGACCGTAAAACGGACCCTCCGCTCCCGTATCCACCATGAAGAGCTCCCCCTCCGGATTGAGGACGTGAAAGGGACGCAGGCGGTGATCCTTCTCCTCGGGCGCTTCCATTTCCCGCACGACTTTTGACGAAAAGGACATCCCGAACGGCTGAGAGGAAGCGACAGGACTATGCCGCGTCGGGCAGCGTTCCGGCACCTCCTCTCGCGTCGTCTCGTCAGGCTGCCTGTTCTCCGCCGAAACCGAACTGCCGTCTCCTCGAAGACACAGCAGGACAACCGCCGCCGCAGCCGTCAATAAGAACTCCAGCACCGCCATCTTCGTCATTCCTCCCCGCATACCGGACAGCCGTGGACCTTCTCGAGCTCCAGCCGGCATATTCTGAGCTGCAATTCCCTGTTCCTCCCCTCCCCGCCCTCCATCTCCGGGACATCCCCCCTTCTATCGACGTAAACGAGGGTCAGGTTCTCATGCGAATCCCTGTCCATGAGCGCCTCTATGGCCCTCAAGGCACCAACCTCCGCCACCAGGTTAATTTGAGCCGAAAGTCCGGGCTGAACGTAAAGGTCCCTAGGGTCCTCCGCCTCGCTGTAGGAAACTTTTTCCGAACGCAGTGCACTCTCGCTCAGAATACGCCGCCGATGGCACGAAAAGCACGCTTCTCCGGGACGAACCAGCTGAACGATCCCTGAGGCCGCCCTCTCGTGGAGCCCCACCTGAAGGCTCTTGATCCCGTGCTCTACGGATATGGAGTTGACGAGCACGCGAGAATCGTCCGTATCGGTCGTGCAGATCAGCAAATGGCTCTGCTTCGCCGCCTCCTCCAGGGCGGCCATCCCACCGGGATCGTCCACCACGTTCCTCGTGCAGCAGCTTACCTGAATGTTGGGATTGACGGATCGGATCCTCCGCTCCACGACATACGCCTTATTGCGTCCAAGCTCGTCCACGCCGGCGACATGTCTGGAAAGGTTCGCCGGCTCAAGCGTATCCATGTCGAACAGAAAGAATCTCCCCACCCCGGCCCTGGCCAGTTCCAGGGCTATCGTCCCCCCAAGGCTGCCACACCCGACGAGGCACACGCTCTTGCCGGCCAGCTCCATCGTCTCCAGCAGGCCAGCGTTTCTCTCGTAGACTGCCGCTCCCGTGTCGATGACCTCGGGGACGACAGGCACCATCTCCCCCTCGCAAAACATCCAGAACCGTCCGCCATCCTCGCCGATCACCCCCAAAACCCCATTGGGCAAAAGATTGACCGTCGCCTCGCAGCCCTCCCGAACAAGACGGAGCCGGGCATTTTTTACGCCGGGTCCGGGAATGAAGACGAAGCTCTCGCCTTTGTTCCACACCCCCGGATGCTCGGCCTCGGATGCGGAGGAAGCCCGAAAATCCTGAATCAGCCTCTGGTCGATGTACAGCTTCACCTCAGACGCCCCTTCCCTTTTCCTCAGGATATCCTCAACGGAGCCCTCATAGACGCCCGTATGACGAATTTCTCCCTTTTCTCCATCCCCTTCGTCCCCGCGCATCCAGACGTGGCAGTCGATGCGGTACCCTACGCCATGAAGGGTAACGACAGGCAGGAACAGGAACGGCCACCCTTCCGCCTCACAGATTTCCCGTGCCGTCAGGACATCCAGACGGCTCAAAGCGCCAAAGCTTCCAGGGTGCTTATGCCACTCCCCAAGATAATTCCAGCCCTTCGTCCTCCGGTAGTAAGCGACCCGGTCACGATAATGCGGCATCTCGGGACGAAAAACTCCGCTGCCAAGGAGGGCCTGTTCGCCCGGCCCGCTGGCGCGTTCCGCATGGATTTCAAGTTTCCCCCCGGCACCGTTGCAGAAACTGCCCACCAGGACGCCGCCGGTTTCACGTCCGGGGGCCGCCACGGCCTCCCGCACGATGCGCTGCAGTGCATCCAGGGACAGGCGCGTCGTCACCTCCCCGCTGAAACTCATCCCCAAACACGCTCCTTGACCAGCTCAATCCCATCCCTGACCCCGGACTGAAATGCATCGTTGCGCGGCATCACCCTGCCGTCCGACGTCACATAACCCTTGCAACAATCGTCATTGAGCACGCGCTCCGTAAGCTTCAGAATATCCATCTCAGCGGCCCCGTCGAAGGGATTGGAAGTCTTCTGCGCTTTCTCGCTCTTCCCGGCTCCAGGCATCTTCATAGATAAAATCTCCTCCTCGTTTTAACGTAAGTTATGAATGCCTCAGGTTTTCTCCGAATTTTTCTACGGAATTTATCTCAGGGTTGAGAAACGGCTCCTCAGTTTCTTTTCGGTTTCGATGCGTGCCCACCGGGAACAGGCGTCGGAAATTTCATTGAAGCGATTGCCCCGATGGGCCCCGACCTTGCTGAGGATGATCCTCCGTTGCCTCCACAGACGCTGCATGTTCTCCAGGAAGGGCAGGCCTCCTTTGTCCCCCATAACATCGCGGATCGCGGAAAGGCTGTCGCTGACGATCTCAGCTCTCCATTCCCCTCTTACCCTCATCAGCTCGCAGGCGACGATAAAAGCCATGCCCATGGCCCTCAATTCCGCCTCACCGGAAGTGGCGCATCGGCATCCCGCATGAAAGACGACGAGCCCCCACATGCGCCTCTCCACGACATTCCAGCAGAGGCGCCAACGCCGTAAGCCGTCAAGCTCCAAAGGGTCACGGGCCCCGGCGACGACGGCCATTCCACCAACCCCCATTCGGAAGGAGGCGTCGCAGTAGATTTGAATCACCCCGCTCTCCTACCTCCCGGGCCAGTTTCCGCTGCGCTGATAGACCTCCCATGCGTTCAGCCAGGCAGCCGCCCATCCCAGCAGCGCCGCTGCCGTGGTCTCCGTTCCAATCCCCTCCCCTCCTCCGCCGTGATCGTTGGAGTAGAGGCAAAGGTGTCCGTCAACGTATTTGTGGGGCGTCCTGACCTCCATCAATTCACGGACGAACACCTTGGTCTGCCCGTGCGGGTAACTGGCAGGGTAGACGACGGCCACGCTGAAGGAAGAACCGAAGTTCGTGGTCAGGGTTCCTCCCCAGAACAACTCCCCATTTGAGGCGAAGGGGAGGGAAGGGTCCCCCTGAAACAAGGCGAACTGGGGAAACTTACGCTTCATGATTGGCGCCTCGTGGGCTCGAATGCGCTCGGAAAGGGTTTTAGTGACGTTGACGGCCATGCTGGCTGCCTCCTTTCATGTCTTTTCTTATTTCCTTGCTACCGCCTTCCATTGCCGCCTGCGGTCTTGTTGCCCGACGGCCTGTGGCGTGCAATATGGAGCTTCTCGGTATCGCAGAGCTCCTGCGCCAACGCCCCATCGCGGGCAATGCTGTAGGACGCCTTCTGAGTTTCGGGATTGAAACGGCCCGAACGCTCGTGCTGCTGAAGCCTCATTCGGACATCCCCGGTTTGGCCAATATAAACGATCTCTCCGCTGGCCTTATCCCGAATCCGGTAAACTCCGGGGGCGTTCGGGGTGTCGCAGTCCGCACCCCTCACCCTGTCCGTCTCCCTCATACGCCCCGGACCGATCACGCTGTTTCCCATGTCTAACGCGCCTCCTTGTCAAATTCCTCGACCACAGCCCACCCAATGGCCTCTGTGATGCCAGCGGCGGTGGTTGCGTTGACGGCGTTTCCAACCCCCGGTATCCACCCCACCAGCACCTGCGTAGCGACCCGTGCAGCATACTTTCCAATCATGCTGCTCAACACGGTGGCACAGATCGCCCTGGCGGCCACCTCGCTCAGCCTCATGTCGAAGACCTTCCCAAGTCCAACGATCATCGTTGCCTGAAGCGCGACCAGAGGAGGGTTATCCGACCCCGGCAGCTGCGCCAGGCCGCCCCCGACCGCAGCCGCGGAAGTCGCGGCCGCATGAATGATGCCGTGACACATTGCGTTCTGGCTGTCCGTCATCTCCGCATCTCCTCCCTTATCTCGTCCTTCTCGTCCATCACCGACTTCGCTCTCCGAGCCCTTCAGAGGATTCTTCATTGCCCTCTCAAAATATATAGCGATTCTTTCGGTGATATTTCAGTTCGGTATCCCGGAACAGGTTCAGAGCTTAAGGACGAACGGCAGGTAGCTGTCTCCATCACGAATACTTCGGGCCAGACTTTGAGCCTGAGCAAAAATGTGGTTCTCATAGCTGCTGCTGTGGTTGTTGCTGGAGTTTACCACTTCCGTCCGCAGCCGCTCCTTGAACAGGCGCATCAGTTTTTCTCTCGCGCTCTGCGCCATCCTCACCCCGCCCCCTTCTCCGGCGGAGAAGTGGTTCTCGGACAGAAAACCCTGATTGAGGATGGAGATCACCAGCCTGTCGACAACCGCAGAACGGAACTCCTCCATCAGGTCCAGGGATGCCGAGGGACGTCCCCGGTATGCAGGGTGCAGCCATCCAACGCAGGGGTCCAGTCCAACCGTCACGACGGCCGTCGTCACCCGGCCCAGCAGGAGGGTGTAGGCGAACGAGAGCAGGGCGTTGACGGGGTCGCGCGGAGGGCGGCGCGTCCTTCCATCGAAGCGCCAGGGAGCGATCAGGGCGTTGCCGAGAACAGAAAAATAGATTCTTGCGGCATTTCCCTCAGTCCCTCGAAGGGCTTCCAGGCAGCTGCTCCCCGACGCCTCGCGGGCCAGGATGGCGAGCTCCCTGGCCGCATCTTCAAAAACCTCTCCCCCTCCGGGCCGGCGGTACATGAATCGAGTCAACGTCTGCCTTTGATTGAGTACCTTTCCCACAACAAAGGACCGGGCAAAATCCAGGCTCCGGTCTTCCGACAGCGCGGAATCGTACTGCGCACGCCGGAGCTCGTACCCGTGCCCCATGCCGGACGTCAGGCTTCCCTTGTAACGTCCTCCTGAACTGACGAAATGAACCGGGATGTTCCTGTCCATGAGAAGGTGCAGGGCGGGGGTCGTGATGCTCCCGTTCCCCACCACGACCACATCGCCCAGGTTGGTATTGGGTATCTTTTCCGGCGGCTCCTTCCTGCTCCTCCTCCAGGAAAACCCCTCGCCATTTCTGCCCAATACTCCGTTATCCTGAGTCAGGTAAATCGTCCGTGTCATCGTTCGCCCTCTTCCATAGACTCGTCTTCCATGGGGATGGCTCCACTTTTCCTGTACATGGAACGGATATGCGACAGCGCCGATCGAGCCTGAATCCGCTCCGAAGGAGTTTTTGCCCCCTGGAGCTGCCTCAGGGCGTTCAGGAATCGCTTCCAGCCGCTTGAATCGGCATCGATCCTTTCTGCGCCGATGCGATGTCCCAAAAACGCTACGGACTCGCATCGCAGGTTGCCAATTCCACTTTTCTCCTCGTTGATCGCGATATTCAGCACGGAGAGAATCCCCTGCGCGGTCTGGAGTGCCGCCTGAGCCTCCGGCTCGCTCCCCACCAGAAGAAGCCAGTCGTCAGCGTACCGGATGACCGGAAATCCCTGTTGGAGCATCTGAAGATCGAACGAGTGAAGGTACAGGTTTGCCAGCAGAGGGGAGAGGGGGGAACCCTGCGGTATCCCGCGAAGACGTGGGCGAATCTGCCCTCCTTCCACCACAGGAACCCGAATGGCTTGATTGACCAGGCGTCTCAGGGACTCGTCGGGCAGCCAGTCACGAAGACACGCCGAGAGCACATCCCAGCTGAGCTCGTCAAAACACCCCTTGATGTCGCCTTTTACAAACCACACCCTGCCCTTACGGATGCGTTCGATGACGGCGTCGATGGCGTCGGCGATGCTGCGCCCGGACCGGTAGGCAAAGCTGAGCGGCGCAAAAAGTGGGTCCCATACATCCGCAAGCAGACGATTCGCCCCCTGGAAAACGATCCTGTCCTTGACGGTGGGGACACCGAGTCTGCGAAACCCGCCCCCATTCTTGGAGATTTTCACACCCCGGAGGGGGGATGGAGCATAAGTCCCGTTTTTCAACGAGTCTGAAATCCTCGTGACGTTCCGGTCCCGGTCTCGGCGGAATGCATCAATGGTCTGTCCATCCGTACCGGCCATACCCTTCCTGCATTCCACCCTCTTCCACGCCTGCAAAAGAAATTCCGGACAGCACAATTGGGCGTAAAGGCTCATCTTGTCCCTCTCCTTTTCGATTCCCCTATCAATGCAGGATCAAAGCCGATTCCCAGTCGATCCGCTCTCCTCCGACCGTTTGGAAGTGGCGCATACAGTCCGCACAGACGCGATATGCGCGCAGGGAATCCCCTTCCGAAGGGTTCAGGAACGGCAGACTGTCCCGAATCAGTTCCATAACCTGTTTTTTGGTCTGACAGGTCTCGAAAACGCTTTCCTGAACACGGGTCGCTCTCCCCTCCATCAGCTTGGCCATACGCCTGCGCCTGCGATCATCGTGAATGTCGTAGGCCAGGACATGGACGATTCCAGGCATGTTTTTCCCTCCTTTACGTCCGGTTCGACAGGTCCACCCGATTTATCCTTCTACACGCAATTTGAGCAAGTGCTCCTTCTGTCCGGCATCCAGATCGGAACCGCGGAGCATGGCCTCCGCAATCTTCACCCAACGCGCAACATCCCTTCCGCCAACGCGGAATTTGCGCTTTCCCAGGCTATTGAGCAGGGGGGTGATAAAACTGGACCAATGCTCGCTTATCCGGTCGGAAGAACCCAGACCGCGCCTGTCACAAATCTCCCCAATAGCGTAAACGCCGTTACGTGCCACGTCCCCATGAGGCTCGACATGCAGATGCCGGAACATCTTTGGCAGAACATCCTCGAAGCACGAGATGGGAAGCGGATTTTTCTTCTCGCGGCTGCCGATATGGCCAAGGGCCCAGTAGGCGGCGATCCTCTCACCGTCACTTCCTCCCATAAATTCGGCAACGGCCCTGACGGCCTCCTCCGAGTTTCCGGTGCGCCCCAGAGAACAACACAAGGCCGGTACGTAATACCCCGGGATCAAGTGTCTATGGTGCATCATATCCAGGAAAAGCTTTTCATGAGAAGGCAAAGACAATTTTCCCAGGGCCACGATGGCGGCATGCACGATGTCTTGGGCTCTTCCGATGTTCCACGAACAGCCGTACAGCGTTTTGAGCATGCCTACGGAACATATCTTCTCAAGCGCCTGAAGACCGACGGCGGCCTCCTCCCTGGAACAGTGCCCGACAATGCGCCCCATCAGGCGAACGGCGCGTACAGAAAGGCGCGAGTTCCATTTGACGATTCTAATCAGAGGCAAAAGAGCCTGGTTGCAATTCGCAGCCTCGGCAATCGAGCGCTCAATCTCCTTCAATTTTTTCGTGGTGCAGGCGTCGATGCAGCTGTTGCGCGCACCCACCTTCTCATAGCGTTTGATGAGAGCGTGCATATCCACGATCTTATCGGTGCGAACACCCAATTTGGGGCGCCTTCGCCAGGACTTCGGAAGGCTGACGGAGGGATTGTTCTGGATGCGGGAAACGGGTTCGCGTTCGATCTCCCCCGAAACGGCAAGCACAGAAAACCGCACATCAGGCGCATCGCGTCCCCAACCTTCGAGGCTCACGATACCGGCCTCGTCTACCGTCGCCCGGATTTGAACGGGAGTATCCCTGGGCAGCGGTCTGTCGAACCGGACGCGCCGCGTAGCCATGCGGCGGTTGGGCGGCTGAATGTCGTCTCTCGAGCCAACGTAAAACGGCAGGTCGAGCGTCATCGCCTGCTCCTCCGTCGTTGCCATATCGATGACTCCGGTGCTGTACGGCAGAGGAGCGCCGGCCCGGACAAGGTTGAGAAGATGTCCTCCCTTGAGGGCTATGCCTAAATTTTCGTTCTGAATACGTACGGGGCGTGCTCCCTTATGCAGGGCATGGTGATGAACAACGGCACCGCGTGCGACGGATTTGTCGGGGTCTCCAACTTCGAGGGGAGCGAAACCAAAGAATTCCTCCAAGCGCTCACGGACGGCAAAGAGCTTCGACATGCCACCGTTGAGCAGAACCGCATCGACATGAGGCAGATGCCCCAGCTTCATGCGGGCCTTGTTGAGGACGTCGAGGATAGGGTAGATGATGTTGTACGATTGAGTTCCCAGGCAGTCAAACCGTTCGAGAGACTCCATCGACAGCTCAGGGGCCAGGAGGGGCCTGATGACGCTGCGGTACTCTTCAATCGACAAATCATACTCGAAGAGATGGCTTTCAAAGATGTTTGGACGGAGAATTTCATGAACAAGACCGCTGGTGCCACTTTGTCCCTGAAGACGCCGATTCTCCACCATCGCGTTGAGCTCAATTTTCGCCCTTTCGGCCTCATCAAGAAAATTATTGCGAACCAGGCAAGACGTGAATTCGTCCAAACAGCTGATATCCAGCTTGTCCGAAAACTTTTCGATAAAGAACTCCTGAAGCAGCTGATCGAAATTATCTCCTCCAAGCTGCGTATAACGTGAAATGGCATAGTCCTTTACCTCAACGTTTCCGTTTCCTCCATCGGAACGTCTGACTTGGTGGAAGGACACGTCAAGCGTACCGCCTCCAAGGTCAAAGACAAGCACATTCTGTGGCGAGGAAAAGTCTATCAGCGTTTCGGGAATCTCGCCACGTTCCTGACGATTGATAAAATCGCAGAGCGCGGCCCTTGGTTCATCCATGAGAATGTTTCGAGGCGATCCATCCTCGTTTGTCACCTTGAACCCGGCAAGACGCGCGGCCTCAATCGTATCGGAACGTTGATCGCTGTCAAAAGAGGCAGGAACCGTGATGACAACATCGTCCGGGATAAAGCCAAACAACTCCTGTGAAGCAGATGCAATCTGCCTGAGGATTGCAGCCGATATACATGAAGGGCTCAGTTCCTGTTCGTCGATCACGTATTTTTTTCCGGACCCCATTGCGCTCTTTACGGACTTTATCACCCGGCTGCTCTGGCGCCCGATCATCGTTCGCGCATAGCCGCCGACAATGGGCTGTTCACTCCCTCTCTTATAGTACACGCAGGAAGGCAAAAGCGCCTGCTTTACCATCCCCTGTCCGGCGGACATCGATCGAAGCTCGGCAACCATGGGAATGACCCGTCCGCTTCGGGCGTCCACACGTCCCCATGCAAGCACGGAATTCGTCGTGCCAAGGTCGATGCCGAGATAAAAATTGTTCGTCTGTACCGTCATGTTTTTCTCCTCCCTGCTTGATACGCACAAGATATGGGATACAACAGGCAACAAACGCTGCAGAAATGCTTTTTCCGGTCAGTTTTGGGAAGAGGCAAGCTGCTCCACCACACGAGGGAGAGAAATGATTCTATCTCCGTAAATCCAGCCTGGTGTTACAACCTGTACGACCTTTCGCTCTGCGCTGTCCACAAAATCGGAACCACTGTACTCGTAAGACTCGGACTCAGTTAGGGTGATGTTCAGTATCGCGCCAGGTTTCTTAATCGGTACAACGCCCAAGGCCTCAATCGCACGCATAAACATGCGTATACAGGCCGGAATTGATTCGATCTCCCTCGGTATCTCGACACCCTTACTCCGAAGTTTACGGAGGTTTTCCTCCGACGCGGCAAACTGGTCAAGGAGCATGCCCATGGCGGGGGAATTCATCTGAGACAAGGCATCGAACCAAACGTTATCGGCAAGCTTCTTTTGAAGGCTATCCATCCTCTTTTCATAGGAACAGATTTGAATCTGCGCGCATTCCAGGGCACTTTTCAGATCTTTGATCTGCCCTGTAAGGATCTCGATCTTGTCGCCGTGCTCCTGCAATTCCGCCATATCCTCAGCACCACTTTGGCCCTCTTCGTGAACCACGAGGGCCTGAAGCGTTGTCAGTAAGGACTGAACAAGCTCCTTCAGGTTTCTAGGAGAGGCAATGCGGAGCAGCTCGTACATGAGCGTACCGCAGGGGAAGTCCTGACAAACCTCAAGGAACGCCACCAGCACGGCGATCTGCTCAAAACTGTTCGCATCGGCCAATGCGGTAAGCCGAGCCAATCTCCCAGGGTCGATATGACGATCGCGGACCCAGAACGCCAGATTTCGTGCACACCAACGAGTTCGCGAAGCCCAGTGCCTCAACGCATCAAAATTTTGCAAACGAAGTCTCCTTGTAACAATCCGAACAGAGTTCAGAGATTTTCTCTCTTTGGGACAGAGCACTCGTTTGAACTCCTCCTCCGTTTTACCGGAACAGGCCAGCAGGCGTTCGATAGTGTCAAGGTCATCCTGGCTCCTCTGTAGCAGGAAAGCTTTTGTCATGCGCTTTCGCGAGGCAATGGTTCTCTCGATAACATAGGCGAGACGTTCCATTGGCGCGCTCTTCATTTCGTTCTTTTCCATAATCGTTTCAACCCTCCGCACTCAGACAAACATCTCCTGACCATTTTTGCTGTGAGCCACCTCGACACACGTTCCAAAACGTTCCCGCGCCTCCTCGACAATATTGCGCACGCCTCCTGTCAAGGGGCTGCCGTGGACGAGGATAACCTTCGTTGGCCTGACGTGTGCGATCAAATTGAGGATGCCGGAACAACCTGCATGGTTGAAAAGACCCAATTCTCTGTCCTCCACTCTTCTTCCCCCACAGGAAGCCGGACTAGCGTGAATGCGGACCCCACGCATCCCCCTGACGGGCATACGATCCGAGAGTTTGACGCGGCCCTTAAACACAGGGTTTCCCCAGCGTTCGCAGACACGGCACTCAGCTTCGCAATCCGGATCAACCCAGATATCCACATCCGGCATCTCTCCACGGTTGGCGCACTCTCGAAGGACACCGGCCAGCTCTGCTGCTCGTCCAATGCTTCTGACGCGGCATTCAACAAGTGATCCCTCATCAAGGAGCGCATTCAGACGCTGCATGAGGCCAACGTTGTTCCTGCCCTCGGAGCTTCGATTGCGGTATCCACAGGTACACTCACAGATCAAAGTATCCACTTTCGTCTGCGGAAACTCCGCGGCTCCTACTGTATGTTGGGCAAAATCACAAAAGTCCCCCGTGTAAAGGACACGCCGCTCGCCGTCCTCCAGCAGGGTCATGGCGGCTCCAGGGATATGCCCAGCCGGAAATAAAGTGATGTTAAGCTCCTTCGTTTGAATGGTAGTTCCATAAGGTTTGGGAATCAGGCGGTCTGTAGCCGCCAGGCGGACAGCGATGTTTCGCCCCGAAGAGGCCGGGGAATGCTGCTCAAAATTTTCATAGTATGTCCGCATCAAATCCAGGGTCGCTGGCGATGAATAGACCGGCACCGTTCCCAGTTCATCAAGAAGGGTCGGCAACGCTCCCATATGATCTAAATGGGCATGGCTGATGATTACGGCTGAGAGCTCCCAGAGTCCGTCCATATCCCATTTTTTCAGGAACGCCAGCAGACTGGGGAAGGAACCGAAAGGAGCTCCAAAACGAATTCCGGCGTCTAAAAGAACCCGCTCCCCACCCATCTGAACGGCATAGCAACTGGCTCCAATCTCATCCCCCCCACCAATCGGGAACATCTTATATTTTTCATTTTTCTTTTTCATGGCGACCTCCCCACAGACAGATAGAGTGAGCTCTTCCGGCGCTGGCCGAAAATCTCGTTTTCACTGCTCTTCATACTTAATAGATTTTCTTTTAGTGAATGGAGAATGTAAGCATTGAATTTTTCCGCTGCTTTGCCTCCCCTGAAAGGAGGGGTAGTCCGCAGGGGCGGAGGGGTTCAGCCAGACGACACGACTTACGGACGCCGACAGGCGGTCGGCG
>ERZ773065.1050-NODE-1050-length-14472-cov-3.412846_pt1 | contig 14472 bp, 22 predicted proteins | sample MGYA00580623_ERZ773065 | MGnify/ENA primary metagenome ERZ773065 (study PRJEB29015, sample SAMEA2738017) | human oral metagenome | biome: human oral; feature: human-associated habitat; material: dental | place: China | collected 2047 ...
AGACTTTGTTACGATCTTTCATCTGGTAGACACTACTGCAATAATCTTCGTGAAATTTGTGGCTGCGGAGATTCCCTATGTAGGCATCTACTATGCCGGCAATAGAAATAGATAATACAGCGGCCAATGAAAGTGTGAGAATAGATTTTTTGAACATGGTATACATCCTTTCTGAATAAATTATTAATGAGACATGTTAAAGTTTGAAATTTGACGGTTGATTTCTTCTATAGCATTCTCTCGTTCATCTATAATCCGTTGAATGTCGGCATTACAGTTATCAACATATTCCTTCCCTTCATCGACATAGCGGCCAAGTTCTTCATAAGTCGGATCATAAGAAATGTAACTGGAAAAGGATGGATAATAATATCCCATGTTTGAGCCTCCAGTTGCATAGCCAAGGGCATAGGATGTGGCACACATCGTGAAAATGGAAATAACAATTAAAACCTTTTTGTACATGATACTTCTCCTTATTCGTATCTATCACTATATTCTTGAATAAGATAGTCATAGTAATTTGAGTTTTTTGAAATATGACGCGTTTCTATTATAAGTATGATAATCACCAACGCACTGAAACAAGTCTTGAGAATAAATATATTTTGAAATAATAATACTACTATTATTGAAATGAACATTGCCATATTATTAATATCCACTAATGCACCGATAAATTTATTAGCTTTTAAATATAGGGAAATAATAAAAGAAGAAAATGAAATCGTACAAAAGGATGAAAGTATAGTATATAAATTAGAGGTTATTCCCGACGAATGGATTACGAAAAAATTTGTAAGCATGTTATAAAGGTATATCGCGGAAAAACATATAGAAATCGCAAAAAATAAAACCCAGCTAAGTATTTTATTCCCTTTATAGAATATTTTCCCAAATAATTTGAAAAGGAATCCGGCAATTAAAAGTATAATTGCAAAATAGATAAAAGACGTTATCAAGCAAACGCCTACTTGGACAAGATGATTCAAACTATATTTTAGAAATGTCCATATAATTATAAATGGAAATAATAAAAATATTACGAAAGAAACCAAGCTATTAATGACAGGAAGCATATTGGCAGACCTCTTTTCTCGCCGTGATAGACATTACAATTTCCCTCTGATCTCAACGACTTTCCCAAGGATAGACACTGGCAGTTCCTTACATTCTTTTTTATTGTACGTCTTCGGAGTATAAACAGATGGGTTCCAGCCTATTAATGTCAGTCCAGCATCGGACTTGCTGATTTGTTTTACTGTGGCGTCGTTTCCGTTAACTAAGACGACAGCTATATCACCGCTATCCACATCTGGCTGACGCCGTACGATGACCACATCCCCGTCCATCATGCGGGGTTCCATGGATTTTCCCGCTATTTTTAGAGCGAAGTATTCGCCCGTTTTGGACATGCTTTGCGGAATTTCTTCCCAGTCTTCAATATCAGTGATGGCCTCTATCGGAATGCCTGCAGCTACTTTGCCAAGAACAGGGATACGTATACCTTTTTTCTCTTTATCCAGTAGAGTATCCATGTCTATATTAAAGAAATCGGCCAATAATTCTAAAGTTTCAAAATTCGGCTCTCTATTACCATTTTCGTACATGCTTATTGTACTTACTTTTAATCCTGTAAGCTTTGCCATGTCTGATTGCGTCAAACCTTTTTTCTTACGTGCTCGTCTTAAAGAATCTTTAAACGCCATACTTAGATAGCACTCCTTTCTTTTATTTACATCCATAATACCACGTTTTGTAAATTATTACAAAATATTTTTCACAAAGTGTGTTGACAGTTGCAAGAAGAAGTGCTATTATCCATATATACACGAAATGTGAAATACAGAAAGAAAGGTGGTGTTAGAAATGAATCCCAAAAAATCTGGAAAAATTATTGCTAAGTTGCGTGGTAAAAGAACACAAAAAGAGATAGCGAAAGCGCTTAAAATCAGCCCATCTGCTATACAGATGTATGAAGCTGGGAATAGAGTTCCGCGTGACGAAATTAAATTAAAGATAGCAAAATATTTTCACAAAAAAGTAACAGACATTTTTTATGTTTAAAAAGTACACGTTTCGTGAAATTATTGTAACAACCTACCACAGAAAAACATAGAAAGGAGTGAAAAATGGAACGAAGAACGTACACCGTCGCGGAAACTGCTGAAATCTTAGGGGTGTCGACGGATGTCGTCTACCGCATGAAAAATGACGGCATCCTCCCGGCGGTGAAAAATCTGTCTGCCATCCGTTTTCTGAAACGGGATGTGCTGGCGATGGTCGGTGAGAAGCCGGACGATTTCCGCCCGTCTGCATTACGAAGACTTAAGAATGAATTGTCTCTTGAAAAACAGGAGAATGCGCGACTGCGAGGCGTTATTCGCCAGATTTGTATAGCTGCTAATACGGCAGCAGTGCAGGAGGGATTATGAACAAGCCACTAATTTTCACCGCGGCGCTAATGTCAGCCGCACTGGTAGCAGGTGCCGCGGTAGATGCGGAAAAAATCTGCAACAGGCTTTTTCCGGAAACTCGAATTGTCGAGTACCGCCGGGAGATAAGGGCAGGCGACACGCTCTGGGATATCTGTGGCGAAATAGCCACGGATAAAGAAGACCTGCGAAAACTTGTCTGGCAGGCAAAGAAAGATAACCGGATAAAAGACGTGGGCAACCTGCAGCCGGGAATGTTGATTGTAGTAAAAGTGAAGGAGGCGAGAAATGGATAACACAGAAAAGTTTGGACAGGTAGTCAAATATTTAATCCGCAGGTATAAGGAAGAGTCGAATATTTATGCTGAGTTGGGTAAAAAAGGCGACCTGATAAACGCAGCTAAAGCGAGTATACGTTCAGAAATTCTCTGGGAAATAATTCTTTTTATTAACAAGTTGGATATTGCGGAGGCAAGAAAATGACTGACGCGGAGAAGCTTGCAGAGCTAAAGAAATGGGCGAGATCTTTTCGTAACCGTTGTACTAAAGACATCAACCATTGGAGAAAATACAACGAAAAAACATTGGAAATCAAAGCATTTGGAATGGTACAAGCGATTGAACTTGTGCTGAATAAGATTGAAGAATTAGACAGTCAAGGTTTTTAAAAGTAGAGGAGTGAGGAATCGGTGACAGCAGAAGAAGAACTCAGGAATTTAAAAACAAAAATAGAAAAGATGAAGGAGACGTATAAAGGCGCACAAGATTATGAGTATGAAAATTATAAAAAATATAACGAAGAAGGCAATGCAGTTGCGGCAAATCGGGCTCTTGGCAAATCCTATGCATTTGAAGCGATCTGGGCGTACATCAAAAACATGTAAAAAGCCGACTGATGTTCGCAGCATCAATCGGCGGGTGGAAAAATGAGTGATATTTCCACCTCCATTATAGCACAAGAGGTAAATAATGACAGAACTTGAAGAAAGAAATGAACATCTTGCGTTCTTGACGCTCATCGAGCGGAGTAAAAGACAAAACGCACTCATGCACTTAAAAAAAGCACTGGATTATTCCGAATGCGGCGTGACGGACATCGAACTTGTAGAAACGCCTAATGGTGATTATGTAGCCGTCACATTTTATGGAAAGGAAAAACGCAGGGCGAATATAAGTGGAGACAGTATTCCGGCTATGATTTATGACATATTTAGACAAATTGAATGGTTGAGGTAAAAGCATGGAACGTGAAGTGTTTAATACCTTAAAAATAGGAGCAAGTATCAGCGAGCCGAGAGGACGCGAAGCCCCACCAATTAAAGGAACTCTGGCGGATAAAGTCGGAGAAACGGCTTTAGTGAGAACGGGGTATACTCCCGGCGGAAAACCGATCCTGCGATGGGTACATTATGCAAAACTGAAAAAGGAGATATAACAATGGACGAAAAAGAAGTAAAAACGATAGATACCGAGGCGGAAATAACAGAACTCCAGATTGTCGAGCCGCAAATTCTTTCCGCGGATATCAATGTAACGACAAATTTCGAGGACGTAAAAAAGAACCTGCAGACGATCACGGAAAAGTACAAAGGACTGGTCGTCACTGACCAAAATCAAAAAGACATGGAAAAGACACTCCGGGAGGTGGTATCTCTACGGACAAGTATCCAGAAATTTGAAGTCAACGGGAAACGGAAGCTCCGCAAACCTGTTGATCAGTTTGCAGAGGCCTGTAAAGAACTTTTAAAAATTGTAAACGAAGCGGAACGACCGCTCCGGGAGCAGTTGGACGCTTACGAAGCGAGGCGGCAGGAAGGCGTAACAAAAGTTATCTTGCACAAGTATGAAGAAATGGCACTTGATGCAGGAATCCGTGAAGAGTTCCGCTCTTGTGATATTCTGTCCAAATGGATGAATAAGACGGCAAAGTTGAAGGACACCTATGAAGATATCGCGCGCTTAGTATCCGAACAGACAGCCGTGCAGAAATAGCATGACGATCTCAAGGAACTCCGCAATTCCCGCCGTGAGCTGGCACTTCTACAGATAGAGAAAGCCAATAGAGACTATGCTTTGGCGACGCCCATTACGGAAGATTTTCTGACAAACGAGCTGCTGGACACATCAGCCGAAATCATTAAAAACACAATCAATGAGGAAGCGCTGCGCCGCCATGAGATGGATGAGAATGCAAGGCAGGTATCCTCGCCCGCTGTTTCAGCTCCACCGCCGGCGGCCAAGCCTCCTGTGGTACCGATACCGCAGGTTGAACCCGGCGTGTCATGGCCTAAGGTAATGACGGTCACAATCACACTTAACAGTTCATTTGACTATCAGGCAGTAGAAAACGTATTAAGCAGTCTTCCGCCGCAGATTCGATGGAATTCCGATATAAAGGAGATATAACCATGGCGATTGAATTTAAAAAAGCACATCGATCCAAAGCTAAGCTCAGGCTGGCTATTGCGGGTCCGTCAGGAGCGGGGAAAACATATTCGGCACTTCTGATTGCATCAGGTATTGTTCCTTTGGAAAAGGTGGCTGTTATTGACACAGAATCAGGATCTGCAGATTTGTATGCAGATTTAGGCGGATATTCCACGGTGACGATTAATCCGCCGTATAGCCCTCAGAAATATATTGAAGCAATCCACGCGGCAGAAGCGGCAGGATTCGAATTAATTATTATTGACAGCCTGTCACACGCATGGAGTGGAGAAGGGGGACTGCTTGACCAGCAGGGAAAAGCGGCAGACAGCAAGTACAGAGGAAACAGCTGGGCGGCATGGCGCGAAATTACGCCGCTTCACAACCAGCTGGTAGAGACCATGCTGCATACGCCACTCCACGTCATTGTCACAATGAGAAGCAAGACGGAATATATACAGACCGATGTAAATGGAAGAAAGAAAATTGAAAAGGTCGGCATGGCACCTATTCAGCGTGACGGTATTGAGTACGAATTTACCACTGTTTTTGATTTATCGCAAAACCATACAGCCACGGTCAGTAAGGACAGGACAAAGCTGTTCGATGGGCAGTATTTTACGCCTACGGCTGATTGCGGCAAGGCCCTCCTGCCGTGGCTTAATTCGGGTGCTCCGGTTACAGAACCCGCGCCTGTTATCCGTCAGGCCGCAACGCCGGTAGTTAATCAAATGCCGGTAAGCCCTGCCGCCGGCAAACCGCAAGACAAAACACACCGCCAGCGTTTGGAGCGAATTTGGGCACAGATCGGCTGGGACAAAACACAGCCGCTGGATACTTACATGACTGCCCGGATGCAGGGACAGCGCGGGGTTGCGGCGACAGTCAATGACGCAACAGACGCTGACTGGCTTGCCGTAGATAGAGAGATTACAAAATACTTGATTGATCAGGGACAGACAAAAATTGCCGAACCTCTCACAGGTGAACCGCTTTTAAATGATACAGATATCCCATTTTAAAAATGAAGGAGAATGACTATGATTTCAGCTACACTTTACGGAAGAATTGCGAGAGAACCGGAGCTGGTACAGCCGATGACGGGCAGAGACGCTTATGTGCGGTTTTCTATGGCGGTAGAAACAGGGCGTAAGGACGAAAACGGCAACCGGATTGCACAGTTTGTCAGTATTTCTGTATTCGGAAAACAGGGAGATACAATCCGCCAGTATTTTCATAAGGGCAATCGCATTGCATGCCATGTGCGGAATCTGGAAGCCCGTGCTTATACTGACAAAGCCAACCAGCCACAGGCAAGTCTCAATGCGATACTGACTGGAGTAGAATTTGTCGAAACGAAGGCGGAACAGGAACAATCGGCGCCGCAACCTGCTGCCGTTCCGCAGATGGGGACGGCAGCAGGCTATTCTGCCCCGCGGCAGCCGGCAGCTGCCGTACCGCCTGTACAGACAGCAGCACCACAGACGCTGCCGGGCATGAATATTGCTGTCCCGGGCACCGCTCCGTGGGAGGCCTAATACTATGTTTAATCTGCGGAGTTACCAGACGGATCTGATCAGCCGGATTGCCGCAGATTTTTCTTCGGGCGTTCAGCGTGTCTGTGCCGTCGCCCCATGCGGGGCAGGAAAAACTGTTGTGGTCGGCTGGATGGCGGGAAAAACGGCACTGGTTAATGAACGGGTACTGTTCCTGGTTCACCGCCGGGAACTCATCGACCAGTCTGACCGCACTTTTACAGCAATGAATATCCGTCACGGTATCATTTCTGCCGGTGTACCTGCTGATTATGAATCATCTGTCCAGATCGGTTCCGTCCAAACAGTGGCGCGACGGCTTACCCGTATCCCGCCACCTGATTTCATCATTATCGATGAGGCACACCATGCGACAGCAGGAACGTGGAAGAAAATCATGGAGGCATTCCCTCAGGCGATGACGCTTGGTGTGACGGCTACACCTGCAAGGCTTGACGGCAACGGACTGGGAGATATTTTTCAATCTCTTGTTATGGGGCCGTCCGTAGATGAGCTAATCCGCTGGGGGAATCTGTCCAAATATAACTATTATGCGCCGCCATCCAAGGCGGATATTAAATCAGTGCGTATCCAATTCGGAGATTATGTGAAGTCCGAATTGGAACGTGCTGTAGACGATGATGCCCTTGTAGGGGATATTGTTGCTAATTACCAAAAGCTGGCAGCCGGCCGGCAGACGGTCTGTTACTGCGTGTCTCGTAAGCACAGTGAGCACACGGCGGCAAAATTCCGGGCGGCCGGGATATCCGCAGCCCATGTAGATGGAGAAGCACACAAGGCGGAAAGGGACAGGATTATTTCCGACTTCCGCCGCAAAAAACTCCGTGTTCTATGCAATGTGGATCTTTTGGGAGAAGGGTTTGATGTGCCGGGAATGGAAGCGGTGATTCTGGCGCGGCCGACAGCGTCCCTGACACTGTTTATCCAGCAGTCTATGCGTCCGCTTCGTCCCGATCCCGATAATCCTTCCAAGGTGGCCGTTATTATTGACCATGTGGGAAATTGCTTCCGTCATGGCCTTCCTAATGCGCCACAAGAATGGACGCTGGACAGTAAACCTAAAAAGAAACGGATACGGGAAATATCTATGCATCAGTGTCCGAAATGTTATCAGGTGTGGATGACGGCACAGCGTACCTGCCCTTACTGCGGATATGTGCCGCCTGTGGCCGCGAGGGAAGTAAAAGAAGAAGCGGGAACGCTGGCGAAAATTGACAGCCTGGAACTGCTGGAGAAAAAGCGGAAGCGTCAGGAAGTCGGACGGGCCAGAAGCCGGCAGGATTTGGAAGATATCGCTCTCCGGCGGGGCTATAAATTCGGCTGGGTACGAAAGATGATGGAAATCAAAGGGATCCGGCAATCCGTTTAATTTCAATAATAGAGGTGATTATGATGACTGAGCATGAATTACAGAATTTAATTCGTTTACATATATCAGAAAACAGGCTGGGAACTATGTTTCGCGCTAATGTAGGCAGCGGATGGACGGGAACTGTACATAAAAGCAGCGCAAGATCAGTAACCATTTACGGAGCCCGGAGATTTTCTACGGGTTTACCGGCGGGGTTCCCTGATTTATTTGGGTTCCGTACAATCACTATTACCACGAATATGGTCGGGAAGGAAATAGCAGTCTTCTGCGGAATTGAAATCAAGAAACCGGACGGAAGGATGCGCCCGGTACAGCAGAACATGCTTGACTATTTGCAAGAGCGGGGAGCCCGCGCGGGAATCGCCCGGTCCTGTGAAGATGCAGAACAGATTCTTTCCGGTAAACAGCTATGACAGAACTTGATTTTTTTGAAGAGATATACAAAGGATGCCATGGGTATGTGTATCTTTGGACAAAACAGGACAAGGCAACTCATTCATACCTGTTGGAACCCGGAGTCTCTAAAAAAATATGGAACATGGCGCGAATGCTTTCCGGCATGCGGAAGGATGTCTATTTTTCTTTGGGGACAACGGCCGATCCTCTTCCTGCTGATCTTCGCGCTAAGCAACAGAATGTCACATCTATTGCCTGCCTCTGGGTAGATATTGATATCGTGGACTCTGCGGCACATAAAGCAGGAAATCTTCCGAAATCCGTTGATGAAGCAATGGGGTTACTACCGGAAAAGTATCCACCGTCTATCATTGTGTCTTCCGGGCACGGACTTCATGCTTACTGGCTGCTTAAAGAACCCGTTATAATCAACGACGAAAATCGGGCGGAAGTCATTAATACTGTCCGCAAGCTTCAGCAAATCATACGGAATAGTGCGGCGGCCAACGGCTGGAAAATTGACGCGACGGCTGATTTGTCGCGTATACTCAGGGTGCCTTATACGTGGAATTTTAAGGATCCTGAAAATCCGGTGCTTTGTGAAGTGATTGAATACGCGGATCTTCGTTACCGTTATAAAGATTTTGCATCTTTGCAGGTCGAAATACCTCAATTGCTTTCTGATCGCAAGCAAGGCTTTGAGCGGCGCAAAACAGACGGCAACTCTTTCATGATGCTGTCCAATTGCAAATTTCTGCAGCATTGCGAACTGGATGCGGATACTATTACTTATGATGAATGGGTCGCGGCTCTTTCTAATCTGGCGAGAGCTTCTGATGGACCGACGGCATGCCATGAACTATCCAAAGCTGATCATAAACGATACAACGCAGAAAAGACTGATGCCAAGATTGCGGAAGTCCTTTCTAATATGAGTCCACGCACATGTGAGTATATACAGAAAACGCTCGGATTTAAACACTGTGAAAACTGCCCTGTCAAATGTCCTTCCGGCTGGGCACTGGCCAATATACCCCATGCCATGGCCACATTGCGGGCGGTGACGACGCCAAACCCTGAAACGGTTTTTACCCCTGAAGTTATTGGAGCGCTTGCTCTGCTTCAGAAAGAGGCGCCTTTGGAGTTCCAAAAACACAAGGCGAGGTTTAAAGGACATATCAATCTTAATGACTTATCCAAAATCATTGCCGAGGAACGCCGGAAAAGCTTTCACGTTGAGTCCTCATCTACGGAAAGGATATCTACATCTCAAGGAACATCTAAGGCGCCTAAAACGACGAAATCACTCATTCCTGATTGTCCGATAGATCTTCGGATACCTGCAGGTTTTTCTGTGGACGCCACCGGTGTGTGTGAATACCGCGAGCGGATGGACGGGGATGTGATCAGGAATCCGGCATCGGGTGTTCCGGTAGTTCTGACGTCACGGCTGTATAACATGGATACGGATACTGAAAAGGTCGAAATATGCTTCAAATATTATAACCAATGGCGCCGGACGGTACAGCCGCGGTCGACCGTATTTTCCAGCCGGAGCATCGTTAAGCTGTCTGACTGGGGACTTAATATTTCATCGGAAACGGCCAAGTACCTTGTGAAATACTTACAGCAAATGGAAGCCATGAACCAAGACAGAATCCCTTTGTGCTACAGCGTCTCCCGCCTGGGATGGCGTAAGCATTGTGAAGAATTTATCCTTCCGTCTAATACAGATTATCGGATTGAAATGGATGACGAGGGGGATATTACGGAAGCCATGCAGGCGACCGGAGAATTGTCACGCTGGTATCAGCTGGCCGGGGAAATCCGGAAGTATACCTTCGCCCGGTTCCTTATGGCAGCATCCTTCGCGGCGCCTCTACTGGGATTGTTCCGCCAGCGGAATTTCCTTCTGTATTTTTGGGGTACGTCCGGCGGTGGGAAGACGGCTGCCATGAAAATGGCCATGAGCGTATGGGGGAATCCTGACCGGATGATGACCAGTTTCCTCACGACCAAGGCCGGACTGGAACGCCGCTTATCCCTGCTCTCTGATTTTCCTGTTGCCATTAACGAGCGGCAGGTCGCAGGCCAGGGGCGTGACAAGCAGGACTATTTGGAATATGTAGTCTACATGCTGGAAGGCGGTAAAGGTAAGGGACGCGCCAGCAAGACCGGCCTGCAGAAGACCGCTTACTGGCGAACCATCGGCATGGCCAACGGGGAAGAACCGCTTACCCGGGAAAATTCCGTCCGCGGCGTTAAGAACCGAATCCTTGAAATCAATACGTATCCTGTTCTTCCGGATGGACTTGCTAAACAGGTTCATCAAATGGACAGTTATGGATTAGCGGGCTCCCTGTACATTAAAGCGCTGCTTGCAAACCGACCAGTGGCTGGCGAGGTGTGGAACCGTATCCGGCAGGACCTGGCTACGCGGTATACCGATTACAGCCCTGTCCATATAGACGCCGTGGCGCTTATTACGACGGCTGACGTGCTTGCAGGGATGTGGCTGTGGCATATGGATATCCAGACAGCTTTATCACAGGCGGAATATATGAGTCGAGAAGTATTTAAATCCCTTCCGACGATCCATGAAATTTCCGATACAGATCGTGCGTGGGATTTTGTTCAAAACTGGATGGCCGCCAATACAGCCCATTTCGATAACGAAAGTTATAGCAGCATGCAGAAAACAGTTTCACCCCTCTATGGGTTTATCCGAGGAGGAAAGACCCACGTATTCCCCAACGCGTTGCGTGAGGCAATGGACAAGGACGGTATCAGCTACGAAAAGATGATTAAAGAATTTGCTACAGAAAAGAAAATAGAAACGTCCACAGGCGCCGATGGATGGGTAAGAAATTTGAATGTTGTGAAATACCAGGGAAAAGCATGCCGTGTTATTACAATACTTAATTAATTTCTGTTACACGGGCTACACGTAAGCTACACGTAAATCCGAAAAACGTGTTACCCGATTTTTACCAGTGATTATCGAAAGAAAAGAGGTATAGATATGTTAGGTTACACGTGTTACACGTTAAATATATATAGTTGGTTGAAATATACCCCCCTACCCTGGGTATAAGGAGGGTATAAGGGGGGGTCTATAAAAAACACACACCCTATTTGCGCTAACGTGTAACCCGTTTTTGACCTTTGGTCACGGCATATTTTATCGGTGTTCCGAGAGACGGCTTGGGTCACACGTTAACGGGTAACCCATAAAAAATAGTTCAAATGTTCGGTAGCAGAGAGGCGTAACGCAACGATGAATTTCGATACGGAAAGATGGAAATTATTAAAAATCTGTGAGATGAATGCAAGACGGTCTTGTATTCCCGGTATTCAGAAAATGGCCGGTGAAATTTTTGTGGATCCCTGGCCGCAGTCGGATTCTGATATATGGTTGTCTATGTTTACTGAAGCTAAAGCTGTAAATATGAATCTCTGCAGTTATTTGTTCTTGGTTCGCGGTTGTGGAACTTATTTACAGGAGAATTCATCTTATGGATTAACAGGTAGCGGATGGCCATATTTGTTTAAGCCTTGTGTATCTTCTGATACATGGCCGTCCAAGAGTGTATTTCAGGAAATAATGAATGATATGTTTCGGCAGTTTAATGCCCAGCAGATTTACCGGGTAATGAAAAATGCATGGGATTTTCAAAAAAGCGTAAGTGATTAAAGAGGGAGGTTTCAAATTATGATGTTCATATTAGGCTGTATGTTCGGCGCATGTGTCGGATTGTTGATTTGTTCTTTGTGTGTGGTTTCCGACAGGGAAAGGAGAAGATGATGAAATTATATAAATTATTGCGGGTAATTGTGCATCCTGTTCATATAAAGAAATTTAATTTTGGCCCACTTGAACCTTCTACGTTTATACCGCTGATGATTATACAGGAAAACCAAATTGTTTATAGAGGGGCGCCCGGAAGGGTTATAAGGTCACTGCTAAAATGTAATGTTGATAAATTAGATTTGTTAACAACTACTAACGAACAGATTAGTGAAATGCAAGTTTACTGGAAGATAGAGCTTGCCGGAAAAATTTCACGAAAGCATAAAGATTGTAATATCGGGATGGTGAGAGATGATGAATAACGGAATGCGACCGAGTGTTTTTCATAATACGGATCCGACTTATGAAAAAACGAAAACGAATTTGAATCGTGAATCTAAGCGAGTACGCGGTGAAGTTGAAGCGTTTTTTGAAGAAATAAGACGCTGTCGAAAGCACATCGATTCTTTAAATCAATACCGCCAGCAATATGAAATGGATTTGTTCTCGCTCAAAGGCTGTAGGTACGACAAGGAGCCGGTGGACGGTGGAACGTCTTCTGATTTATCGGACATAGTGATTGCTTTTGAACAGAAAATGGAAAAATCAGAAGAACTGCGTATCAAAGAGCTCAACAGATACGGTGACATGATCGCAAAAGGATTTAAGCTTCTTTCTTTGTTGTCTGACCCGGAGCAGAAATCAATCATGATTGACAGATATTTCCTGAACAAGTTTTGGGAAAAAATCGCGCAAGAACATCATTATGCAAGAGCATATTGTCATGATTTGAAAAATAAAGCTTTTCGAGAAATCTCAAAAAAAGCAAAACCTGACAAAATCTGACATTTAAATGTGGTATTATGATAGTGTGAAAGTAGCATGATACTTCCTCTTTAATTTTAGAAAAGCACGCGTCAATCCTCCCCGACGTGTGCTTTTCGTTTATTATGTTGTCTGAAAGGCGGTGATTGCTGTGGGCGCAAGGGGTAAATATGCAAAATGGCTTCTTCCGGACAATCTCCTGCGCTTGCAGGCTTGGGCGCGAGATGGTTTAAGTGATGAACAAATAGCGCATAATATTGGTATTACTACAACTACATTGTATGACTGGAAAAAGAAATATACTGCTTTTTCTGAGGCTTTATCGCGCGGGAAAGAAGTTGTTGATATTGAGGTTGAGAATGCATTATTAAAAAGAGCAAAAGGATATGACTATATAGAGACTACATCGGAATTGATTGCAGATAAAAACGCAAAGAATAAAGCGGTAATGAAAGTAACTAAACGTGTAACACGGCATGTACCGCCGGACGTGAAAGCACTTATCTTCTGGCTGACGAATCGGAAACCGGAATGGCGCGACAAGCAAGAAAAGGAATTATCCGGGAATATCGGTATCAATTTGGTGGTAGATGATGACATCAGTGCAGACGATTAATCTTGTCAATGACATTATTCATCCGACGTCGAAACAGCGTGAATTTATGCGGACGGTCAAAGATAATACGTATATTCTTTACGGTGGCGCAGCAGGTGGCGGGAAATCGTATATTTTGCGATGGGAACTGGTGTATTTGCTTATCAGCTGGTACAAGCAATTAAAACTGAAAAATATCCGTGTTGGGCTGTTTTGTGAAGATTATCCGGCCCTGCGAGACAGGCAGCTATCAAAGATAAAAATGGAGTTCCCGAACTGGCTCGGCAGCTACAAAGAAGCAACGCACGAATTTACACTTGCTGACAGCTTAGGCGGCGGAGTGATATGTTTCCGTAATCTGGATAATCCATCTAAGTATTTATCGTCAGAGTTTGCAGCCATCGCGATTGACGAGTTGACGTTGAATGAACAGACTGTTTTTGATTTTTTACGTATGCGTCTGCGTTGGGTTGGCGTCGAGGACCCTAAGCTGATTGCCGGAACGAATCCCGGCGGTAAAGGTCATATGTGGGTTAGAAACTTATTCATTGATAGAAATATACCGCCGGAAATGAAAGATTTTGCGAATAAAATTGCTTTTGTGCAGGCACGGATAGACGACAACCCGTATTTACCGGCGGGCTATTCCGACGCGCTTGATACGTTGCCGGACAAGCTAAGAAAAGCGTATCGCGAGGGCGACTGGAATATATTTAAAGGGCAGGTTTTCGAAGAGTTCCGGACGGACTTGCACGTTGTTGAACCGTTTGAAATCCCATCAAGCTGGCAGCGCGGGCGGTCTATGGACTGGGGATATAGCAAACCGTACGCGATCTATGAATATGCAGTAGATTACGACGGCGTTGTATACGTAATCAATGAATGGTACGGCTGCAAGCCGGGAACGATGAATACAGGCACGCAGGAAACCGCGCGGGAAGTTGCGCAAAAAATTAAGCATTTAGATAGTGAGCTTGGTATTGCAGACCCGGCGATTTGGCAAAAGACAGGACATGACGGTCCGTCGATTGCAGAAGTTTTCGCGGCGGAAGGCGTGCCGTGGTATCCGGCGGATA